>Ga0102915_1000209_pt1 | contig 17654 bp, 18 predicted proteins | sample Colrivmet1561A02_FD_78199 | JGI IMG/M metagenome (GOLD analysis project Ga0102915, IMG submission 78199) | Estuarine microbial communities from the Columbia River estuary - metaG 1561A-02 | ecosystem: Environmental > Aquatic > Marine > Intertidal zone > Estuary | place: USA: Columbia River...
CCATATGGACCTCACCGACGCCCTGAAGGAAACGGTGTGCGCCAAGGTCGAAAGACTGCTGCGCCACAACCCGCGGATCATCCGCGTGCTCGTCGAACTCGTCTACACCCGCTGCAGCGACCACAGTCGCGAATTCGGGGCCCAAATCCGGCTGGAGTTGCCGGGGCCGGACATCGTGGTCCGGGAGGAGTCCGACGGCCTCTATAAATCCATCGATATTTTGGTCGATAAGGTCGACCGCCAGCTTCGCCGCCGCCATCGCCTGGATAAGGAAAAAAGGAATCATCCGCATCCGACAGACCTAGGCGACCTGGGACGTGCGGCGTAAGGACGGTGCGGTGCCGGCCGGTTGTCAGTGAGGACGGCCCAGTCGGTGAAAGTCGAAGTCGGTATGGCCGGAAGTCGGTGAAAACAGACGGAAAGCCAGTCAGACAGAGAAGATAACAGATGGTCAGTCAGGTAACCGACAACGAAAGCCAAGCTAGCACAGTCAAAGGTAGGTACAGGACCCCGGCCGCCGCAAGGTGACCGGGGTCCTCCTGTTTGGGCGGGTCGCCCCGCCTAAGTTTCTCGCCCTTGGCTCCCCGAGGGCTTTTATCTGCCCCATGCGCATTTATTTCATGGGCATCTGCGGCACGGCGATGGGTAACGCCGCTTTGCTGATGCGCGCCTTAGGCCATGAGGTCATGGGGTCCGACACGGGTATCTACCCACCGATGTCCGACCACCTTCGTGGCGCCGGCGTCGATATCCTGGAAGGTTGGTCGGCCGAACGCCTCGCGCAGCTGAAGCCGGATCTCGTTGTCGTCGGCAATGTCGCCTCCCGCGGCCATCCCGAAGTGGAATGGCTCCTCGAAACCCGCACCCAGCCTTACGTCTCTCTCCCAGAACTCCTGCGCACGCGCCTGCTAAACGAACGTCGTAACGTCGTCGTCGCCGGCACGCATGGTAAGACCACCACGACCTGCATGGCCGCGGTCTTACTCAAGGCCAACGGCACTGATCCGGGCTGGCTTGTCGGCGGCGTCCCGCGCGACCTCCCAGACTCTTCCCATCCCGGCAAGCAGGGTGGGCCCTTCGTCATCGAAGGCGACGAATATGACACGGCCTTCTTCGACAAGCGCAGCAAGTTCATCCAGTATCTGCCGCACGTACTTGCGGTGAACAACTGCGAGTTCGACCACGCCGACATCTTCCGCGACCTCGACGACGTGCTCCGCACGTTCGCGCATGTCATTCGCATCGTGCCGCGCGACGGCGTAATCGTCGCGAATGGCGACGACGCCAACGTTCTCGGTCTGGTGAAGAACGTCTCGTGGGCTCCGGTCGTCCGCGTGGGTACGGGCGCTGGTAACGACGCCATCATTGCCGACTTCCAGGAATCCTCGACGGGCTCGTCCTTCACGTTGCTCTGGAAGGGTAAGGATTGGGGCAGGGTGAAATGGGCCCTCCCGGGACTCTTCAACGCCCGCAATGCGGCGATGGCCGCGGTCTCCGCTGGCTTGTTGATCGACGCTAAGGATCCGACGAAGCTGAAACTCGACGCGTTGGACAAGTTCCAGGGTGTGCAGCGCCGCCAACAAGTGCTCGTCGATCGCGCTGACCTGACGGTCATCGAAGATTTCGGCCACCATCCGACGGCCCTCGATCTGACGCTCGAATCCCTCCGCGCCCGTTATCCGAAGCACCGCTTGGTTGCCTGCTTCGAGCCGCGGAGCAATACCGCCGCCCGCAAGGTAATGCAGGATGGTTTTCGCGAGGCGCTCAAGCAGGCAGACGAGGTCTTCCTGGCTCCGCCGCACCGCGCCGATAAACTCGGCGAAGAACGCTTTGACAGCGCCGGCGTCGCCGCCGCCATCACCGCCGCCGGCAAGAAGGGCTTCGCGCCCGCGTCCAACGACGCCTTACTCACCGAGCTCACCGCGCTCGTGAAGTCGGACAAGTCCCCACGCTGCGTCATCTTCTTCTCGAACGGTGCCTTTGGCGGCATCATTAAGAAGTTCGCCCAAGCTGTCGCCTGAGGACGATGCGTCGCGCCAGCTTCAGCCTGTTGGCCCTGACGATTTCCTGCCTGGCACGTGACATCCGCGTCGGCGAAGATGTGAAGACGATTGCGGCGGCTATCAAGCTCGCTCAGCCGGGTGACACGATCCACCTCCAGCCGATTATCTACCGCGACTACGCGGGCTTCTATGCCAAGAAGGGCGAGCCAGGGAAACCGATCACGCTCGACGGCCATGGCGCCACGCTTGAAGGCTCCGACCCTCTCGACCCCAAGAAGTGGACCGAGGTCTCGCCTGGCCTTTTCGAGGCCAAGGAGCTGCTCCCGCGGCTCGACGACGCGATCCTTGGGCGGTGGTTCTTTCTTTGGGATGGGAAAATGAACCACATGGGCCGCACGTCTAAAGGCAAGAAGGCCCCCTACGTCAAACCTCAGGACCTTAAGCCGGGTGAGTGGACGTTCGTCCGCGATCACACCCGCGATAAGGCCGGCTCCACCCAGATCTTCGGGTCTTTCTTTGTCCGGCTGGCGGAGGGGCAGATGCTCGCCGACGCCCGCATCTTTATCCCGGTACGCTCGGCCGGCGTCCAGTTCAGCGGCGCCAACGCCCATCTGGTTATCCGCAACATCACCGCAACCCATCCTTATAACGACGGTTTCAATATCCATGGCGACTGCCGCGACGTCGTCTTCGAGAACATCCGCGCCATCGAGTGCGGGGACGACGGGATCAGTGCCCATGAGTCCGCCGAGTATCGCGTCGACGGGCTTGTTTCGATTGGAAATAGCACCGGCATCACCGATACTGGGACCGCCAAGACGACCTATCGGCGGGTCTTCCTCGCCGATAATCTGGCCTTCGACCTCTATTTCCTGAACGCCGGTCGTTATGCCGTCTCTGATGCGGTGGTCCTTTCGTCGTCCGAGCATTCCCTGCATATTGCGGGAGGCAAGGATCAGCGCAGCGAGCTACGGTTAGACAACGTCCTGATTCGACGGACTGGCCCAACCGGTTCCGCGGCCGTCGCCAAGGACGCGACGCTATTCGCCCGCCGCTTCACCATCGAAGGCGACAAACTCAAGGTGGATGGTAAGCTGGATTACGACGGCAGCGTTGCGGGGCGGCAGGAACTCATCGAGTCCGTCGTGCCGGCGGAGTACCGGTCGCGCCTAGCTCAGTAAGCCGAGAACCAACTTGGCTTGTGCGGAGTCCTTGACGATCTGCGCCTGCAGGGCCGAAAGGTCGGCGAACTTCTGTTCGGCTCGGAGCCGTCGGATCCAGCGGACGCGGACGGCGTCACCGGTCGTCGGCGCTGTGCCGCGAAGGACATGCGCTTCGAGCAGGGGAGCGACGGGGCCGCTTTCGACGGTGGGTCGCTGGCCGTAGTTGGCGACAGCCGGCAGGGCTTCGCCCTTGAAGATGACTTCGACGGCATAGACGCCGTAGGCGGGCTTAAGCTCGGGCTCCCAGGCGACGTTCAAGGTCGGGAATCCGATAGTGCGACCCAGGCGTCGTCCGCCGATGATGGTTCCTTCGGCTTCATATGGCCGTAAGAGCATCGCGTTCGCGAGGTCGAGTTCGCCGGTAACGAGGCACTGGCGTATGCGTGAGCTGCTGACGGTCTCATCGCCTAGATGCACGGCCTCGACGAGCTTCACGCTGAGTCCTTCAGACAAACCATGGGCGATCAGCGTCTCACCGTTGCCGGCGCGTCCGCGGCCATATTGGAAGTTGGAACCGACGTGGAGCGACTTCAGCTGCGGGAAGGTCTGCTTCAGCCACTTCGGGAAATCCGCGGCTTCGATGCTGGCGTGGGCGCGGTCGAACTTCTCGTGATGAATCACTTGGGCGCCGGCTTCGGTCAGGCGGTCGTCTTTCTGGGCGCGCGTGAAGATGAGCGGGACGGAAGACTCCGGACGCAGGACCTTGCTCGGGTGTGGGTCGTACGTGAGGACGCCGACGATACCTCCATCCGCCCGGGCGGCTTCGCGGGCGGAATGCAGGACGGCGCGATGGCCGAGGTGCACGCCATCGAAGGCGCCGATGGCGAGATGGAGTGACGTCGTCATGCGGTGGGCGCAGCTTCGCTCACGGGCACGAGGGCCGCGACGAGTTGGTCGTCATTCATGGCGCCAAGCTGCGGGAGCGTATGGCCGCGCGAAAGGTCGAGCTGGCCGGAACGCGTGCGTCGGAGCATCGAGAGATGCGCGCCGGGGCCGAGCTTGCGACCGAGGTCAAGCGCCAGCGTGCGGACGTAGGTGCCCTTGGTGCAGCGGACGCGGAAGTTTATCTTGGGGCTCTGCCAGGAGAGCAGCTCGAATTCAGAGAGGGTGATGGCACGAGGTTCGCGGACGACTTCGATGCCCTTGCGCGCGAGGTCATAAAGCTTCTGCCCACCGATCTTCTTGGCCGAATGCATCGGAGGAATCTGGAACTGGTCGCCCAGCATGGAGGCGAGGGCGGCGCGCACCTGGGCTTCGGAAATTTCCGGGACGGTGTTCGTCTCGAGCGTCTCACCTTCGGCGTCTTGGGTGTCGGTGACGATTCCGAGTGTGGCTTCGCCGAGGTATTCCTTGTCCTGGGCCATCAGCTGGTCCGAGGCTTTGGTGGCCTTGCCTACGAGCACGATGAGCAGGCCGGTGGCCATTGGGTCGAGCGTGCCGGCATGGCCGACGCGTCGCGTGCGGTAGAGTCGGCGCACGCTGTCCACGACGTCGTGCGAGGTGATGCCCTGCGGCTTGTCGACGAGCAGCACGCCCGCGGGTTCAGCGGCTGGCTCGCTCATTTCGCCGAGTATTCGCGATAATGGGCGATGACAATCCCGAGGATCTTCTCGCGGTCCTGCGGTAACCGGCAGCCCTGCATGTTGAAACCGGCTGCGAGCATATGGCCACCGCCGTTGAGTTTTCCGGCGCAGAGGTCCAGACGGAGCTTAGGATCACGGCCGCGCAGGCTACCGCGGATGCCGTCGGCGCCTTCTTCCATCAGCACAGCGATCTCGACGCCTTCGACGGAGCGGGGGAATTCGACGAGGCCTTCCTTGTCTTCCTTTGAAGTGCCGGTGGCGGCGTAGTCCGCTTGGATGAGTTCGCCGGAGCAAATCTTGCCGTCTTCGTGGAAGAGGATGGTATTGAGGAAGCGCTTCGTGAGCTCGAGCTTGCCGCGGCTTTCCTGTTCGAAGACGCGGTAGTTAGCCTCGGCCGGGTCGGCGCCGCGGCGCACGAGCTCGGCGATGATCGCGAAGACTTCAGCGGTGGTGCTGCGGTAGCAGAAGCGGCCGGTATCGGTCAGGATGCCAAGATGAAGGGCCTTGGCGGTAATGGTATCGACGGCGAGGCCTTGGGCGAGGGCGCCGGCGGCGAGGATGTGGCAAGTCGCGGCGGCTTCGCGGACGACGATGTTGGTCTGTGCGTAATCTGGATTCGAGGCGTGGTGGTCGATGTTGGCCAGGACGCCGGCCGGGAACTTGGCGAGCAGTTCCGTCCCAACGCGGGACGCATCGGCACAGTCAACCGTGACAGCGACGCGGTCCGTTGCGTCATAGTCGGCGGCTTTGACGAACGTCACGCCTTCGGCGTAAGGGACGAGATTCGGGGGGATGCGGTCGCGGTTCACGCAGATCGCGTCGACCCCTTCGGCCAGGAGCATCCGGCAGAGAGCGGTCTGCGAGCCGATGCAGTCCCCGTCGGGCCGCATATGGCCTAATACGGCCACTTTCTGCCCTTTGAGACCCTTGACGAGGTCTCGGAGGGCCTCGCCCGCCGCTTGCATGCTGATACCCATAGTTTTGCGGATTAAGAAACAGGCGGGGCCGCTGACTGGCAAAGGCAAAAGGCAGGGTTATTACCAACATAGGGGGAACGCTTGAACCTACCCACGGTTCGGGCATAGTCCCTGCTAACAACCCCATACGGGCGTTTCACCCCAAACCCAATTTCCATGGATAAGGACAAAAACAACAATTTCACTCCCCGCGCCCGCAAGGTCGTGGAACTGGCCCGGGCGGAAGCCCGCCGGTTTAATCATAACTACGTCGGCACGGAGCACATCCTGCTCGGGCTCATCAAGCTCGGCGAGGGCGTCGCCGTCAATGTCCTCGGTCGCATGGGCCTAGATCTCAAGACGGTGCGTGGCGCCGTTGAGAAGCAGGTCGGCCCCGGCCCCGAAGAAGCGAAGGCTCCCGATACGATTCCGCTCACGCCGCGCGTACAGAAGGTCATGGCTCACGCCGTCACCGAAGCCCGCGCCCTTGGCCATGCTTACGTCGGCACTGAACACATCCTTCTCGGCCTCCTGAAGGAAGGGGAGGGCGTCGCCGCTCGTGTCCTGCAGCAGCTCGACGTCGATCTGGAGCGCTGCCGCAAGGAGATCCTCGCGGACATCGATCCTTCCGCCGCCGACGAATCCGAAAAGAAGGACGGCGAGTCGCCTCCGCCTTCTGAGGATTCCTCCGACGACACCCCTCCGCCTTCGCGCCGCGCTTCCGGTGAAGATAGCGCCCGTCCTGGCCGTGGCGAACGTCTCTCGCTGCTTAAGACTTTCGGCCGCGATCTCACTGAGCTCGCTAAAGCCGGCGAACTCGATCCGGTCATCGGCCGCAAGGAAGAGATTCGTCGTGTGGTGCAAATCCTTTGCCGCCGTACGAAGAATAACCCTGTCCTCATCGGCGAAGCTGGCGTGGGCAAGACCGCCATCGTTGAAGGCCTCGCCCAGGAAATCGCTTCGGGTATCGTCCCAGAAATTCTCCTCGACCGTAAGGTGATCACCCTCGACCTCGCCCTGATGGTCGCGGGTACAAAGTATCGCGGTCAGTTTGAAGAGCGCATCAAGGGCATCATGGACGAGATCAAGCGCGCCAAGAATATCATCCTGTTCATCGACGAGATGCACACGATCGTCGGCGCCGGCGCCGCCGAAGGCGCCATGGACGCTTCCAACATCCTCAAACCAGCCCTTTCCCGCGGCGAAATCCAGTGCGTCGGCGCCACCACGCTCTCCGAGTTCCGCAAACACATTGAGAAGGACGCCGCCCTCGAACGCCGCTTCCAGTCCGTTAAGATCGACGATCCGACCCCGGAGGACGCCGTGCTCATCCTGCGCGGTATCCGCTCGAAGTACGAAGAGCACCACAAGTGCGAATACACCGATGCCGCCATCGAGGCCGCCGTCCGCCTCTCGCACCGCTATATCACCGCCCGTCACCTGCCGGACAAGGCGATCGACGTCATGGACGAGGCCGGCGCCCGCGCTCGTATCCGTTCCCTAAACGTCCCGGCCGACATCGACACGGTGCAAACCGAGATCGACAAGATCGTCCAGCAGAAGGAAGACGCCTCCCGCCACCAGAAGTTCGAGGAAGCCGCCAACCTCCGCGACACGGAGAAGAAACTCCGCGCCAAGCGCGAGAAGATGCTCGAAGATTGGCGCAAGAAACGCGACGAGAAGCGCATCATTGTCGGCGAAGATGAGATGCTTCACATCGTAGCTGACTGGACTGGTGTGCCCCTTAATCGTCTCGAGAAGAAGGAGACCAAGAAGCTCCTCGAGCTCGAGACGGACCTGCAGACGGCCGTCATCGGACAAGAGCGCGCCTGCGAGGTCGTCTCCCGCGCCCTCCGTCGCTCCCGCGCCGACCTCAAGGATCCGCGACGCCCGATCGGCTCCTTCCTCTTCCTCGGCCCCACCGGCGTCGGCAAGACGCTCCTCGCCCGCTCTCTGGCTGAACGTATGTTCGGCGAGAAGGAAGCGGTCATCCAGATCGACATGTCCGAGTACATGGAGAAATTCACGGTCTCCCGCCTCATCGGTTCGCCTCCTGGCTACGTCGGTCACGACGAGGGTGGTCAGCTCACCGAAGCGGTTCGTCGCAAGCCTTACTCCGTCGTGCTCTTCGACGAGATTGAGAAGGCCCACCCAGACGTCATCCAGCTCCTCCTGCAGGCCCTCGAAGACGGCCGCCTGACCGACTCGCTCGGACGCGTTGTCGACTTCCGCAACACAATCATCATCCTGACCTCCAACGTCGGGGCCGACGTACTGCAGCGGAACAACTCGGTCGGCTTCGATGTCGGCGTGGATTCCACCCGCGACTACGAGAAGCTCAAGGAGCGTATCATGGATGAGACCAAGCGCGCCTTTAAGCCGGAGTTCCTCAACCGCCTTACCGACATCGTTATCTTCCAGCAGCTCGCGAAGGTGCACATGACCAAGATCGTCGACATCGAGGTCGACAAGGTCGCCAAGCGTCTCCTCGACCTCGGCGTGAAGCTCGTAGTCAACGAAGCCGCCCGCGGCTACCTGGTCGACAACGGCTGGGATGAGAAATACGGCGCCCGCCCGCTTCGTCGCGCGGTCGAACGTCTCCTCGAGGACCCGCTCGCTGAATCCATCCTGCGCGACGACTACAACAAGGACGAGCCCGTCATCGTCTCGATCGGCGAGAAGGGTCTCGTCTTCACGCAGAAGAAGAGCGGCGCCGACACTGGCGCCTAAGCGATGAACCGTCTGGTCACCGCAGGGCTCCTCGGCGCCATCGCCATCGCGCTGGGGGCCTTCGGCGCCCACGGGTTCAAGGATCGCCTCGCCCTGATCCCGGAGGCCGCCGGCTGGTGGCAGACCGCGACTTTCTACCTGCTGACTCATGCGGTCGCCATCGGTGCAATCGCCGGGCGCTCCATCTGGCCGGCGAGTCTTTGGGCTATCGGCTCCGTGATTTTCGCTGGGACGCTTTATGCCATGGCCTTGGGCGCGCCTCGCTGGTTCGGTGCCATCACGCCGATTGGCGGGTCGCTACTCATCGCGGGCTGGTTGCTGCTCGCTTGGTCTGGTCGCAAAGAATCCTGACTTGCCGAAATCGCTTCGGCCTCCGACCGTGAGGCATGGCGGAGCCTTTCACCTATCATGACGACGGCGGCGAAGATCTCGAACCCGCCGCGCGCGAGGTGGCCTGCCGTTACTTCCTCGATGCGGGTCCCCAGCATACGGAGTTCGTGACGCAGTTTCTCGGGCCCAGCGAGTGCGGCAAATTTGATGTTCTCTGGGAAGAGTCCGATTGGACGGAAGATGTCACTGTCGCCGTCGCCTGGATGCCGCGCGGCAAACTCCAGGGCTTCGAGCTCTGGCAGGCACTCGCACTGGCTTTCTGGAATGTGAAGAAGGAGGGCGAGTATTGGGAAAACGCCGACTGCATCGAAATCATCGACCGCCCGGACACCTTGGTGGATGCGGACGCCTTTCGGGCTATTTTGGCGGCCGTTTGGGCCAATGATTCAGCGGACGAATAGGCGGCGTCCGCTTGCCACCGGGTCGGCCATGGCTACGATTTGCTTATGCGATTCCTCGCCCTAGCTTTGACGATACTCATGACTTCCTTGCACGCTGACGACAAAGCTCCCGGACTCCTCGGCGTCTCGGTGAAGGATATCGACGACAAGGCGACCACGCTCGGAGCCATCAAGGGCGGCAAGGTTTGGCTCGTCGTCAACGTCGCCAGTCAGTGCGGCTACACGCGCCAGTATAACGGACTGCAGGCGCTGTATGATAACTTCAAAGCCAAGGGCCTCGTCGTCGCTGGCTTTCCGTGCAATGACTTTGGGGGTCAAGAACCAGCCTCCGACAAGGACATTAAAAAGTTCTGCAAGACGAAGTTCAATGTCACCTTCCCGATGTACGCTAAGATTGCCATTAAGGGTAGTGCCGCCCACCCGCTGTTCGAAAAACTTACCGGTAAGGATGCCGGGCACCCCGGGCCAGTAGGTTGGAATTTCAACAAGTTCCTGATCGGTGCCGACGGTAAGCTGATTGCCCGCTTCGGTTCCGACGTCGAGCCAGACTCGGAAGAACTCGAGAAGGCCATCGAGAAGGCGCTAAAGTAAGCCCGCTTTGACTTTTTAGCGTGGCAACCTAGCAAAGGTGTATCCCTATGATGCGCCTCGTTGTCATTTTACTCCTCGGACTTTCCGCACTCCGCGCGGAGGAGCCTCAGTTCTATGACGTCTGTGTTTATGGCGGGAATGCGAGCGGCGTGATGGCTGCCTGCGCCGCCGCGAAGGAAGGCGCCAAGGTCATCGTGGTCGAGCCCAGCCGGTGGCTGGGTGGCATGACTGGCGGAGGCCTGATGCATATCGACTGGGGGCGTGAAGAGGCCGTCAGCGGCTCGACCCGTCCGATCCTGAAGAAGGACTATAATGATGCGCAGTATCGCACGGTCTTCGCCGAGATGCTCAAGTCCGCCGGCGTCACGGTGCTGTTCGAGCATCGCGTGAGTGCGGTGGAGAAGTCTGGGGGCGTCATCCGTGCGATCACCTTGGACCTGGCACCCTTCGACGAAACTGGCTGCCCGCCGGCGGCGCCCACGAAAGCCGGCGCCCGCGTCGTCGCGGCGAAGGTCTTCATCGATTGCTCTTACGAGGGTGACCTCATGGCCCGCTCTGGCGTCGCGTATACTTTCGGCCGCGAGGCCAAATCGACCTATAGCGAAAGCCTGGCTGGTGCGCAGCCGCCGATGTCGGTCTACGCGATTGATCCTTACGTGAAGGCCGGAGATCCGCAGAGCGGCCTCCTGCCAGGACTGCAGTCGACCCCCGTTGCGCCTGTCGGCGAAGCGGATAAGCTTACCATGGGCTATGGCTTCCGCTGGCGCTTCGTCTTCAAGGGCGAGAGCCTGCCGATTGAGCCGCCGGCCAACTACGACCCGAAGCAGTTCGAACTCTATCGCCGGGCCTTCCGACAGGGCGTCGACATCCTCTCCGGTCGCGTGATGCGCGGCCAGGTCGATGGCTGGGAGAAGAGCGGCGGCCGCGTCTATTCCGGTGGCGCTGGCAACCTCGCCCGCGCCTTGTTCGCGCCCACGAACTACGGCCACAACGCCAGCTACCCGGACGGCGATTACGCGACCCGGGCGCGTATCTGGAAGGAGCAGCAGGATTTTGTCCGCGGCATGACCCACTTCTTGCGGACCGACCCGTCGGTGCCGGTGAAGCAGAAAGAAATCGCGCTTAGCGCCGGCCTGGAGAAGGGAGCGTTTGATGACACCAAGGGCTATCCGCACCAGCTCTACGTCCGCGAGGCGCGTCGGATGATCTCCGATTACGTCGTCAGTCAGAAGGATATGGAAGGGCGAACCAATCCCGCCGATTCGGTCGGCCTCGCTTCCTATGGCGTCGACGAATGGCCCTACGCCACCGTGCCGCTCGACGGTAAGGTCGCACTTATGGGCGGCTATTATTCCATGCTCTATCTCGAGGAAGAGCACCGCGGCATCTATCGTATTCCTTACCGTTCGATCGTCCCGAAGAAGGAGCAGTGCACGAATCTCCTCGTACCCGTGTGCGTGTCCGCCAGCCACATCGCCATGACCTCCATCCGGATGGAGCCCGTCTGGATGATCCTCGGCGAATCGGCCGGCGTCGCGGCGTCGATGGCCGTGAAGTCTGGGACGGTCGTCCAAGATGTGCCTTACGCTGAACTTTATCCCAAGCTTCGGGCGCTGACCCAGAAGGTCGACCTCCCGAAGAAGAAAGAGACTAAGCCGAAGTAGGCCCAGCGATCCGGAGGTCTCCGACAATCTTCCCACCGACGAGATGCTCGGTGATGATGCGGTCGAGGTTCTCTGGCGTACACTGTCCATACCAGACGCCTTCCGGGTAGACCACGGCGATGGGACCGGCGACGCAGACGCGCAGGCAGTCGGCCTTGGTGCGCTGGATGCCGCCTTTCTCCGATAGGCCCAGCTGTTTCAGGCGGATCTTTAGATGTTCCCAGGATTTCGCCGCGAGTTCGCCGCCGCAGCACGTCTGCTCGGTCGACTTCACGCAAAGGAAGATATGCCGGCGGGTGGCGCTCAATCCCAACGCCTCGGCTGCGCGGGTGGCTTCCGGGTTCATTCGAACCGCGGGATCAGGCCGTCCTGCTCGAGCTTTAGGAACAGCTCGCGGCTGAACCAAGCATCGTTGGCGGCGTATTGGATCTGACGTTCGTCGAGCGGCTTAGCCCAGTTGGAAGTCTGTACCTTCTTCGACTTCTTCATCTGTAGCTGCAGGAAGTGGGCGGCGAGGGCTTGGAGACCCGTGTTCACCAGCCCGGTCTTCTTCGTGTGGTCGGCGATGTCGATAAAGCCGCGGTCATCAAAGGGCGCTCGGGCGCGGAGATTCTTGACGTCATCGCGGACGGCGACGCCGACCTTGGCTTGGCGTTCGTTGCAGAGGACCGGGAAGGCGAGGGGGATGCCGCCGCAGTGGTCGAGGCGGAAGACGAAGATGTGGTGCTCGCCGGCCAGCTGCAGAATCGAGGGTAGGTTGTATTCGCCGCGAGTGTGAGACGGCTTGGTTTCGGTATCGAAGCCCAGGACGCGATCGCGGGCGAGGGAGGCGATGGCCTTTTCCGCGTCCTTCTCAGACTCAATCAGTTCGATTGGTCCGTTCCACTCGCCGACAGGCAAGGACTCGATGAAATCTTTTTCAATCCGGATACCGCCCTGGCCGCGGCCGCCTTGGCTGTTGGCTTGGGCTTCGGCGCCCTGTTCGGCTGGTTCTGGCTGGTTTTCGGACTCTTCCACGAGGGGAAGGCAAAGCAGCCACCGCCCATTGGCAACCAGAGACTAGGAAGGGTGGGAAAAAAGCGTTGACCGTGCCCGCACCGTCACGTTTGTTTAACTTCCCATTTAACGGGGCCTTAGCTCAGCTGGTAGAGCGCTTGCATGGCATGCAAGAGGTCGTCGGTTCAAGCCCGATAGGCTCCACCATTCAAAACCGGCCGTCTTCCCTCGGGGAGACGGCCGGACTCTTTGACGGCGATCTGGCTGGGGTTCAGCGCAGCACTAGGGTCAGCAGGGCGCGGCAGTCCGTCTGCAGGCGAACCTCGACGGCGGTGGTCTCGCGGGTGACCTTGCCAATCGACTCAGCGCAATTCTCAAGAGCTTTCTTGAGGACCACCAGTTCGCCCTTGGAGGCCTTGAGCTCGGGTTTTTCGGCGAGGTCGCTGGCCATCTTGGCGTACTTATCGAAGATAGCCTTCATCGCCTCACGGTCAGCGGTCGAACGGCGGAGCATCATCCAAATCGGTTTACCCTTGGTGCCGCCTTCGGCTAGGATGCGCAGATAGCCGAGGGTGTTGTACGGCCGGGTGCCTTCCGTGAAGTCCTTCCGAGCCATGGCTTCGGCGGCCGCCGCTTCGGTGCTCTTGCGGACCTTGGCCACAGTCACTGACTTACCTTTGACCTTGGTCTTGGTGCCCGTGTCCATGTTGTCTTCGACTACGGCTTGGGGACGGGCGGTGGCTTCAAGCTTCCCGGACAGCTGGCTGGCACGTTTCAGGTCTTCGAAGCCGAGCCATAAAAGGTTTTCGTCGAGCTGGAATTCGTTGCAGACCGCCTCGGTCCGGTTCGCGTCGAGCGACATGCCTTTGAGTCCGTCCTGAAGGGAGATCAGCAGGCTCTTCACGAGTGACTTCGTGTCGGTTGCGGTAGCCTCTTGGGCGAACGGGTCGACTTCGGCCTCCTTCTTAGTCATCTTTTTCTCAGCCTTGGCGTCTGACAGTAGTAGCTCCCGTTCGGCCCAGATCTTCGGGTTGTTCTTCTTAATCCAGTCGAGGTCGAGATCGTCCCACTTATAGTTCAGCACGGCATCGGAATCTAGGCGCTTCACCATGATGGCGGTCTCGTCCTGCGTGATGTACTCGAAGGTGATGATGGTGGCATTACCGGGACGACGCAACTGGACGGTCTCGGCGAAGGCCGGGAGGGCAGTCAGGGCGAGGGATGCGACGAGGAGGAGGCGGACGAGTTGCACAGTCGGGAGCGTGGGCGGGGGGTGGAGGGTCGGCAAATCAAGAACACCGCCAGGGGCGGAGGGTTGCGGACTCCTCTAAACAAAAGACCGCCTGGGGGCGGTCTTTTGAGGGGGCATGGGGGTTAGCCCTTACTTGCCCTTGGCCTCGAACTTCGGGAGGAGGTAGTTGGCGCAGGAATCAAGGGAGGCCAGTTGGACGTAGTCGGCTTCCGGGACTTCGATACTGTGCTTCTTGCGGAGCTCCATGACGATATCCAGAAAATCCATGGAATCCAAGGAGAGCTGGTCGCGAAGGCGGACCTCCGGTTTGACGGTGGTCAAGTCCTCGTCCGGCGCGATGTCGGCGATGATATCGAGAACCACCTGCTTGATGTCGTCCTTAGTCATGTTTTCAGGTCTGTTTCAAACGCCAAAACCCTGTCAGGCAACCCCATATTTCTTAACAATGAGGGCGGAATTGATGCCAAGCATGCCGAAAGAGTTATTCAGGATGGTATCCACCCGGGCGACTTTGATTGGGTGGTTGATTACGAGGCCCGGCATGGCGCACTCGGGGTCCAATTCATCGATATTAATGGTCGGGTGCACCCAATTGTCCTCAAAAGAGGGCAGATTACCTGCTAATTCGAGGGCGCCGGCCGCCCCCATGCAATGGCCGATGAAGCTCTTGGTGTTGTTGATCTTGGTGTCCGGGCAGTCGGTGAAGACATTGCGGAGGGCGGTGCATTCCTGGATGTCTCCCAGGGCCGTCGCGGTGGCATGGGTGGAGACGATGTGGATGTCCTGCGGCTTCATGCCAGCGCGCTTGAGGGCCATATGGACGCATTCGGTCTGGCGCTCAGGGTTGGGCAGGACGGCGTCGGTGGCGTCGGAATTGATGCACCAGCCGGCAATCTCGGCGATGATGCGGGCACCGCGGGCGAGGGCGTCATCGAGACGCTCGAGGACGTAGATGGCGCCGCCTTCGGAGATAACGATGCCGTTGCGGTTCTTATCGAAGGGGCGGGAGGCCTTGGTGGGATCCTCATGGGCACCAAGCGCTCCCTGGTTCTTGAAGCCAGCGAAGATGCCGAAGGTATGAATGGATTCGGAGACGCCGCCGGCGAAGGCGATGTCGACCTCACCGAGTTGCAGCATCTGGGCGGCTTGGATGAGCCCAGCGTTACCCGCGGCACAGGCGGCACCGATGGTGTAATGCGGGCCAGTGATGCCCATGTTCATCGTGACCTCTCCGGCCGGGTTGTTCGCCACGGTGCGGGGGTTGTGATGGTGAGTCCAGTATTTGGTGTCGTTGCCGAACTGGGAGATATTATGAATCTCATTCTCGGTCTCGACGTTGCCGTGCTCGGTGATGCCGAGGTAGACGCCGACGCGGGACTTATCGACTTTGTCCCAGTCGAGACCGGAGTCGCCGAGTGCCTCGCGGGAACAGAAGATGGAGATCGACCCGACACGGGTACCAATGCGGAGTTCCTTCCGCTTCTGCCACTTGGTGGTATCGAAGTCACACACCCCGGCGGGGTGCTTGCCCATATGGCGTACGTCGATTACGGCGATGCGGGCCTTGCCGGCGAGCAGGTTGGCCCGGAACTCGCTCAGCGAGTTGCCGTTGGGGGCCGTGAGGCCGAGGCCGGTGATGACGATGCGGGGCTTGGAAGACATCTGACGTCCTCCCATCAAGTGTCCGCTGGCCATGAAGTCAAACCCCGCCCCCCGCTTGCCCTTGCCAATTGGCCCCCTTGCCGTTCTCTGAAGGCAGATGTCTCAGCCGATTAAGTGTTCGCTCTGCGAGGAGGCCGCCACGGTCCACCTCTCCCAGGTCGTTCATGGTAATGTCACCAAGGTGCATCTCTGCGAGGCTTGCGCTCAGAAGGGTGGGGCAACCGATCCGGCCGTCTTCCAGCTGGCCGACGCCCTGACAACCGCCTCCCCGGCCCCCACGCTCACTTGCCCGAAATGCGGCTTCACGGACATCGATTTCCGCAAGCGCGGCCGGCTCGGCTGCCCGGATTGCTGGGAGACGTTCGGCGACGCCCTGGGCGGCCTGCTTCTTAAGGTGCAGCACGAGGCTTCCCATGTCGGGCGCGCTCCTGCGGGCACTTTGCCCGCCGGTCAACTCCGCCGCCGCCTCGACGACGCCCGCCGCGAGATGGAGAAAGCCATCACTGGCGAAGATTATGAAGCCGCTGCGCGCTTGCGCGACGAGATCGCCGGCCTCGAGCAACAGCTCGCGCATTCCTGATCATGTCCTCCGTCGAAGACATCCTGGCCGCCGAAAACGAACTGACGCACCTCTTGGGTGCGCAGCAGGCGGTCGTACTCAGCACACGTATCCGCCTCGCCCGTAATCTCGAGGGCATGCCTTTCCCGGGCTGGGCCAAGGTGCCGCAGCGCAAGGAAATCGCCGACCGCTGCGTCGAAGCCCTCGATGCCCTGCCGAAGTTCCGCCGCGGCCACGTGCTGCGCATGGGTGAACTCGGCGACCGCGACCGCGCCGTGCTCGTCGAACGCCACCTCGTCTCCAAAGAGCTCGCCGCCGGTAAGAGCGGTGCGGCCGTCATCAGTCGCGACCAGACCTGCTCCGTGATGGTTAATGAAGAGGATCATTTGCGCATTCAGGTCGTGAAGGCTGGATGGCATCTCCGTGGCACTTGGCATATCGCCGAGCAGCTCGACGACGCCCTTGGCGGCACACTGAAACTAGCCTTTTCGGACCGGCTCGGTTATCTCACGGCCTGTCCTACTAACGTCGGTACCGGCCTGCGTGCTTCCGCGATGGTACACCTCCCTGGCCTCTGCCTCGCCGGTCACATGGACAAGGTCTCGCGCGCCCTCAATCAAGACGGTCTCGCCGTCCGTGGTTGGCTGGGCGAAGGCACCGAGGCCGCTGGTAACGTCTTCCAGATTTCCAACCAGCAGACCCTCGGCCTGTCCGAGGAGGCGATCCTCAAACATCTCGGTGGCTGGATTAAGAATGTGGTCGAACAGGAGTGGAACGCCCGCCGCAAACTTGCCCAAGAAGAAGGCGAGAAGTTCGTCGACCGCCTCGCCCGCTCGCTCGGCGTGCTGCGCTCCGCGCGCCTGCTCACGAGCTCCGAGGCGATGAACATGCTTTCGCATCTCCGACTGGCTTGCGACATGGGTTGCCTGCCGGAAGAACGCCGCCACCTCGTCGACCGCTTGATGATCGAAGGCCAGCCCGCCCACGTGCAGGCGCGCGCCGGCCAGGAACTCGACAGCGACGGACGTGATAGCCGACGTGCGGCGGTGGTCCGCGAAGCGCTGAAAGATTTTCCCGAAGTCGTCCCGCCAACCGCTTAGTCGGCCTTGGGAGGATTGGTGGTGCGATCCTTGCGGGTCATCTCATCCAAGAGCGCTTGGACGCGCGCCACGCCACCGGTGATGTCGTCTTCAGTGAAGAGGATGTCCGGCGCATGCTTCATCTGCAGGATGCCACCGACGGTCGAGCGGAGCTCAGTACGCACTCGCTTCAAGAACGCGCGGGCCTTCTTGCGGACGGCGTCGTCACCCGACACGGCGTAACCCACGCGGCACTGACGGAGGTCTGGGGAGACGCTTGCGACGGTGATGGTGATCAGCGCGGCTTCCGTGGGCCAGTTCTGGCGCAGCGCGGTGGAGACCTCGCGCTGGACCAGTTCGGCGACCCGGAGCTGACGTTGAGACATAAAGCTTAGAGCGACGGACGCGTCTGCAGCATCTCGACGGCTTCGATGATGTCGCCAGGCTGGTACTCGTCGTAGCCGCCGAGCTTGATGCCGCACTCGAAGCCGGCTTTGACCTCGGAGGCGTCGTCCTTGAAGCGGCGCAGCGTCTCGACCGGGCCGTTGTGGATGATCTTGCCGCC
>Ga0102915_1000211_pt1 | contig 17613 bp, 10 predicted proteins | sample Colrivmet1561A02_FD_78199 | JGI IMG/M metagenome (GOLD analysis project Ga0102915, IMG submission 78199) | Estuarine microbial communities from the Columbia River estuary - metaG 1561A-02 | ecosystem: Environmental > Aquatic > Marine > Intertidal zone > Estuary | place: USA: Columbia River...
CTTCGGCGTGCGCGTCGACCCAGCCCGCCCGCAGCTCGCCAATCCCGAACGCGCTCCGAATGCGCTGCTCTGGGGGCACGACGGTTGGCTCTACGTCGGCGCCTACACCGCGCGCTTTAAGTTCGACGACGGCAAGTGGGTCCGCGCGACCAGCAACTTCCGTGGGCAGTGGGGCTTGGCGCAGGACGACTACGGCCGCCTGTATTCCAATAACAACAGCGACCTCTTGCGCGTCGACGTCGTCAATTCGGGCTACCTGCTCCGCAACCCCGCCCTCGGCCGCACCACCGGCCTCAACACCAAGGCCGCCGCCGAGCAGTTCGTGTGGCCGATCCGCGTCAACCCGGGCATCAATCGCGGTTACCGGACGGAGATGCTCCGCGACTTCAAACTCAAGGAGTGCACCGCGGCCTGTGGCCCGTGGATCTACCGCTCGGACCTTTTCCCGGCCGACGCCTATGGTAATGCGTTCATCTGCGAGCCTTCAGGTAATCTCGTGAAGCGACTGGTGCTCAATCCCGACAAGGGCTTGGTCAAGGGCACGCCGTTCTACGACCAGCAAGAGTTCGTCGCTTCGACTGACGAACGCTTCCGCCCCGTCAGCGCACTCACCGGCCCCGAAGGCGCCCTTTACCTCGTGGACATGCATCACGGCGTGATCCAGCACCGCATCTCGCTCACCACCTACCTGCGCAAGCAGGGTGAAGACCGCGGCCTCATTGCGCCCCTCCACCTCGGGCGCATCTGGCGCGTCGTCCCTGAGGGCTATAAGACCACGGCGCTGAATGAGGGCGGCCCCAACGGAGGAATCCGCGCCAACCTTATCGCCGAACTCGGCAGCGGCAACGAATGGCGTCGCGAGACCGCGCAGCGTCTGCTCGTCGAGAGCGGGGACAAAACCCTCGCTGCCGCGCTGACCGCCTTCGGACTCAAGGCCACTTCGGCCATGGGACGCGTCCATGCGCTTTGGACTCAGCATGGACTTAAGGTCACCGACTGGGCGCTCGTCTCGGCTGGCCTGGCTGATGCTGATCCGCGCGTTCGTGCCGCCGCGCTCCGTGTCTCGGAGGTTCTCATCGCTGGTCCGCATCGCGCCGAAGTTATCGCCCGCTGGACCGAACTCGCCGCGACCGAAGCCGTCCCCGAAGTGCAGCTGCAGCTCGTCCTGACCATGGGTGAAGCCAAAGACCTCGCCGTCGACCTGGTCGCCGCCGCGCTGGCGAACCGCGCCGCGGAGCATATCGCCATCCAGGATGGTTTGATCAGTGGCCTCGCTGGTCGTGAGCTCGAGAACTTTGACGCGGTGCTCAAGCAGCCCGCCGCTTATTCGAAGACCTTGCCCGCGGCGTTGCTGCGCTGCGTCTTCTCCGAGCGTAAGCCGGAGCGCATCGAGAGGGCCCTCGCCATCATCGCCGCGTTGCCGCTGCGTTCGCAGCAGGTGACTTTACTCGGATCGCTGACCGCACACCCGACCGTCACCGCTAAGCGCCCGGTGAAACTCACCGCCGAGCCGGCTTCGCTGGCCAAACTTTCCAAGAGCAAGGACGCCGCGATGGTGAAGGCCCTCGCCTGGTTCAAGAGCACCGTCGTCTGGCCGGGCAAGCCAGGCGTTGTCGTGCCCGTCGTGAAGGCGCTCACCAACGAGCAGCAGCTCCTCTTTGATTCCGGCAAGCAGACCTTCGCCGGCCTCTGTGCTGCGTGCCACCAGCCAACTGGGAAAGGACTGGAAGGCCTCGCACCGCCCCTCGCTGATTCCGAGTGGGTGCTGGGTGACCCTGAGCGTATCGTGAAGGTCATCATGCACGGCCTGCGTGGCCCAATCAAGGTGAAGGGCGTGGCTTATAACTACGACATGCCGGCCGCCGGGTTCCTCACCGACGAGCAGATTGCCGGCGTGCTGACCTACATCCGCCGCGAGTGGGACCACGAGGCCTCGCCCGTACTGGTTGATCTCGTGCAGAAGGTCCGCGCCGACACCAAGGGCCGGACCGATGCTTGGACGGAGCCGGAGTTGCTGAAGAAGTAATAGAGGACTGAATCGAGGACAGCGTTGGAAGAGATATTCGTTTCAGGTGGTGGGTGGCAGCCCCGGGTGGCGGGTGGCGGGACTGATAAGCTAAAGGGAAACCGGAGACCGGATGATTAGCTGGGAGCCCCCACCTCGTGAACTAATGCTCCGAAGTGGTCATATCACTAAAGGGAACGCGGTTGCCACGCAGGGTAGGGTGAAGGAGAAATAGGTAACCCCTTACCCCGCCATGCATATTACCTGGATTGATTGGGTCATCGTCGTAGCTTCGATCCTGATCTGCTTCGTCCCGGCGCTCTTCCTCGCCAAGCGCTCGAGCGGTAGCACCACCGAGTTCTTCGCCTCCGGCCGCTCGGTGCCGTGGTGGCTCGCCGGCCTCTCGATGGTCGCGACCACCTTCTCGTCCGACACCCCGAACTGGGTGACCGAGCAGGTCCGTAAATACGGCGTCGCCGGCAACTGGCAATGGTGGGCTTTCGTGCTCACCGGCGTGGCCACCGTCTTCTTCTTCGCTCGCCTGTGGCGCCGCTCGGGTGTCATGACCGACCTCGAATTCTACGAACACCGTTATTCCGGCACCGCCGCCTCCGTTGTCCGCGGATTCCGCGCCATCTACCTCGGGCTATTCTTCAACTGTTTCATCATGGGCATGGTGACGTTGGCCGCGTGTAAGATCGCTAACATCCTCTTCGGTATGCCCGCCTGGCAGACCATCGTTGTCTGCGGTATCCTGAACGTCGTCTTTGCCGCGCACTCCGGGCTCTGGGGCGTGCTGGTCATCGATATGATCCAGTTCTTCATCAAGATGACCGCCGTCTTCGCCGCGGCCTGGTTCTCGCTCGTCGAGGTCGGCCGCCGTCTGGCCGGCGATGCCAGTGGCTGGACCGGCCTGAAGTTGCTCGTGGAAAAACTTTCCACCCAGCAGGTCGTGACGACTCAAGGCGTGCCCGTGATGTCGTTCTCGGATGGCAAGGGCCAGCCCATCCTGGACATGCTGCCGAACTTCACGATGTCGGAGTTGGCGCTGATGATTTTCATCCTGCCGATCGCCATCAGCTGGTGGGCTAACTGGTATCCTGGAGCCGAGCCCGGTGGCGGTTCCTATATCGCGCAGCGCATGCTGGCCTCGAAGTCCGAGAAGGATTCCCTCGGCGGCACGCTCTTCTTCAACATCGCCCACTACGTGCTACGTCCCTGGCCGTGGATCATCACCGCGCTGTGCTCCATCATCGTCTACCCTGACCTCGCGGCGATCAAGTCGGCCTTCCCGAACGCGGATCCCGCGCTCATCGGTCATGACTCCGCTTTCCCGGCGATGCTGATGTTCCTGCCGGTCGGTTTCGTCGGCCTGATGATTGGTGGCCTCATCGCCGCCAATTCCTCGACGATCCTGACGCACCTCAACTGGGGGTCGTCGTATCTCGTCCATGACTTCTATCGCCGCTTCATGAAGAAGGACGCCAGCGAGGCCCACTACGTGAACGTCGGTCGTCTCTCGACCGTGCTCCTCTATATCGTGGCCGCGCTGCTCAGCCTGACCATGTCCTCCGCTCAGCAGGCCTTCCAGGTGCTGCTCTCCATCGGCGCCGGCACTGGCCTGCTCTATGTCGCCCGCTGGTTCTGGTGGCGCGTCTCCGCTTGGTGCGAAGTCGTCGCCATGGTGATGTCGCTCATCACCTCGGTGGCCGTGCCGTTCTTCATGCCGCACGCTGATTTCGCGACCACGACCATCATCCAGGTCGGCTTGACCACGCTCTCGTGGCTCATCACCGCCTATGTCGGTCCGCAGACGGACCGCGCAACGCTCATCAGTTTTTGTCAGAAGGTGAAGCCCGCTGGCCCAGGCTGGACGGATATTCGCGCTGCGGCCGGCATCAGTGATACGGAGATTGCTCAGGAGAACCGCATCGGGTCCGCCTTCGTCGGCTGGATCGCCGGGTGCGCGCTCATCTGGGCTTCGCTCTTCGCTATTGGCAATTTCCTCTACTCGTCGGGCGACCCTCAGCGCCTCACCATGGCCTGGGTGCTCACCGCCGTCACGGCTGTCAGCGGGTACGTGCTCCTCAAGGTCACGCAGCAGCTCTGGGCGGACAGTACGGCTTCGCAGGAGAGGGAAGACGCGAAGAGGGTGTGACGCGTCGGCGCGACGCCGGCGCGTGGGGGTCTGCTGGCATGGTGAACGGCTGCGAAGCAGGCCGCCGCAGGGCGGCCGAGGGTAGGGGCGTGGCTTCGCCGCGCCCCTCTGCTGCGGAGTGCACGATAAATCGTGCCCCTACCTGAGTTCGCCCTGCGGCGAACGGGATGCAGCTATGTCGTGACGCGGTCCCGACCCTACCTAGGGGAACTAGGACAGCGCGTGGTGCTGTCCCTACCTCATTACGCCGAAACGGAAGACGAGCTTCTGCGCGTACTGTTCGCCGGGGCGCAGGATGCCGCTGGGGTAGCCGAGGCGATGGAACGCAGGCTGGTTCGGTGAGTCCGGGAAAAGACCGGGCTCCAAGCAGAAGCCTTGGCGGAAGGCGAAGGGCTTAGCCCAGCGGCCTTGCACGGTGCCGGTGAGGAAGTTACCGGTGTAGAACTGTAGGCCCGGGGCGTCGGTCAGGACTTCGAGCGTGCGGCCTGAAGATTCTTCGGTGACGAAGGCGGCGGGCTTCAGGGACTGGTCGGTGCCGAGGTCGTAGCAGTGGTCGTAGCCACGGCCGCGACGGAGCTGGTCGTGCGGTGCGCCGATGCGTTCGCCGATTGCATGCGGGCGACGGAAATCAAAAGGGGTGTTCGTGACGTCCATGAACTCGCCGGTCGGGATGAGCGCGGCCGTGACGGGTACGAGTCGGTCGGATTGGAGCGTCACGCGGTGATCGAGGATGCTGCCTTGGCCGGCGAGATTGAAGAAGACGTGGTTGGTGAGATTGCAGGCCGTCGGGGCGTCAGTCGTCGCGGCGAAGTCGATCGTCAGTTCGTTGGTGTCGTCGGGCAGGGTGTAGGTGACGGTTACGCTGAGCGTGCCCGGGTAGCCCTCTTCGCCATCTGGGCTGACGTAGGTCAGGCGGACCGCCGAGGCGTCGGCGGTGCGGATGACCTCGGATTTCCAGATGCGCTTATCGAGGCCGCGGAGGCCGCCGTGCAGATGGTTGCCGTTATTATTCTGTGCGAGCGCGATGGCGCGGCCGTCGATGGTCAGCTGGCCGTTTGCCAGGCGGTTGGCGTAGCGGCCGACCGTGCTGCCGAGGAAGGGGTTGCCGGCGACGTAGTCCTCGAGTGAGCGGAGGCCAAGGGTGACTTCACCGAGGCGGCCTTGGATATCGGGGACGCGAATCGAGGTGAGCGTGGCGCCAAACTCGCTGACCGAGACTTCCATACCACGGGCGTTCGTGAGTGTGTGGAGTTGGACCAGCTGGCCATCGATAAGGCCGTGCTGGCGACGCAGCGCGAGGCCGGCGCGTCGCGAACGACGGAGGATCAGGATGCCTGTGATTAGAAGGGTGCCGTAGACCAATGCTTCGGGAGAGAGCATGGCGTTAAGTTGTCGGGTGGGGATGTGGTCGGCAAATCAAACAAACGCGAAGAGTAGAGGGCTGAGTCGATGACTGCGTTGAGGACTGAATCGAGGACTGAATGGACGTGAGAGTATGGAGTATAGAGTATGGGTGAGGATTGCGGGTGACGGGTCTGCAGTCGGCCGCCGCATGGTGGCCGTAGGTAGGGGCAGGACTACGTCATGCCCTATGGATACGAACGGGCGCGACGCAGTCGCGCCCCTACCTCATGGCTTACTTAGTTTTGGTTTCCTTGGCCGCGGCGACCGATGCGCCGGGGAGCAGGGCAGTCCAGTCGGTTGCGATGCGCACCGCTTCCTGGAGCTGGATATCGTAATCCGGCCAATCGTCGTCTTCGAGGGGGTCGCGCATGCGGCTAGCCCGCTTGCTTTTCGCGGCGGAGCCAGGGCCTTCCTTCTTCTCCTGCTCGATGGCCGCATCGAGTTTCACATCCTGGACCTTGAAGGCCTTCTTCGCGTAATCGGAGAGCTCGCGACGGACCTGCTCGCGGAATTCCAGGTCGTCCTTGCGCTCGGTGCTGCGCTGGTCGAGCGAGAGCGACACGTCCTTGCGGACCTGGCGGCTCTTCGTCCAATCGATCGTACGAGAGAGCGTGAGGAATTCCGGGAGCTCGGACTGGCGGCGGGTGGAGCCGGCGGCGAGCTGCGCGATGAGGCTGTCGGAAAGCTTGGCCTTCAGCCAATCGCCTTCGTCGGCCTTAGTGAGCGTGGGCGTGACGGAATCCCAAGGCAGTGGGCGATCGAGGTCGGACTCGGAGACCGGGAGTACTGAATAGACAGAGGGCACCACGATGTCGGCCGGGACGCCCTTGAGTTGGATCGAGGAGCCGCTGGGGGCATACCACTTTTGGATGGTGACCTTCACCGCGGACTTCAGGTTTTTATCGAAGCGGCTGAGTTCGATGATGTTCTGGACTGAGCCTTTGCCGTGCGTGGTCATGTCGCCGACGACGATGGCACGGCGGTGGTCGCGCATCGCCCCAGCGAAGATCTCGGAGGCCGAGGCGGAGAGCTTGGAGGTCAGGACGATCAGCGGTCCGTTCCAGGCCACCTTCTCGTCTTCGTCGCGGTAGTCTTCTGAGCGGCCTTGGCTGTCGCGGACCTGGAGGACGGAGCCCTTCGGGATAAAGAGGCCGGAGATATCAACCGCCTCGGTGAGGAGGCCGCCGCCGTTCTTACGGAGATCCATGATGAGGGCCTTCATGCCCATCGCCTTGAGTTTAATGATGAGTTGCTCGATATCGGCTGAAGGGCTGGAGCCGGAGCCGTCAGCGTTCTTGCCGTAGAACGAAGGGAGGTCGATGACGCCGAGCAGCAGCGTGCCATTCCCGTTGGGTACTTCGAAGGCCTTGGCGGAGGCCATCTGGCCGACGAGCTTGATCTGGTCGCGCTTGAGCACAATCGTCTTGCGGCCGCCAGCGGCCATGTCGACGAGGAGACGGACCGAGGAGCCCTGTTTGCCGCGGATGCGGCTGATGGCCTTCGAGAGGCGCATGCCGACGATGTCTTCCATCTCGCCCGCAGTGCCTTGGCCAACCGCGATGATCTTGTCGCCCGACTTAGCCTGACGGGAGAGGTCGAGCGGCCCCCCGGGAAGGATATCCTTGATGACGCAGACCCCGTCTTCGTCCGACAGCGTCGCCCCGATGCCTACGAGCGAGTTGCGCATCGCGATCTCAAACTCTTCCAGCGACTGCTGGGAGAAGAAGGTTGAGTGCGGGTCATACTGGCTCGAGTAGGAGTTAAGGAAGAGCTCCTCGACCTCGTGCTGGTCGAAGTTAAGGTAGGTGCGGGTCTTGTCGTAGCGCTTCTTCAGGCGGGCGGCGGATTCCTTGGTCTTTTCCGGGGTAATCTCCGGGAGGGCTTGGTCCTTAGGGGTCTTGGCGGCACCGGTGCGATCTTCACCGAGGAGTTCCGAAAGCATGTCGAGGCGGAGGCGGCGGGTCCAGAGGGCGTCGGCGGCTTCCTGGTTGGCGGGCCACTCGGCTTTCTTGCGGTCGACCGGGAAGGTGCCCGGCTGGGTGAGGTCGATCGGCAAGTCGAGGGCGGCGAGGTTTGAGACCGTGCGCTCGTTGACCTTCTTCTTGAAGAGGGCGTAGATCTCGAAGGCCGGGGTCAGATTGCCGCGCTGGAGATAGAGATCGAGCGTCTTGCCGTAGCGGTTGACGAACTCTTCCACTTCTTCGGCGGTGAAGTACATCTTCGCACCATCGAGGTTTTCGCAGTAGGTCTTCACGACGGAGTTCATGTCAATCGACCCCATATCCTTCTTGCTGATGTGAAGCTTCTCGAGGAGCGCGGCGGTCGCACGCGTCTCGTTCTGCATCGATTGCGTGGTGGTGAAACCGGTGGTCTGGGCGGAGGCCAGTGCTGCCAAAAGAATCGGCAGCAGGAAAAGTCTGAGGCGCATAAAGGGTGGGGTGGGGAAACTTAGCGTAGGCGGGCGCTAAGTTCTTCAAGCCTACGTTTCTCGCCAGCAGTGAGCGAGCCGAATCCCCCAGCCGAAATCTTGTCCAGCAGCCGGTCCATTTCCGCGCGGGCTTGGGCGGAGGTGAGTGGGCGGGATGAGGGATTCTCCTCGGTCGGGGTCTCAAAAGCGGGGCTTGGGGCGTCGGTTGGCATGGGTTCCTGCACCTGAGCGTAACTGGGTGCCCAATTTGTCCGGTTGAGATAACGCCAAGCGAGCCAGCCGAAGATCAGGCCACCGAGGTGGGCCGAGTGGGCAATGCCATCGGGCCAGGCAGGTTTCCAGCTGAGCCATTCATGGCGGCTGGGTAATTCCGAGAAGCCCCAGCCAAGGACGGCGAAAAGCGAGACCACGATGAGGAGCCAGCGCACCTTAAGCGTGACCGGGAGGAAAAAGAACAGCAGCAGGGTGATCTGGTGATCGAGTTTATCGAGCAGCGCGACGAGCATCAGCGCGTAGACGCCGGCGGAGATACCGACGAGCGCGCCGTTTTGACTGCCGCCGAGGCCGGTGAGATACCAGGTGAGCGCCCCGATGAGCGCGCCGCCGATAAGTACCTTTAGGAGCGTGATTGGTCCGTGCTCCTGCTCAACCGTCGCGCCGGTCCACCAAAGCACGAGCCCGTTACCGAGGAGATGCCAGAAGCCATCGTGCAGGAGTGCGTGCGTGACCCACTGCCATGGCTGAAGGGCGCTTTCTTTGAGTACCATCCAGCCGAGGAAGTTCGCATGCGCGGATTCCTGGATGAGGTTGAGGATGAAGAAGCCGACGAGGATGCCGACGACCCATGCCGTGACTGAGATCGGCGTGCGCGGGGCTGAGCTGCCTCGCATATAGGCCCGGTCGCCGATGCCCATGCGCGTCGACCGTCCTTAGAGCTTCTTCACGATCGCGTCGGCGAGGCCATACTCGATGGCCTCCTCGGCGGTCATGTAGAAGTCGCGGTCGGTATCCTTGGTGACTTTTTCGATCTTCTGCTTCGAGGCTTTGGCGAGGATCTCGTTGAGCTCGGAGCGGAGGCGTTCCATTTCCTGGGCCTGGATGTGGATGTCCACAGCGGTGGCCTGGATGCGGCCCATGATGAGCGGCTGGTGGATCATCACGCGGGAATGGGGGAAGAGGAGGCGGTTACCCTTTTCCTTGGGAGCCTGCAGGAGGATGGAGCCCATCGAGGCGGCCATGCCGGTGACGACGACCTTCACCGGGGAGCTGATCATCCGGATGGTGTCATAGACGGCCATGCCGGAGGTGATGGAGCCGCCAGGGGTGTTGATGTAGAAGGTGATCTCTTTGCCGGGGTCGATGCCGTCCAGGTAAAGGAGCTTCTCGACGATGTCGCGGGCGGACGCGTCTTCGACGGCGCCCCAGAGGAAGATCTTCCGCTGTTCGAGGAACTTCTTCTGGATGAGCAGGGAGCTCGGGCCGCCGTCCTTGGGGGCGGCCGGGGTCTTCTCGTCCTCGTCTTCGTCGTCGTTACGCATGGGAGTCGTCAAATTGCCCGAAACCAGCCCCGTGGCAAGCGTGGGAAGGCGAAGCAGTCAGGGAATTCATTCACAGTCGGCGGGCGACCTTGCTCCCCAGAGGGGCTTAGGCCTAGGTTCCGGCCGTGCCCACCCTCCGCCTCACCGGCCTGCGCCGCCAGCTCGGCACGACGCCCGTCCTCGCGGGGGTCGATCTCGTCGTGGAGACGGGCACGCTCTGCTGCCTGCTGGGTCCGTCAGGGAGCGGTAAGACGACCTTGCTCAAGGTGCTCGCCGGGCAGATCGAATCCCAAGGGGGCACGGTGCTGCTTGATAATCGCGATATCACCTTCGCCGAATCCGCCGAGCGCGGCTTCGGCTTCGTCCACCAGAACTACACGCTCTTCCCGCATCTTTCCGTCCTCGAGAATGCCGCGTTCTCGCTCGATGCCGAAAAGCTCTCTGCCGCGGAGATTAAGGCGCGCGCCCTCGAGGCGCTCAAGCTCGTCGGCGCCGATGGCTGGGCCGCTCGCCGTCCGCAGGAACTCTCCGGCGGCCAACAGCAACGTGTCGCCCTAGCCCGCGTGCTGGCGCTGCGTCCGAAACTCCTGTTGCTCGACGAACCTTTAAGCAATCTCGACGCCGCTTCGCGCCTCGAGGTCCGCGAAGCCATTCGTAAACTCGTGCGCGCGACGGGCGTGACGGTGCTCTGTGTGCTGCATGACCAGAAGGACGCCTTCGCGATGGCCGACCGCCTCGCGATCATGCACGAAGGCCGTATCGTCCAGGCCGGCGTCCCGATCGACCTCTATCGCCGCCCAGCGGATAGCTGGATCGCCACCTTCCTTGGTTCCGCGAACCTTATCCCAGGTAAGGTCACGCAGGTCGGCGCGGGTGAATTCGTCGCCGACACCGCCGTGGGCGAAGTGCGCGGTGCCCTTGCTACGCCCGAAAGCGCTCCCGCCCCCGGCGCGAAGATTATCGTTTGTGTTCGGCCTGAGTGCCTGAAGCTCGACTTCATGGCGCCCGAAGAGAATGCCTTCGCTGGTTCCATCGTGGCCTCGCTCTTTCAGGGCGACGTTTCACTACACGATTTCAAGACCAAGGAGGGTGTGGTCCTCAAGGTCTCCGAGGCCAATCCGCGCCAGCGGGTCGGCTCGAAAGCCACCGTCTATGCCTGGGCTGAGCCCGAGGATGTCGTCGGGCTGAATCGCTGATTTCCGGGAACTAGGGGGTGGACGGGCTGGTCTGTTTATGGACACTTCCCACACCCCCATGAAACTCCGTCTCCTCATCGCCGGCCTCCTCGGCCTTTGCGCCTTGGTCTCTGCCGCTGGCATCATCGACAATAAGAACCAGGCCTCGATCTCCTCGGGCGCCGACAAGCCTGAGAATGCCAAGAAGCCCAAGGTGCTCATCGTCATAGGTGACGCCACCGAGCTGCTCGATACGATGTATCCGGTCTACCGCCTGCAGGAAGCTGGTTTCCAGCCAATCTTCGCGACACCCGAGAAGCGCGTCTACCAGACCGTACTGCACGAAGTGAAGCCGGGTTGGACCATCACCAAGGAGTGGGAAGGCTACACCATCAACTCCGATATCGCCTTTAAAGACATCAAGCCCGAGGAGTACGCGGGCATCTTCTTCAGCGGCGGTCGCGCCCCGGAGTATATCCGCGAAGACGAGGCTCTTCTCGCTGCCACGCGCTGGTTCTGGGAGAATAAGAAGCCGATGATGAGTGTCTGCCACGGCGTGGAGATTCCCGCCCGCGCCGGTATCGTGAAGGGCCTGCGCATGGCCACGGTGCCGAAGTGCAAGTTCGACCTCGAGGTCTGCGGCGGCATTTTCGTCAACGCCCCGGTCGTCATCGATCGCCACATGGTCAGCGGCCGCACTTTCCATGATAACGGTGCGTTCGTCGGTCCGTGGATCAAGATGCTCGAAGCCCAGCGCGACCAGAAATAAACGCCATGCTTTCTCGTCGCGATTTCCTCCGCTCCGCCGGACTCGCTGCCGCCGTCGCCGCTGCGCCTGCTCTTCGGGCTCAGAGCGCGGAGCCCTTCCGCCTCCGCTACGTCCTCTCCTCTGCCATGTACGGCTACGCGCCGCTCGCCGAGATCCTGCCCGAGGTCGCCAAGACCGGCAGTGAGTCCATTGATATCTGGTGCAAGGTGCACGGTGACCAGCGCGAGCAAGCTACGGCGCTCGGCGACGAGGCCTTTGCGGCTCTGCTGAAGAAGCATGGCGTGAAGGTTGGGGTCAGCACCCGTTATCCGCTCGGACCATTCAAGCTCCAGGACGAGATGGCTTGGGTGAAGCAGCACGGCGGTACCACGGTCGTCTGTGGTAGCACCGGACCGAAGAATCCCTCCGGAGCCGCTGCCAAAGCGTCCATCGCCAAGTTCCTCGAGGACATGAAGCCCCACGCCGCCAAGGCGGAGGAGCTGGGCATGCGGATCGCGATCGAGAACCACTCGAATCAGGCGCTGCACCACCCGGATTCGCTTCGTGCCTTCGCTGAATTGAACAAGTCGCCCGCCCTCGGCGTGGCCTTCGCTCCGCACCACCTGCATGAGTGGGCCGACCAGATTCCCGCGCTCCTCCGTGACCTCGGGGCGCGCAATCTGCCCTTCATGTATTTCCAGGAGCACTCCGAAGGCATCTTTAAGAAGGCCTCCAAGGAAGAAGAGCTCCGCCAGATGGCCGGCCGCGGCAAGCTCGACTACCGCCCGATCGTGAAGGCGCTGCGTGATATCCGTTTTGCCGGTCAGGTGGAGCTGTTCATGCACCCTACGCCGCGAGGCATCCCGGTCATGCCGACGACCCCCGAGGTCACCGCCCTCATCAACGAGTCTCGCGCCTACGTGGAGAAGTGCATCCGCGAGACGGCATGATGCTGCGCCTTGCGATCCTGCTCGGTGCGGCCGGGCTGAGTGCCGAACCTCTCGTCACGGGGTTTGAGCGCTTCCATGCGTCGGCACCGACGGCCGAAGGCGGACGTCTGCTTTACAACGAGCTCGGTTGCGTGAATTGCCACGGCGGCACGACCGGCCTGCCGGCGATGCGCGGCCCCGCGCTTGCGACGGTCACTCAGCGCGTCCGTTCTGAATGGCTCCGCAAATTTATCGCCGATCCGGCGGCGGTCCATCCTGGCACGGTCATGCCGCAGGTGCTGGCCAAGGCCGATGACAAGACCCTCGTCGCAATCGAACATTACCTCGCCTCGCTCAGGCCCAAGGCCGCCACCAAGGGGCCGGCCAAAATCATGCACGTCAACGGCGCTCGCGGCGGCGAACTATTTAACACGCTCGGCTGTGTCGCCTGCCACGCTCCTGGCAAGGGCTTCATTCCGCCCGAAGGATTGCCCAAGGCCTCGGAGTTCACGCACCGCAGCGTCGGCTTCGGCGACCTCAAGGCGAAGTATAGCCTCGATAGCCTCGGCGCCTTTATTCTCGACCCATTGAAGGTGCGCACCGACGGACGTATGCCAAAGACCGCGATGGATCGTCAGGACTCCGTCGATATCGCCGGTTACCTCTTAGAGTTCCAGGGAAGCGACGGACGTGTGGATAAGCCGGTGGTGTCGCTTGTCGCCACCGGGGACCTCGCGATCGCTGGCCGCAAGGCGGTCATCGCCGGCCAGTGTGCCGCCTGTCACGACCTCCCTAAGGATGCTGCGGCGAAGCCTGTCGCCCTAAAGAAGAACGAAGGGGGTTGCCTTGAGGCCGACCACGCCAAGGGCCCCCGATACGCGCTGTCCGACGCGCAGCGTGCCTCGCTGAAGCTCTTCCTCGCGAAGAAGGACGAGGTCACTTCGCCCAAGCTCGCCGCCGACCTCACGCTGCACGCCCTCAACTGCGTCGCTTGTCATGAGCGCGACGGCAAGGGCGGACCTGATGCCGCGCGTAAGCCTTACTTCCAAGGCGATCATAATCTCGGCGACACCGGTCGCTATCCGCCGCCCCTCACGGGTATCGGCGGTAAGCTCCGCCCCGAATGGCTCGCCAAGGTACTCGCCCCTTATGTCCCGCCTAAGGGAGCCGAACTTTTCACGAGCCATTATAGCGGAGACCCGACCCGCGTCCGTCCCTACCTCAAGACTAAGATGCCCCAGTATGGCGCGTCCGTCGCAGATCTGGCCAAGCTCCTCGGCGTCGCTGACGCGCGCCCGCCCTTAAAGTTCGAAGGCGGCGACGACACCGCTGGCCGTAAGCTGCTCGGTACGCAGGGCGGGGCGGGTTGCATCACCTGCCATCGCTGGGGCGATCGCCCGTCGCTCGGCGTCCAAGGACCCGACCTCAGCAACATCGCCGCCCGCCTGCAGGAAAGCTGGCTGCGCGAGTACCTCATCAACCCCGCTGGTTATCGACCGGGCACGCTGATGCCGTCCTTCTGGCCAGGAGGAAAATCCTTTAATCAGGAAATCTTCGGTGGGGACACCGACAAGCAGATCGCCGCGATCTATAAGTTTGCCGAGAGCGCGAACGGGGAGCCCGAGGGTTTCCCCCAGAATCGTAACGGCGAGTTTGAGATCGTGCCCAAGGACCGTCCCGTCGTGCAGCGTGCCTTCACTGACGGTGTGGGCGTTCGCGCTATCCTCGTAGGCTTCCCGACCGGCGTGCACCTCGCCTATGATGGCGACAAGGGCGGCCCCAGCCTCGCGTGGAAGGGCCGTTTCTTCGACGCCTACCTCACCTGGTTCTCGCGCTTCCCGACGTTTGAGAAACCCATCGGCGAACAAGTCGTCGCCTGGCCTAAGCCCTCCGGCCGATTCCTCGGCTACCGTCTCGATGCGAAGGGTAACCCCACGTTCCTGAACGAACAGGGCGGCGTGAAGGTCGAAGAGACTTACGAAGGTATCGAGAACGGACTGCGCCGCACCATCACCTGGGCCCCCACGCCGGACTTCGCCCCGACGATCACGCATCCTGCGGAGATGACCGTCGACCTGAAGGAATCCTCCGCGCAAGGCCGTCGCGTCTTCACCTATCTTTGGAAATGAAAGCCACGATTGTAGCCCTCCTCGCCGCCGCTTCGCTTTCCGCGGCGTCCTATGATATCGCCGACATCCTGACCGCGAGCACCGCCGCCGATACGCGCGCTAAGGATTGGAAGCCCGGTGACGGCCTCGCGCTTGAGGTCAGTGGCATGGACTGGACCGCCGACGGCAAGCTCGCCCTTTCGATCCGCAAGGGCGAGGTCTGGCTGCTCGACGGCGTCCTCGACCCCAAGCCGAACAAGGTCAGCTACCAGCTTTTTGCTTCTGGTCTGCACGAGCCGCTCGGCCTGCTGCGCGATGGCAAGGATCTACTCGTCACCCAGCGTACCGAGACTACGCGTCTGCGCGATACCAACGCCGACGGCGTCGCTGACGAGTATCTCACCGCCGGTGCGGGTTGGAATGTCTCTGGTTCCTATCACGGTTATGCTTACGGGCCCAAGCGCGACGGCTTGGGACAGCTCTGGGTCACGCTCAACGTCGACATGGGTGACCACGCCAACAACAAGGCCCCGTGGCGCGGCTGGGGTGGCGTCCTCGGTCAGGACGGAAAATTCATTCCCATGGCGGCCGGTATGCGTTCGCCTTGCGGCCTCGGCACAAATCTCGCCGGCGACATGTTCTGCGTCGATCAGCAGGGTACCTGGATTCCGACCACGCCGATCTATCACCTACGTAAAGGCGCGTTCTTCCTGAACCCCGAAGGCATCGCCTCCGAGAACCTGCCTGAGTCGCCGCTCAAGCTCTCGGCGAAGATTCCTGAGAAGCTCCCTTACCCGGAGGCGCTCAAGGCTTTGCCCGAGATGCGTCCTCCGGCGGTGTGGATGCCTTATAACAAAGTGGGCCGTAGCGGCACCGACCTCGCCACGTGCGATGCGGGCGGCAAGTTCGGCCCATTCGACGGGCAGATGTTCGTGGCCGAGTTCACCGACGCCAAGATCAGCCGAGTCTTCCTGGAGAAGGTCGACGGCGAGTACCAGGGCGCCTGCTTCCCGTTCGTCGGTGGCTTCGCCTCCGGCATCGTGCGCCTTAGCTTCGCGCCGGACGGATCGCTCATGGTCGGCATGACCAGTCGCGGTTGGTCTTCGCTGGGCACCAAGGCCTACGGCCTGCAACGGTTACGTTACAACGGCACCGTGCCCTTCGCCATCAAGGAGATGAAGGCCAAGCCGGATGGATTCGAGCTCATCTTCACCAAGCCCGTCGATGTTGCACGCGCCGGGGACATCGCGTCCTACCGCATGAGTAATTATACCCTCTTTTATTCGAGCGCGTATGGCAGCCACGAGATCCAGAGCGCGCCGAACGGCATTGTCTCGGCCAAGGTCGCCTCGGATGGACTCAGCGTACGCCTCAAGGTCGACGGACTGCGCAAACTTTACATCCACGAGCTGCATGCCGACGGTATCCGCTCAGCCGCTGGCGAAGTGCTGGACCACGCGGACGCGTATTACACGCTGAACCGCATTCCGAAGAACTGACTCGCAACGGGAGGGTAATCCTTTCCTCTTGGGGGCTTGGAACAGTCCTCGACCATCCGTGCCGAAATCGGTGACGCGGTCCCGACCCTACCTTGTTTTGCTTCGCAGCCGTTCACCATGCCAGCAGATCCCCATGGCGATGCCGGGCATCGCCATAAAAGACACCATTCGAGCGTAAAAAGACACCCGATTGGGTTTCCTTCTTCCGGGTGTAAGAGCATCCTTTGGCTCACTCCAAGACGCGAACCCATGAGCACCAAGAAATATAACGTCGGCATCATCGGCTACGGCTGGGCTGCCACGGGCCTGATTGGGTCACGCTAAATGGGGCCAGTTGAAATGTTACTCGGGGGGTTGCCCAACCACCAAACCACCCCCGACTACCTTACCTGAAGCGACCCAACCGTAACATTACGGTTGGCCCCACAAACCGTCCCCAATCAGTACCTTCGTGGCGGTGAACCCAAACCTGCATGAAATGTTTAGTTTTCGGTTCAGGCATAGACTGGGTACGGCCTGACCCCATCGTGGTTTCCATGGGTAAAGGGGTGGTGAGAAGGGAGGGTTGGGTGCAAACGTGAACGGCAAAAGAAGGGGAATGGGGAGGGGGGTGTCAGTGGATTAGCCCGAAAGGGGTAGGGGTAGGGGTGGGGGCAGTAAAATGAGGGGTAGGGGTAGGGGGTGGGTCGCTGTTTACCATAATATGGGGCGGTACTTGCTGACGGCTGGAAACGACCTTATCTCACCGATGAGCCGAAGTCTTCCCACCTTGCACGCAGCCAATCTCACGCCCATGAAGACGCACAGACTTAAGTCGGCTTGGCTGCCCCTGCTGTTTGTCTGCGCCGTCGCCGGCGCCGCGGTCGACTTCGAGACCGAGATCAAGCCCATCCTTTCTAAGCGTTGTTTGGAATGCCATGGGCCCGAAAAGCAGAAATCTAGCTTCCGGGTCGACGGGCGCCTCGCCTTGCTCGCGGGCGGCGACTCAGGTAAATCCGCGGTGGTGGCCGGCGACCCGGCCAAGAGCTATCTGATGTTGGTCCTGCGCACCAACGATCCGGACATCAGCATGCCGCCGAAGGGCGATCGGCTCTCCGCCGCGCAGCTCTCACTCCTCGAGCAATGGATTGCCGAAGGCGCCGTCTGGCCCGGCCAGATGGAAGCCGCCGCGATTAAGCCGGTCTCCGACCATTGGTCTCTTCAGCCGGTGGTCCGCCCGGCGGTCCCGGCGATCCCGGCGCGCGGCGCGGTCGACGCCTTCCTCCTCGCGGAGCTGACCAAGAAGGGACTGACCTACTCGAAGCCCGCCGAGCCACGTGCCCTCATCCGCCGCGTCTCGGTCACGCTCACGGGTCTGCTGCCCACGGCCGAGCGCGCCGACCGTTTCGTGGTCGACTATGCGCGCGATACCGACGCCGCTTATCGCACGCTGGTCGAGGAGCTTCTCGCCTCGCCGCATTTTGGGGAACGCTGGGCTCAGCATTGGCTCGATGTCATCCGGTGGGCCGAGACCAACGGCTCGGAGGCGAACCTCTACCGCAAGAACTCTTGGATTTACCGCGACTACGTGGTGCGCGCTTTCAGCGAAGACTTGCCTTACGACCGGTTTATCCGCGAGCAA
>Ga0102915_1000220_pt1 | contig 17103 bp, 7 predicted proteins | sample Colrivmet1561A02_FD_78199 | JGI IMG/M metagenome (GOLD analysis project Ga0102915, IMG submission 78199) | Estuarine microbial communities from the Columbia River estuary - metaG 1561A-02 | ecosystem: Environmental > Aquatic > Marine > Intertidal zone > Estuary | place: USA: Columbia River...
AGAATACAGTAGATGATTTAGACAAATTAAAAACTGTCAAATTAGAGGATTGGAAATTTATTGACGAACTTGGGGAGTCTGGTAAAGTAGCGAAACAAATTGACGAAGGTGGTTCTGCTATACCAAAGGGTAGTTCTATAGGAAAAGTAGAAGCTGATGAACTTACTTCCAACTTGAAAAAATTGGATCAAGATCCTCCAAAGAATATAGATGATGCAACAGCTAAAATTAAAAAAACATCTGAAGATAGATTAAAAGAATATGGTGACGAATTAAAAAAGGTAGGAAAAAAAACTAAAGAGTTTGTAAGTAATAATAAAAAACTAGTTGCAGCAGTTGGTCTAACAGCTACAATTGTTGGAGGTATTGCTATAGCTGCTGCCGTAAAAGAAAAGCAAAAAAGCGATGCTGCATATAATATTGTTTCTATTGACGATATCTCTACATCTAGTTTGTTACTTGCAAAAGTTACCTTTACACCTGGTGAAAAAATATCAAAAAATGATTATTTGATGTTTAGTGGTACAAATTGTTACCCCCCCCTCCCTCCTGATTGTGAAATTTACAAGATTGATTCGGATTTCCAAGTTCAAGTTATTATACCGCAAAAACTTACAAGTAACGGTACGTCAGGGACTATGAAAATAAAAACATCATTTGAGAATCAGTTTTCTCTTATATTAACAGATACTACAGAGGAATTGGCTAATATAACTGCTAATGTAACTGGTGAAATAGCAGGGAGTATTGTAGAAGGTGCAGTTGATATAACAAAAGAAGTAGCAGGTTCATTTTGGGAAAGCTTAGGGTTACCAGATTTAACAGAATATTGGTGGGTGTTACTTATTATTTGTATCTTATTCCTTTTATCTAGTTCTGCTTTAGTAGCTTTACAAGTAATGTAAAAATAAAGTAATTTATTTGATTTATTTATACGATTTATAAATAAATGAAGAAAATGATATTATGTATTATATAGTGTATCTACATATAACGGTAAAATAATGAATACCAGTGGAAACACTTTGAAATTTAACAAAACCTCGAGTGCTAGATTTTACGGCTGTTCCTATTACATTAAATAATGGAATTACATCATCATCGTCTGTATACCCTGAACAATTGAGAATTAAGTCTCTACGATTGATAAAATTTGTAATACGTTCTGGTATAGAAAATTCTATTGAACAATTTTCACTTGCTACTGAAGAGGTTACCCAGAAACCAAATGAAAGTGTAGCTTGATCAGATATAATAATCAATTTGGTATGTTCATAACCAGCTAGTGTACAATTTACATTATTACTAAATGTAAGCGTTGGTGATAAAACAGATCCTTCAGAGTAGACCTTTCCTGTGACGCGAAGATCACCTCCAATGTAGGTGTCTTTTAAAATACTTGCACCTCCAGCTATACTTAATGCACCTCCATTAGAAATATTGACTGCATTTCTTGTAGAACTAATACCCATACCACCAGATAATACGAATGATCCAGATGTACTATTATTTGATACAGTTGTTGAATAAATACTAACCCTTCCCAGATTGTTAATTAAGATTGCATTATTATTTCCATTCATTATAGTAATAGATCCACCTGTACCACTTGAAAGAATTGTATGGCCTCCACTACCAGTTGTATTATCACCATACATTATTAATTTAGGATCAGTTGTTGATATATCGTTTGTATTTGAAGAGATCATTCCGATATAGCCAGTTTTAGAATCTGATGAAATTAAACTATTTGAAACTAAAGTAAGTGGGCTTGATATATTACTTGTTGTATTAATACCAATGTAACCATTTTGCGTTATAGTTAATGCTTTATTAGAATTTTCAGGTGTTTGATTGGCAGTAGAATATGTAAATGACAATATGTCATCTTTGGACAAAATACCAAATCTATTATTAATACCAGTAGTTGTAAAATCTATATAAGAATTAGCTCCAGCTGTATTTTCTAAAATGATTGTACTATCAGTTTGTTTAATATGCAAAGATCCACGCGGTATCCAATTTGATTGACCAATTGAAATTTGTTCACCTACATATAAAGATTTACCAATGCCACCACCACCTAATGTAGTAAAAGTACCACCATTTGAACAGTTAATTGCATCTGATGTATTTAAGATGCTTATACCACCAAAACTAACTAAAGACCCAGATGACCCGTTTGTAGATGGTGTTGTATCATACAATGTAACCATTTTAGCATCAAGACCGATATAATCATAACTTATAATGTCTTTTGTACTAGGATTAAGTGTATTTGAGACTAATTTAAAGTTACGATTTAAATAATCATAATAAAATGAAACGTATTGGGCATTGTAAAAATATACAATATCACCAATACTAGGGTTTTGACTTGTCCATGGAGTATTAATTTCGGCAACTCTTTGAGAACCATTATATGAAATTATTTTTCTAACTTGACCTATATTAGGTCCTGATGCAATTTTAATCCACCATCCAATGTAATAATCGTCAGTTGAATTTGTTAAATTGCTAAATTTAACTTGTGTAGAATTACTTGTAGATTGATTAGGTAATGAATCAAAAAAAATATAAGAGTCATTGGCCAATTCTCCTAAACCAGAATCATTTGATGATTGGTATCTTTGAAAAGCTAATCCTATATTTCTAGATGATACGGTATTTTCAGTATTTTTACCAACTATTGGAAGATTATCTGCAATTTTAAAATCGGAACCGTTTGCGTAAATACTACCAAAATTGTAATCTAAATCAGATGATACAATTGTACTATATGATAATGTCCAACTGTTTTGATATCCACTATTAGATCCATCTGGTTCAGATAGTAATCCTTCATTTGTAATAGTAAATCTATCTCCGGTTTTATGCATTATAAAAATGTAAACTTGAGTATTTGGATCAGTTTTAGAGAATAGATGAAATTTATCAAAAGCATCTTTGTAAATATAGACAGTAAAATTAGGATCGTTTCCGTAACTATGATAACTTGCATTACACGTAGTTCCATTAGTGTCAATTTTTATTTTCACACCATATGTTTTTGTATGAAAATCTATTTGTGACGAAGCAGTGGCAATGTCATTTATGATACCGAAATAATTCCAAAGTGAACTACCATTAGTATTTGAAACTAAATCAAATGATCCACCTGCTAAAAAGTCTATTTTATCGTGAACAGCTAAAGAACCACCAATACCTACTCCTCCACTTACTACAAAAGCTCCTGTACTTATATTTGTGCTTGATGTTGTAGAAGAACACTTGATATCACCTCCAATAAAAACATCACGTTTAATAGATGCTCCACCAGCCAAGGTTAATCCTCCACCATTTGTGATACTTGTTGCATTTGTAGAATTACGAATAGATAACCCACCGGTAATAACAAATGATGCTGTGGAACTGTTTATACTATTAGAACTATTATTAAAGATTGTAGATCCAGTTTGTTGATTGATATTGAATGTATTTTCTGCAAATGTACTGGTACCACTATTATATCGAGAAACTGAAAAATCACCATTGTTTATATCAATTGAAAAGCATTTATTATTATCTAATTTGTAAAAATTTACTAAACTAGTATCTGTGTTGTAATAATTTGCAACTCCGTAAAGATAATTATTACCACCAATATAAACATCTTTGGCAATACTTGCACCGCCTTCTGTTAAAATAGATCCACCATCTGTTAAACTACTTGAATTTGTAGGACATTGTAAAGTAATACCTCCATATGAAACCAATGATCCTGTTGAATAATTTACAGCTTCATCTGTTGCTGTTAAAGTTAAATAAGCATATGTACTAGAACTACTTCCACTACCATTAATAGAACCTCCTACATATAAATCTCCTTGTATAGATGTTCCACCTCCTACAGTTAGGGCACCACCATTACCGACATTACTACTATTTTCATTACAAGTAATGGATAATCCGCCTTGAATAACAACAGCTCCGGAGTTGGCACTTGTACTTAGTTCTGTATTATGAACTGTAAGATAACCTCCGATATTAACTGATTTTTGTATACTAGCACCACCGATAATTTGAAGAGCCCCATTAGATAAAGTAGTAGAATTTGTAGGATTAGTAAATGTAACTAAACCACTTGCGCTCAAAGTGCCTACAATATCTAAAGTGGTTGATGGTGTACTTGTTGCTATACCGATATTACCGTTATGTAATAAGGTCATTCTACTTTGATTTGCTGTAGCTAATTGAATAACAGATGTAGTATCAATTTTGTTATGACTAATTACCAAGGCATTACTGTAAATATTATTAGAATAATCGTCTAATACTCTAGACATTCCTATAGATGACTTGGAATCATTTGCATAACGAAATTGTATTTGTGGTTTGTCAGTAGCATTTGTACTTGCTGAATCTGCACTTAATAATAAACTACAACTACTAACGCTAGAAATTTCTAAATTTGTACTTGGAGTATCTGTACCAAGACCTAAACGTTCATTAACATTATCATAGTATAAGGTCCTTGTGTGTAAAAGTCCATCTGTATCATTCCCAAACAATAAATTTCCTTTGCTAAAAAATGTTTTACCAGTACCTCCGTATGTGACTTGTATAGTAGATGCTTGCCATGTACCAGTATTAATAGTACCTAATTTAGTTACGTGAGATTGATCACTTGTAGTTTGTATAATTTGGCCACTACCACCTGTTAGACCAGTACCTAAGGTAGTATCTTTGATACGTAAGATATCATTATCGATTTCAATACTGTAATCATCTACATTTACATAGATTTCATTAAAATTTTTTGTTAAACCAGGTCCTGCTGTGATAGCTCCTAAACCACTGAATTGAGCAAAGATAATGTTATGTGTTCCGATTACGTCATTGTTTTGTTCAGAATTACAAATCCAACCAGATGAGGCTTGTAAAGTACCGTATCTAATAAAAGTAAAGACACCAGCTGCGTGATCACCGATAGGTAAATCTAGAGATCTTTGTGGTGGTCCAGTGCTATAAATAATATAAATACCATTTTCAATTTGATTGATTTGGTTTTTGATCAAGATTCTATCATATTCTTGTAATGTATAATTATCAATTACAGTTCCAGGATTAAAATCTGTAGCTAAATTACCATTTGCGATAGTGGCAATATCTACAGACTGTTTTACATAAAGTCCTCTAAGACTGGCTAAATCAACATATGCTTTTGTGGCAGCATCTTGTAAATTAACTGGATCTTTTATATTAGTAATAGTTTTATCGTGCATATGAAGACCATTATATAAATGTGCTTGACCGGATACATGTAGCATTTTTTTAATACTTGCTCCTCCTTCTACAACAAATGCAGCAGTCGATATATCACTTGTTTCTGTATCATCTGTGATATATATTTTCATATTGCTTGTAATTTTATTGTTTGATTGATCTGCTACAAATTTGTCTTCGTTTAATTGTAAAATAACACCAGTGTTATTAATAGCCATTTTACCATTTAGTGTAGTAATATTATCATTTGAATTTACATTAAAAACTGGATTGTTAGAACTATCTTGTACGAGGAATGCGTTATCAGAGTCTACAGTTGTGACAATTTTTCCAGTTGATTGAATATCTTTTGCAATACCGATTCCTCCACTTAATACCAAACTAGCAGTTGAAGCGTTTACTGTTTGTGTAGCATTTGAAAAATTAGCAAAACCGTCTGAATCAATTGTGAATAATTCTGTTGTAGTATTACTAATAGATACAAGAGGTTTATCACCAGAATTTCCATAATCATTATAACTTGGTATGTTTAGTGATAATACGCGGCTAGAATGTAAAGTAGCATCTCCTCGTCAAATCATATATCCAGGTGTTGTATCATAATTTGTTTGTAATGAAAGTAAACTTCTAGCACTATCATTAGATACTGGACGAATTTCTAAAGTAGGCTTTAGAACAGTTCCATCTCCTGCGAAAATGTTCACGTGACCAGTGTTATCGTTATCTACTTTTAAAACATTTCTGACGCTATTGACTATTAATAAACTGTTGGTATTATCTGATTCAACTCGTAAACGATTTTTTGTATAAACACCGCCTTCAACTCCGATACCTCCCATTGTGTAAATTGATCCTGATGAAATACTTGTATCGATGTTATGTGTGCTGTCTATAAGGATGTCACCATTAAGTAAATGAAAATTATCGGATACAGACATTACTAAATTGCCAAGGGATGAAATGATGTATTCGGTGGTGCCTAAATTTACACGTTTATTTACTGGTATATTTATATGTTTTGTTGGTGTTAAATAAATATCATCGGATGCTAAAATATGCAAATCATTTGTACTATTTGCATAAATTTTTTGGAGACCACTACTTCCAAATTTTATACCATTATCAGTGGGAATATTGACATTAGCCAAGGCAGTTGGTGTTAAATTGATATCATTTCCTGCTTGTATAGTTAAATCATTATTTAGGTTGGCTGAAATTTTTTGATTATAGTTGGAAAAAGACAATCCTAGACTATCTGGGATTAAGACTCGCTTACTTGCTCCAGGAGTTAGGATAATATCTTCACTACCTGCTATATTCATATTATTTGAACTATCAGTGTAAATTTTGTCATTTTGTGTAGCAAATGTTATAGGTATTTGATTTGGTACATCTATTCTTTTACCAGCATTTAAATCTATTTTAATATGTCCAGAACCTCCTATAGTAATATCTTTTGTTACGCTATCAGAATTAATAAATTGTGTAGATTCTCCAAATATAAGATTTTTATTATACGGGATTGTTACATTATTAGTTGGGTAAAAGGATATATCATTACCAGAAGAAACATGTAGAGAATTTGTTGTTGCATTTGTAAAAATACTATTACTAGAACTATTTCCAGTTAAATATAATTTGCCACTATTCCAAATGTCTTTTTGTACACCTATACCTCCAGAAAATACAAAAGATCCAGTTGTACTACTTGTAGAATTTGTTGTTGAACTACTAGTCATATCTATTGAAAATACATTTTTTGAATCCATTCGTTTAAGGGTGTTATTCCACATTATAACACCATTTTGCAAAGGATTGTCTTCTCTTGTAGGGACTGCTTCTAAATGACTAATAACACCGATTCTTAATGTTTGATCGGATTCATTAAATACAACTCTGTAATTTTCAAGAGAACCTCTTTCAATTTCAAACCCAGATTGATTTAAGGTAACACCTGAACCAGTTTCTAAACGATTAATTAAAAAGATATTGTCTTCAAATTCTATTAAATTTGTATCTAATATTGTAGTATTACCTTCAACATACAAGTTTCCTTGTACAGTAGCATCTCCTGTTAATTGTAAATTAGCAAATGTTGGTGAATCTTGTATAGTGACACCTTGATTTAAATAATTTGTATGCGTTGCCACCAATCCATAAATATTTTGATAAATAATTTTATTATTAAGAAGAGGTTTGGGCATTCTTTATTATAATAGAAAATTAAATAAAATATTAATTAAGTACGAAAAATTAATATTTTGATTTTACTTTTTTTTAATAAAGCTTATTTTTTTTTGCATATGTTACAACCTTATTAATTTAATTTTTTTAACAATTGTTCCAAGTCGATTTTCCAAAGTTCTTCTGGAGTTTTACTTTGTATAAATAATAAACTTGATCGTTTTGATTCGCAATTTTTGTTTAATTCTTGTATTTTTTCAAGTGTTAATGAATAGATTGGTAATTTTAACAGGTAGTCATAACTAGATTCATCTTTTGGATAGTCGCGATCCTCTAGTAACTTTATAATAAAATCTTTTGATTTTTTGTTAATTTGAAGAGAACCATCTATATATTCTTTAATAAATCTAGCTTTTGATTCTAATAATAATAATTCTTGTTGTAATTTTTTTGTAATATAAATTTTACGTTTTTCATAGTATTCTATTCTAATATCATAAAAACAAGATAAAATATCTGTTGGTGAATTATATTTTGTCAAGATAAGTTTTTCATTAAAGAGATACATATTATTTGTACTAAATGACTTTGTTAATTTTAACTCTTTTTCAATTGTTCCAGAATTGATAAGATGATCTAGATCGCTTTTATTTTTAAATTCTACTATAAAGACAATATCATTATTTTCATCTTTTGTTTTATTTTGTACATCTTTTAATTCAAATTTTTTCTTTTTATTTTTTGTATCTTTTGTGTCTTTTGAATTTTTATAAGTAGTACCTTTTTCAATAAATGATTCCAAGAATTCTTTATAATTTGTAACACCTACACCAACTGGAATTTCTGTAATTTTTAATTGTTTATCAGATAAACGCTCCCATCTACCCTTTGTTATATAACTACCTGGAACTTCAGTTTCTTCTACAATTCCGCCAAATCCTTGAAAATATGGTTTCATAGGATGTGGGATAAAATTTTCATCGTCAATCATTTTGATTAAATTAGATATAATGTCTTTTGGATTATAACTAGGTATATAAGTTGAATATCCAGTACCAATACCTTCACATCCATTTACTAAAATCATTGGGATTATAGGTAAATACCATTCTGGTTCGATTTGCATACCATCATCATTTAAAAAATCTAAAAGTGGAGTATCATCAGAATTAAATAATGTCTGTGTCATATCTGAAAGTCTTGTGTAAATATATCTTGGAGAAGCAGCATCTTTTCCGACTTGATATCTAGATCCGAAATTTCCATCGCCATAAAGTAAATTGATATTATTACTTCCTACAAAGTCTTGAGCCATATTAATAATGGCTCCTTGTAAAGATGCTTCTCCATGATGATAACTTGTTTCAGCAGATACATAACCTGATAATTGTGCAACTTTAATAAGATCAGTTTTGTTTTTTTTCAACATATAATATAAGATCTTTCTTTGACTCGGTTTTAATCCATCGCATAAACTTGGAATAGATCGTAAATTGTCATATATAGAAAAATGAATAAGTTCTTTGTTAATGAGATCTTGATAGCTAACACGATTTTCTTTTACATCAATATAAATATTTTTATCATAATTAGATAACCATTTTTTACGCTTATCAGAACATTTTATAATATCAACTACATCTTCTAAAACATCATCACTATTTTCTTTTTTCTTTGGTATTTTAATATTTTTGTCTTTTTCAAATGCTAATAAAATAGATTCGTCACAAGATTTATTTTTATAGTAATAATCTACTTTTAATTCTTCCAATCGTTTAAATGTATCTTTAGCATCTTCTTTCTTTGATGTACCTAGACCCTTGAAATATCTAATTTGGTAACTATTTATATTAATTCCGGTTTCTTTCCATTTAAGATAATCTTGATCTGTAAAAAATTCCATTACTTTTTTACCTTTAATAGCTTTTACTATAGGTGTTTTTAATGTTTGTAAAAAATCTGGATTAATTTTTAATAAATTGGGCCACCAATAATGGAAAAAGTTTACCAATAAACTTTTAATATGTGCATTAATACCCCACTTTTCAGTGTATTTAAATTTTCATAAGAAAATTAGGGAGTAGACTATATCTTAAGTCTTCGTAGAAGTGTGTTAAACTCCTCAGACCCACTAACATTTAGTCGTTGAACCTTTCTCATATCCTAACATAACGGACTTAGAGACTTGGCTGCGGATTATCCATTGTAATATATGAAAACTTTTTACCATACTCTAGTTTGTTTTTCTAGACCAAAATTTTGTTTCCAAAATCTCTTGGTATTTTCATCTTTAGGAAGTCCCCGCAATTTGAAAGTGTTGCAAAAACAAACTTTTTACAAAGTTTAATTTTCACTAGCATTTGAGCATATTATTAAAGGACTCTAACTGATTTTATAATAACAGAGCCTTTTGTTATTATCAGAATACTTTTCTGGGCCACATTTAACCCATCGCAATCAGCATCTGTTAACATCATTATTTTACCATAACGAAGTTCTGATGTATCTTTATAAACACGATCTTGTTTTAATCCTAAAATTTGTTTAATATTATTAATTTCTTCATTTCCTATTAGTTGTGACATTGAAGCATCACGTAGATTTAAAATTTTCCCTTTCAAACTCATGACACCATACTTTTCTGGGCCAACTACTGATCTCCCCCACATTGCAAAGGTTTTTGCAGATTCACCTTCTGTTAAAATAAGAGTGCATTGATTTGATTTTGCTGTTCCTGCCCAAAGTGCATCTTCAAGTTTTGGTATAAAAACTCTACTTGTTTTCTTACCGTCTGTTATCTTACTTAATGAAGCAGATTCTTTTAATTTACAAAATTCTACAATTTCTTCTGTGATGGAGCTTTTATAAATTTTATTTATAAATTGATCACTTACAGTTACATTACAACCAAAGTCTTTTGATTGTGTTGTTAATTGTTCTTTAGTTTGACTATTAAAAGATGGATTTGCAACAGTTGCTCTTAAGAAAAGAAATAGTTTGTCTTTGATAAAGTTTGGTTTTAATTCTTTAAGTTTTTTCTTGTCTTCTAATATTTTTTTTAGTTTGTTAATAATTTGATAAAGAATATAATCTACATGTTTCCCTCCATTGTTGGTTGAATTACCATTTACAAAAGAAACTTGTTCATATGTATGATAAGGAACAATTGCATATTCCCATGTATATTCCACAAACTCGCCACCTTTTGTTTTGACATTTTCAATATGAGATTCGCTAATAATTTTTTCATCTTCAAAAAAGTATTTTGTATAATCAGTTAAACCCTTTCCGCGTAATTTTTCTCCATTCAAGTAAATTTGAACGTTTTCGTTTGTACATGCAATACAGTCAATTACGCGTTTTCTCATTAGTAAAACTGTATCTGGTTCCAAGTTATTCATTTCAAATCTAGAGTAATCAGGTATAAATGTTATTTTTGTATAACTTTTACTAGAATTTGAAGTGATTTTTGGTTGTGTACGTTCTGTCATATTATTACTAAATTCTTGAACAAATTTCTTTTTAGAATTACTATCAACGGTTTCTATAATAAAAAGTTTAGAATATACATTAGAAGCTTTGCTTCCAATTCCATTAGTTCCAGCGCCAGTTCTGGTTGATGAATCGTCGTAATTGCTTCCTGAAAGAAAATTTCCAAAAATAAGTTCTGGTATATACATATTATGTTCTTTATGCATTTGAATTGGAATACCATTTCCATTATTTAGTACACTTATTTCACCTGTTGTAACGTTGTAGTCAACTTTAATAAATGTAACAGTTTTGTCACGTGCTGAATGATCAGTTGCGTTAGTAAGAATTTCATCAAATATTTTCATAAATCCTGGGCTGTATTCGATCATCTTTTTTTCCATTTTAATATTTTTAGGATCTGAATCATTTGCAACCCATAATTCTTCTAATTGTTTTTTTACACTACCTATATACATTCCAGGACGCTGCAAAATATGTTCTCTTTGAGTCAACTTTTTATAAGTTTCTTCAAGAGTTTTTGATTTAGTCATTTAATATATTGATTTTCTTTTAAATTTCAATTATTTATTATTTTTAAATAATTACTTTTAGAAAAAGTAATGGCAAATGACACATCTTAATCAAAAAATTATTTTATATACTTTTTATATATGAGTTACACAAGCAGTTTACCTAAAATACAACCAGCTCCTTTAACTCTGAAAACTCTACCTAAATATATTAGTTTTATTAAAAAACACGGTGAAACACCTGGTCAATACATTGAACGAATGAATAAACAACAAACATCTTCACTTATCGATGTTGATGTTAAAAGTTTTCTAAGTAAAGAAAAGGCATTAGGTTCTCGACGTAAATCTCAAATATTAAAATCTAATAAAATAAACAATGAACAAGATATGAAAGAAGTAACCTATTTTAATACCGATTTACAAAAATACGTAACAACAAAAATACCTGCAAATATAAGTATTATTCCAAAAAAAGAACGAGTACCATTATCATTTGATTTAAATATACCAGAATTAGATTACAGTGATCTTTATGATGTTACACCTACTAGTGGTGGTGCCAAAAAGCGCATTTCCAAAAAACGTAGTGGTACTGTCAAAAAACGTAATGGTACTATCAAAAAGCGCATTTCCAAAAAACGTAGTGGTACTATCAAAAAACGCATTTCCAAAAAACGTAGTGGTACTATCAAAAAGCGCATTTCTAAAAAACGTAGTGGTACTATCAAAAAGCGCATTTCCAAAAAACGTAGTGGTACTGTCAAAAAACGTAGTGGTACTGTCAAAAAACGTAGTGGTACTGTCAAAAAACGTAGTGGTACTGTCAAAAAACGTAGTTAAAATTAAAATACTTTTACATAATCTTTACATAATGTATACATTATATTATAATATCCAAAGTAAATTGAATAAAAATTAAAGTATACGTACAGTTAAAAATGTTGTATTCGTTATTTGTATTGACATTTGGAATTTATTTAGGTCAAGAATATAGAATACCAAATATACGTTTAGTTGGTATGCATTTATTAAAATACCTTCAAAGGTTGCAAAATGAACAGGAAAAACAGGAAGAGCAAAAACAAAAATCTAATTCTATTTTTGAGATGTTTAAGTAAATAATTTTTTTTAAAAGTAACGTATTTAAAAAAGAAGTTTTATATATTTTTAATGAATAGTATCGCTAAAAATCTAAAAAATCCAACTATATACATTATTGATTTTTTTAATATTTTTTCAGATTTTAGAGAAATTAAGTATAAGCGTCAAAATATCGATTTTCACAGTGTAAAACACGTTACAAAAAATCAAGATACATGTGATTTTTTCAAGTTGTTTTTTACAAGGTATATAGCATATACTGGTATAAAACCTAATAGTAAATTTTATTTTATAATGAAGGGTTTAAATGATTATGATGTGGTATTAGATAATATTATAAAAACACATTATAATTTTGATATTAAATTTGTTATTATACCAGACAAGTTTAAAAATAAGATTTTGGATAAAAACAAGGATGATTTTTTATGTCAGTATTTTTTTTACATGTTTCAAAAAACAAATCAATGTATGCTAATTTCTAATGATAAATATAGGGATGCGGAATCTTATATTAAATTATTTAATTTTGATTTGTGGATAAAAGTTGTTAGTTATAATAGAAAGACGGATTCTTTAGATAAAACAGTTTTAAAAATAAATCCATGTGATTTTATTAGAACAGAGCCAAAGAATTATTTGTTTCCACTTAAAAGATGTGCAATTCCTAAAAAGAATTTAAATAGAATTCTTGATTAGGTAACATCAAAAATAAAGGTTTAAAGTACTTATTTAAAAGTAATAATTTTTATTTAATAAATGAATTTAATAAATAAGGAGCAAATTTTAAAAGATTATAAAAAAATTTTATTTGAAGTTAACAAATATGTATCATTATCGATAGATAATACTGATATTCAAATAGTGCAAAAATACAGAGGTGATGCTATAAATTTGTTACAAAAATTTGTAGATTGTTTAGAGGTTACTGATTATTTATTGATTGATAGTAAACCTAGAGTTCCGGAAAATATTTATTGTGAAAGTTATTTTACGTTAGGGACATTGTATAAATCATTTGTGGAAACTGAAATTGAAAATGCGAAAGAATTGTTAAAGAAAAATGAATTAAATAGAAGTAAAGGGGTGATTTTGTTTTCGACTGAAAATGAAGAGTTGTTTAGAAAAGCTATTAGTTGTTTTAATATGATACTTAGAGTTCGTTTTGAAGATTGTTTTGCATTAGCGCAGATTGTGAGTATTTATACGCAGTTATGTTGGTTTTCTCAAAGTGATTTACAACGTTGTTTGCAGTTTAGTCAAGAGGCTTTGTTATATAGTCCTGATAATGAAACAATTCATTATAATTTGGCTTTTATTTATCAAAGGTTAAATAAATTGGAATTAGCAATTATTCATTATAAAATTAGTTTATCATTAAGTAAAAACAAGTACAATCCAAATGACAAAGATTCTAAACGCAAAAATGCGTCAGATAATAATGAAAAAACTGTTAAAGAACGTGAAGAATCTAGGCGTTTAATTTTAAATAATTACAATGGTATTTCATGTATTTACAGATCTATAAAACAATGGCCGGAAGCATTACATTATTTATTAAAAGCGCAAGAGATAGATGGATCTGATCCTGATATTCAAAATCAATTAGGTGTAGTTTACACAGAAATGAGGCGTACAGATTTAGCGGAAGTTGCTTACAATACTGCGATTAAAAATTATAAACTATCTTTTATATCTACTGATTCCAAGTTTTTTTTGTCTGAATTATATTTGAATTTGGGTCATATGCATTCATACAATGGTGATAATGACAAGTCGATTGAAAATTATAATAAATCTTTACAAGTTTGCCCTAATTTTGCTTTACCATTTCAAAATAAGATAATGAATTTGAGTTATTTGTTTGACCAATTAGAAGATAAAAGTTATATATATAATCAGCATAAACTTGTAAATCGTTTGTACAAGGTAGATCAGAATTTAGATTTTAAATTTGACAAAAGTTTTTTTAACACGCAAAAGATTAATATAGGTATTATTTCTGGTGATTTTGTTGATCATCCAGTAAGTTTTTTTATAAGTACATTTTTGAAACTGTTTGATACATCTAGATTTAATATTACATGTTATTCGGAATGTGTAATTAATACAAAAAAATTCAATTCTCAATTGCAGTTCAAGACAATTAAACATTATTCTGCGAGTGCGGCAAGTCAAATGATATATAATGATAATATACATATTCTTTTTGATTTGGCTGGTCATACAGCGTTTAATAGGTTAGATATTTTTGCAAATAAACCATCACCTATTCAGATAACATATATTGGTTATCCTTATTCGACTGGATTAGATAAAATGGATTATCGTATAACTGATAATATATGTGACGGTGATTTTTCAGTTTCTCAGGAGTTTTACACGGAACGTTTATTAGCATTAGACAATTGTTTTTTATGTTATGATCCTGACGTTAAAGGAGAAGGTAAGTCTCATCCTCTAAAACCAAGAGAAAGAGATGGTTGGATTAATATCGGTTGTTTTAATCGTATAAACAAGATTACAGATTCAGTTATAAGTTATTTTAATGGCATACTCTTACATTTTCAAAAAACTAGATTTATATTCAAGACAAAAGCATTAATTAATAAGTCTGTAAAACAAAAATTTATAAATAAATTCGATAAATCAGTTAGATCTAGAATTATTGTATTAGATTGTACACTTTCTCACGATGATCATTTGTTGACATATAATCAAGTTGATTTTGCAATTGATACATTTCCTTATTCGGGTACGACAACTACATGCGAGGCACTTTATATGGGAGTTCCTGTTTTTTCATTGTATGATTCACAATATTATTTTCACGCTCAAAATGTATCATGTAGTATATTGAGAAACAGTGATTTAGATTTTTATGTTGTGCAAGATAAAGAAGAATTATTTGAAAAAATCAAGGTATTAAGTGGTAGAGACAGTAATTTTTGGAATGGATTAAAAGAGGATGTTAGGGCTAAATTTTTAGGTGGTCGTGTATGTGACAAGGGACTATATATGAAGAATTTACAGAATTTATTAACGGATTTATTTACAAAACACAATAATCTAGAAAAAGCGAGCTAATTTTTTAATTTAAAATAATAGTATCAGTTAAAGTATTATTATTTTAATTAAAAATATTTATATTATATTTTTTATTATATTTTATATTAAATTCTTTAGCTTTTTCATTATAAGCTTTAGCTGCATCAATTTCATTTTCAAAAATTCCTAATCGTATAACTTTTTTGTTTAATATAATTTGTGAATTGAATTTTCCATTTACACGTTTTACAACACCTACATATACACTTGACTTGTTATCTATGAGACTAGATTTCAATTCGTTATATATATTTTTTTCAACTGTAACATAATTTTCAATCTCGTTTAAAGTATAATTTGTATCGTAATTATTGTTAAAATACAAAGCTTGTTGATTATACATTTTAGCACATTCTAATTCATCAACGTGATGACCTAAATTAATATGTTTTAGTTTGAATCTCATATATGTTACAAAATGTTGTCTAGTATTATCATAATGTACACCGATATATTTTGAAGATTTTTTTTCTAATACTAATTTTTTATTATCATCTGGAATATTTCTTGGATTAGGAATATAATCATTGATTTTATTTAATATATAATTTGTATTATAATTTATATTGAGATAAGTTGCATAATCATTATAAGCTTTAGCTCCATCTAATTCTGTGTTATAATAACCTAAAAAATAAGATTTATAATCTTTTACAAGTTCAGATCTCCATTTTTTTGTTCTTTTATTCCAAAAAACCCCTTTGTAAAGTCCAATTTTTTCTTTTTCTGAAATTTCAGTTTCAATTTCTTGTTCTAAAATATCGCTTGTTTCTTCATTATTTATATCAATGAAATTATCATGTTTTCTATATTGTTTTATAAATTCTAAACATTTAATAATAGTATTTATAGCATTATCTAGTTCTATTTTATCTTTAAAAAAAAACCACTCGTTTCTTTTTTTAATTCTATATGGTTTTAATATTGAATGTATAATTTTCTCAGCGCATTCCATGTCAATTGTTTCAAATTGTTTATCTATTATTAAAGATGATTCACTTGAACTTACATTTAAACCACTGATACGTTCTATTGGGCTTTTAGATTTACCAATTTTATATCTTCCAAATTTAGAAGTTTCTTTTATAATATAAATATATCCTGATTCCCTAAAAAAACCTTCCGTTTCTGGTCTACTTTCTAACATTTCTATTTTTTTCTCTTGAAGTTTTAATTGTTCAGTCTTTTCTTCTAATTGACGTTGTAATTCTTTAGATTGATTGAATATTATATCATCTAATATATCACTTGCCCATTTACGAAATTTCTTAGCTATTTCTTTTTTACTACTGTAAAGTAAACGATAAACTCCTCTACTTGTTAAAAAAATAGTATCTTGGTTACCACTATTTGATGAGTACGTTGTACGTACTACCTTTTCATCTTCGTCAAAATTAACAATGCTTGTTCTAATATTTACAATATCTAAAACTTTCCC
>Ga0102915_1000223_pt1 | contig 17003 bp, 16 predicted proteins | sample Colrivmet1561A02_FD_78199 | JGI IMG/M metagenome (GOLD analysis project Ga0102915, IMG submission 78199) | Estuarine microbial communities from the Columbia River estuary - metaG 1561A-02 | ecosystem: Environmental > Aquatic > Marine > Intertidal zone > Estuary | place: USA: Columbia River...
CAATGATTGGTCGTTTTTTCGGGACGACAAAATGCATCCTACCTCGGAGACAATTGATCTAGTTTTTGAGAAATTCACTCAAGTGTATCAGAATTAATCCCGCTCCTCTTTCTCTTGGTGTCCTTCCGTTGAAGAATCCGGCGTAAATTTCAACCTCTCCGCAAGCACTTCCATCTTGGGCTGCAAGGTCTGAAATCCAGGTTCAACACCCGTCAATTGCTTATCGATAAAGGCCGCATTCACAGCATCATCCAACAATTTCTTTTCCAACGACGCATATTCCGTCTTAAATACATTGAGTTTTTTCAAATCCTCACCATCGCCGTAAACCCCTTTTTTCAGTTGCTTTTCCAACCCCTTTATTTCGTAAAACAACTCCTCGGCACTCAAAACAGTGTGCGTATAGCCCTCAGAAATCTCTCTGTAAACCCGAAAAATAGCCTCATAGCGAATCGCATTCGACTTCTCTTCCTCTGTCAACTTGCTCCCATCCTCGAATTTCAAATTTTTCAGGAACCATTTCATATAAGTCTGTCGGTCCTTAATTACATCCAACTTAAACCTAAACTTGGAAGTCACTGCTTTGTGTTTAGACCACAACGAATCCGACATTGCATTCATTTGACCCAGTTTGGTGTCCGAATTACCATCGCCGGAACCACATGCGCTGATAAAAAGCATACCTAAACACAAGTAAAAGCGAAATAATTTTAGACCTTTGCAGTAAAGGAAACCAAAAGGATGTCTCAAATTCATACTACAAAGATAGCAAAGGCGAGACAAATCAAATTTTTGCGTTCCGTTTTTTGGCTGGGGTTAACCGCTTTTGGTGGACCTCAAATGCACATCCCGCAGTTCAAACGGCGATTGGTGGACAAGCATCGTTTCTTTACTGTAGACACGCTAACCGAAGTCAATGCGTTTTGTAGCCTTTTACCCGGCCCATCCACTACACAAACCATCACCATTTTGGGATGGAAGCAAGGCGGACCGTTGATGGCATTTTTGTCGTTGCTCGCTTGGGCTTTGCCCGGCGCGGCAATCATGACAATCATCGCGCTATCTCCCAAATTCCTTGGCGCCAACCATCTAATGTTCATGCAACCCATGGTGGCCGCATTTTTAGTATTTTCCGTTTTCACGATGGTAAAATGGATCAAAAAATCCACACTCAATTACTCCATTTTTGTGGGAATGGGAATCATCGGATTCCTGCTTAACAACCCCATTTTATTTCCTGTTGGCGTTCTCCTTGCCGGTTTAACCAGCGCGAAATTTAACCAGTACGAGTTACCAGAACTACCCAAAAAAGAACCCAAGCCGATCGTTTGGAAAAACCTCACCGCCATAGGCATCATCTTCATCATTGCTGGAGGCATTGGGTATATATTGAGTAAAAATGAAGATCTTCTGCAATTGGCACATCCAATCGTCCTCTTTGAAAACACCTATCGCATAGGCGCTTTGAGTTTTGGAGGCGGAAACACCTTGGCTGCTATGAGTCATGAACAGTATGTTGTTTACCACCATCGACTTACGCCTGCAGAATTCAACAACGGATTAGGTTTATTGCAAGCCATGCCAGGCCCCAATTTCAATTTCATGGTCTATGTAAATGCCATGGCGATGAAATTTTATGGCTACAATGTATTCTATCAATTTTTAGGCTGCCTCATTGGAATGATAGCGGTATTCCTCCCAGGTACTTTGATGGTCTTTTTTGCCTATCCAATATGGAACGGACTCCAACGCAATCAAAAATTAAGGTACGCTTTGGATGGGATTTTTGCTGCCGCCGTTGGATTCATCCTAACCGCAGCACTATTAATTAATTCTTTTTTTTGGCAACATTTAAATATTGATCAAACCAATAGCCTGTTGGAAATTTCTGCCTTTACCGCCACCCTTCTTCTGCTAGCAACAAAAAAAATCCCTACTCCGTTTATCGTCATTCTAATGCTATTGGTGGGTTGGCTATTGCCAGTCTAACACCACGGACATTTTTTATTTATCTTTGAAATTATGAGAAAATCTTTACTCGCTGGTGTATTGTTTATGTTGTTCGGAAATATTTCCCAATTACAGGCGCAACCGGGCAAAGAGAATAATCCATATATCCTATTCACAGGCTTAGTTCTTACTTCCGATAGCCTTCAAGCCATTCCTTATGTAACGATCAAAACCAAAAAAAGAGGAATGATTGGATATACTGATATTTATGGCCATTTTGAGGTGGTTGTTAAAAAAGGCGACACGATTTTCTTTACCCAAGTTGAACAGATCCCGTCGATCAGCATTGTACCAGACACCCTCAGCGCAAGCAAGTACTCCGTTGTGAAATTAATGGTTCAAGATACGATAAGTATGGATGCCATTTTTATTCGTGCGATGCCACTCAAATCTCTATTCAACAATGAATTTGTTCATAGCGACATTCCCGACGATGCGTATGAACGAGCGCGAAAAAATCTAGAGAACGAAGCGATGAAAGACGAATACCGTCTGCGCCCCGCTGATGCCAATGCCAGTCAATTATTTTTGGCCCAATCACGCGTAAATAGAATGTACTATTACGGTCAAACCCCACCACAGAATTACTTGAGCCCCTCCGCTTGGATTCAGTTTTTTGATGCTTGGAAACGCGGTGATTACAAAAAGAAACCCGCACGCAAAAGTCTCTACATTACCCCGTATTGAGTTAATACAATCAATGTTTTTGTCCGTCTTTCACCTGAAAGACATGCATCACTGAAGGGAACAAAGCATCCATGGTCTCCATAGCGCCCTTGGTTGAACCCGGCATCGTAATTACCAAAGTTTCATCTACCATCCCCGCCACACCACGCGACAGCATCGCAAACGGCATTCTTTCCTGACCATACACCCTGGCTGTCTCCATAATCCCCTCAATTTCCCGGGTAAGCAATGGACGAATTGCCTCAGGTGTCACATCTCGATGCGATAACCCCGTCCCACCCAAAAACAACATCAAATCCACTTGCGACCCATAGTCGTGCACCGCCTGCTGAATGGACTCCATCTGATCGGGGAGAACAACAACTGGCATTACTTGCAGACCCATAGATACCAACCGAGCCGAAACCTGAGCACCCGCCTGATCCTCAGCCTTCCCTTGAGAAATAGAATCGCTGCAAACCAACACCATCGCCTTGCGCTCTGCGATAATCTTTTGCAACGACAATTTCATCGCATCTGATTTACCTCCCGTCTTAGATATCAAGCGAATATTAGATATTTCTATGCCCTTGTCGATGGGTTTCAACATATCATACAAAGTAAGAGCCACCACCGAAGCCCCATGCATTGCCTCAACCTCAACCCCAGTTTTATAAACCGTATGAACCTCAACCGAGATTCGGATTTCCAACCCCGCTAACTCGTAACTCACCTGCGTAAATTCCACCGGTAGGGGATGACAATCAGGAATTACATCGCTGGTTTTCTTCACCGCAAACAGTCCAGCCACACGCGCAAATTCCAACACATCGCCTTTTGGAACGGTTCTGTGGATCACCGCATCCATCGTAGACTCTTTTGAAACTATCACCACGGCCTGGGCCACCGCCTTCCGCAAACTATTGGATTTATGGGTAATTTGAATCATCCTCTATTTTCTTTCCATTGATACTCGTCACCGGCAAAAATCTCCTTGCCCCAAATCGGCAATTCCTTTTTGATGCGCTCCACCACTTCCTCGCAAGCGTCGATTGCCTCTTTTCGATGCACAGCCGAAGCAAACACAAACAAACAAATCTCCCCCGCTTTCACCATGCCCAAACTATGGGTGATGTGCAAACAGGTTAATGGGTATTTTGCAAAAATCGCCTCGCGAATTTCATGCATTGTAGAAAGTGCCATTTCCTGGTGCGCGCTATATTCAATGGCCGAAACAGTAGCCGCTTCCACCGAATCCGCCCTCACCTGCCCCATAAAAATACTGTGAGCACCGATATTTGTCTTTTTCTGATGATGTGCTATATCCTCCCCAATTTTTACCGGTGATATAGGTCCTTCAACAAAGATATTTTTGAGTTTTTTGTCAGACATTTCCAAGGGTAAAGTTACTACTTTCGATCAGAATTATTGTCCAACTGGAATTTCACGATGCTTTGATCAATCGCATTGTACGTGAGCATTTGATTCACCAAAAGTCCTTGTAAACCCAAAATCCATTTCAAAACTTCCATCGCCTGGAACGAACCAATTATGCCTGCCAAAGCACCCAAAACCCCGGCTTCTGCACAATTTTGAATTTCACCCTCACCCGGTGGTTTGGAAAATACATCCCTATAATTCAAAGAACGAATGAAAGAATCCTCCGACACTTCCGAAGCCATCATGTCCTGATTCTCACCCTCCGCACCCTTCATCAACGCATTAAACACAGCCACCTGGCCTTCAAACTTTGCAATGGACCCATACACCCAAGGTTTGTTTGCCAAAGCACATGCATCGTTGATTAGATAACGAGCTGCAAAGTTATCGGTACAATCCACTACGATATCCGCCAAAGCCAAGAAAGCAGTTGCGTTTTTCGCAGATAACATTTCCGTATAGACAGACACCTTTATTTGGGCATTTTGCTTTTGAATCCACTCCTGAGCCGCCTCAACTTTAAACCTGCCCACATCCTTTTGGTTATATAGTATTTGTCGATGCAAATTGCTCAACGATACCCGATCCGCATCCACCAAAACGAAATTGCCCACTCCTGCAGCGGCGAGATATTGCACCACCGGACAACCCAATCCGCCAAGGCCAACAACCATGACTAGGGCAGCGCGCAAAGCGCGCTGCCCGTCCAAACCCACCTCACACAACGACAACTGACGTTGGTACCTATCCAAAAAATCGGGTTCCATTTCCATCGTTCTAACCTCAATATTAACCCCCAGAAAACGGCGGCATCAACGCAACATTATCGCCCAATCCAATCGTAAATTTCTCATCAACAAAACGCTCATTCACCGCAATCCGAAAGGTTTTTCCCTCCAATGCGGGGTATCGCACAAACAACAACGACATCAATTCAGCCACAGAAATAGCAGGACGCGGAATCGCAAACCCCAAAACACCACTCCCAGTAATATCCGTTAGCGCACCAAAACTGATCAGTTGAACCTCCATCATCGCAAAAGTAATTTGATTGCTGCAATCAACAACACAACAGACAAAATCCCCTTCATTCCACGATGGCTAAATTTCTTAGATCCGTACCAAGAACCCGCCACACCGCCCAAAATTACCGGGGTGATCAATGCACCCACAATCATCGAAACCGACAACCAATAAATCCCCAAAACGGATCCACCGGTTATTGCTTGATCCGCCACACCACTCATTTTTTCCGCCGTAGACTCCCAAAGTGGATGCTGTTGAACGAAACCTACCAGGCCCGACATCGAATTGACAAAAATGAAAGCCGCACCCATCGCCGCAGTCTGTTTTTGTTGCGTCCACCCCAAAAGCAAAAGCACTGGAGACAGCAAAATACCACCACCGATGCCGAGTAGGCCCGACACATAACCGATGCCACCGCCCATTACAGCCGCAGCCAATAAATATTCCCTCGATAGTTGCGATGCATCATCAGCCAAAACGCGCTTATCGTCATCATTTTTTAGCGATATCCTACCGCGCAAATTCACATTCAAAAGCACCACCGAAATCACCAAAAACACACCCAATCCTAGCTGATACACATCGTCTTTCAAAGGCGTAAACCCACCCAAATAGGCCATCGGAATGGACAGGGCCGCAATGGGCAAAAAGAGTCGCCACAAAAAATGACCTTGCCTATAAAATTGAATAAATGCGATGCCGCTGACCACCAAATTCAAAATCAGCGCAACGGGTTTCATGTGTTCGGGGGCCAAGTGCCAAATCGACATCAACGCGAGGTAACCGCTAGCGCCGCCATGTCCGACTGCTGAATAGAGAAACGCGACGACAAAAAACAATAGAATCCACAAAATCGGTATCCCCAACATGCCTCGAAATTAATGGAGTTCCAATGTCTAGCCAAATAAATGGACAAGTACCGATGCGCCAGCAGCAATTTCACTACTCTCTTCAGGGATTTCGATGAGGCAATTGGCGACAGAAAACGAACTGAGTCGATACGATTCTTGGGCGCCGAGCAATCGAACAACGCCATCCGAATATATACCTTTCAAAAAATGTGTTAGGCCCGGATTTTTCTTATATCCATCGATAAATGTCGCGGTTTTCACTTTCAACGATACAGGACATCCACTAGCCACTTCAAGCGCTGTCAACACGTATTGATAGAAGCACGACAACACCGATGCTGGATTTCCCGGCAGTCCAAAAACAACCGTTTGCTTAGGTGTAACCAAATCGGTTTTTACATCAACTCCACAATCTTTCACCCCAAAAAACATTGGCTTACCCGGTTTCTGTTTGATTTTATGAAACACCGAAGTGGTACCCGCGGCCTCGGCCGCGGGTACCACAAAGTCGTAGTCCCCCACACTCACCCCACCCGTCAATACAATCATATCGCTGTCTAACATCGCCAAACGAATCGACTCCGTTAAGCCCGGCAAATCGTCCTTCGCATACACAATTTTGGGTTGCGAAAATCGCAAATGTAAAAATGCCGCTTGCAGTAATTGCGAATTCGATTCATAGACCTGACCAAATCCCAATGGCAAACCCGGCTGCTGCAACTCATCCCCTGTCACGATTAATGTCGCCCGAGGCTCCCTCACCACCACCAATTTCTCCAACCCCAAACTGGCCAAAAATCCTATTCCGGCGGCCGTTAAAATCGTTCCTTTTTTCATCGCCAAGGAACCCATAGCAATTTCGCTACCCGCCAATCGCACATTCCTTCCACAGATCAAATCGGGATCCAATACCTCCAACATGCCATCGCCAACCGACGCCTTTTCCTGCATCAAAACCGTATCAAACCCCTCTGGAACTGGAGCCCCCGTAAAAATACGTACCGCTTGGTATGGCGCGGGTCTCGGCCCTGCCTCGGCCGCGCCAGCGGCCACCTCCCCCACAATTTCCATCTTCCCAAATTCCTCATACCCCCGCCACGAAAATGCATACCCATCCATCGCTGATTGCGCAAATCCTGGCATATCTATGGGTGAAAAAATATCCTCCGCCAAACACCTGCCCAACCCCTCCATCAATTTCACTTCCACCGCATCCAACCGCAAAACGCTATCCGCAATCAACCCCTTGGCCTCAGCCACCGAAATCATCTTTTTCATAAAATTCAACGCAAGTTAATCCTTATCCGCCAATCGTAATCATACTGCGATTTACAATATCATCCGCAACCACCGACAGCAAATCCGTTCCAAACTGACCGCCCAAAGCCGCTGCCTTAGCCAATACATTCGCCTCGATCAATGGACCAATCGACTCGCCCCTGCGCAATGCGCCTAACAAATCGGTTTCGCCACGACTAAACAAACAGTTCTTCATCTTCCCATCCGCCGTTAACCGCAAACGATTACAATCCCCACAAAATGGCGCACTCATCGTACTAATCACCGCAAATGTACCCGCCCCTCCTTTAAGTCGATACTGCTTCACCGTCTCATGCGGCACCCGCGCTATCTTCTCGATTTCACCCCCAAACTCCGCCTCCACAACCAACAAAATTTGCTGCCACGTCACCACCCGCGCATTGTCCCAATGATTCCCCTCAAATGGCATAAACTCTATAAATCGCACATGGACCCCGCTGGAAAATGACCATCGAACAAAATCTAAAATCTCGTGATCGTTCACCCCCCGCATCACCACCGCATTCACCTTCACATCAAACCCTTCGGCCAACAACAAGTCGATATTCGATCTTACCTGCTCAAACAAATCGCGCTTGGTCAACAATATAAAAGTATCCGCATCAAGGGTATCCAAACTGACATTCACTTTCTTCATCCCCGCCGCCTTCATCGCATCGATAAACAAATGAACCCTTGTTGCATTGGTTGTCATCGTTAACTGTACCCCCAAACCACTCAACCGCTCAATAATCTCCCCCGCATCCTTTCTTATCAATGGCTCACCACCCGTTAACCGGATTTTATTCACGCCACCGGCCACAAAAACCTTGGCGATCTCAACGATTTCATCCACCTGCATCAATCGACTTGCCGGCGTAAAATCGTATTCCTCATCAGGCATACAATACGAACATCGCAAATTGCAATTGTCCGTTAGTGAAATTCGCAAATAATTGTGAATCCGCTGGTGAGTATCAACAAAAATGGCCTTCACAATACCCCTGTTTCTAATCAATTTCGCGCAGAATCACCCGCCATCGCCTTTTTCAAGATATAATTCATCTGTGCCTCCGGCGTTGTTAGCCCCAAACTCAACATATCCACCATCACAATCGCCTGCTTGCCCACTTCTTCCTTGGGAAATTCCGCCGCCAATCGCTGATAGTATTTCAACGCCTTGTCAATCACCCCGCCCTGCTCGTAATAATGCGCCGCAACCACCAACATCTCCATCAACGGCTTACCTTTTGGCTTAAACTGTTCGATATAAAACTCGCTGTACTCCGCCGCCTTGAACCCAAATCCTTGTCGTTCCGCCAACTTCGTGCACACATAAACAAAATCACTGCTGTTTTTATACTCCGGATGCGCCTTGGCAAATGTCATCAACGATACCACCGCAGAATCCGGCAACTTATCCCACTGAACCTTGGGAACAATCAAAGCCTCGTATTTCGACACCTTCTCAAAATCGCGATCAAACTTACTCGTACATCCCACCATCAAAATCAATCCCCAAATCAAACCTTGCCATTTCATGAAGCAAAAATAAGTGAATGATGTGAAAAACTCGGGAATAGCCATTGAAATCCATTGACTAATATTGTATTTATGAGCGAAGTGGCTAGGTATACCGAAGACGAAATCAAAAGTCTTGATTGGAAAGAGCATATTAGGCTCCGTCCGGGAATGTACATCGGAAAGCTGGGCGATGGCACCGCGGCCGACGATGGTATCTATGTACTGGTGAAAGAAATCGTGGACAACTCCATCGATGAACACGTGATGGGCAATGGAAAGAAAATCGAAATTATCATCGACGATAAGCGTGTTACCATCCGAGATTGGGGCCGTGGTATTCCGCTAGGAAAAGTCGTCGATTGCGTTTCCAAAATCAACACCGGTGGTAAGTACGATTCCAAAGCCTTCCAAAAATCAGTAGGTTTGAACGGGGTGGGTACCAAAGCCGTGAACGCACTATCCAACTATTTCGTGGTTCAGAGTTTCCGCGATGGCCGCAGCAAACGCGCCGAATTCGAAAAAGGCGAACTCATAATCGATGCGCCCGTAACCGATACCACCGAACCCAACGGCACGCTCATGGTGTTTGAGCCCGATGCCAGCATCTTCAAAAACTATCGCTACATCAGCGAATTTTTGCGGGAGCAAATCAAAAATTACACCTACCTAAACTCCGCCCTAACCATTCGATTCAATGGCGAAAGTTATGCTTCACGTCGCGGTTTGCTCGATCTTCTCGATCATAAAGTTACCGAAGAAGCCGCCCTTTATCCGGTGATTCACGTCAAAAATGAAGACATCGAACTTGCCTTTACCCATACCGATTCCTACGGCGAAGAATATTACTCCTTCGTAAACGGCCAATACACAACCCAAGGCGGAACACACTTAGCAGCCTTCCGTGAAACTTTTGTCAAGACCATTCGCGAGTTTTACAAGAAAGAATTTGACGCCACCGACATTCGCGCTTCAATCACCGCAGCCATCAGCATTCGTATCATGGAACCCGTGTTCGAAAGTCAAACGAAGACGAAGCTGGGCAGCGCCGACATGGGAGCCGATGGGCCGAGTATCAAAACGGCGATGCTCGATTTTATCAAGAAGAACGTCGATGATTACTTGCATAAAAACCCAACCGTTGCCGAAGCATTGCTGAAGAAGATTCTGCAAAACGAACGCGAACGAAAAGACATGGCCGGGGTGCAAAAATTGGCCAAGGAACGCGCCAAAAGAGCCAACCTGCACAACAAAAAGTTAAGGGATTGCAAAACCCACCTCACCGACCCAAAATCGGATGTTCGATTCGAAACCACCCTATTCATTACCGAGGGAGATAGCGCCAGCGGATCCATCACCAAAAGCCGAAACCCCAATCTACAAGCGGTATTTAGCTTACGTGGTAAACCCTTGAACTGCTATGGGCTAAAAAAGAAAATCGTATACGAAAACGAAGAATTCAACCTGCTTCAACACGCTTTAGACATCGAAGAAGGCCTGGAAAATTTGCGATTTAACAAAATTGTGATCGCCACCGATGCCGATGTGGATGGGATGCATATTCGATTGCTCTTAATGACATTCTTCTTGCAATTCTTCCCCGATTTGGTGAGAAACGGACACCTTTATATTTTGGGAACACCGTTGTTTAGGGTTAGAAACAAAAAGGAAACGATTTACTGCTATTCCGATGAAGAGCGAAAAAATGCGATTTCAAAACTCGGTCACAAGCCAGAAATTACACGATTTAAGGGACTGGGTGAAATTTCGCCGGATGAATTTGCTGGGTTTATTGGACCCGATATTCGCATCGAACCGGTAATCTTGAGCCAGGAATCGAACATCGAAAAATTGCTCAATTACTACATGGGCAAAAACACCCCGGAGCGTCAGGAATTCATCATAGACAACCTCATCGTGGAAAAAGACGATGAACCCGAAATCTTGAGTACTGTTTTGGTTGCTGAAGAAACTGAAACGGTTGCAGAATAACCCGCACATGACCTGGACGCAACGATGGATTGGCAAACAAGGAGAAGGATTCCTTTGGCCGATTTACCTGTTTGTTGTTGTCTATCTTGGACCGGAAAGGTGGCTACACACAGATAGCGCCTATACCCTTTTTAGAATTTTAAATCACCAAAGTCTATTTTACGATCGCATCGCTTGTGAACTTTTGGTTTGGCCAGGTCAGTTGCTTTCACATTTGGGCGCACCGCTCACTTGGGTGATGCAAAGCGTAAACATCATCCTGCCATTAATGGCTTGGTTGGCATGGTCACTCACCGATAAAAGCCCCTTGCGATGGCTGTATTTTTTGGTATTTTTTTGCGGCGGCAGCGAAGCGTTTTTTATTGGTTATAGCGAAATCGGACTCAGCGCACTGGCCTTCATTACAGCCATTCAATGGATTGTTTTGGACGCGAAACGACTGCCCCTGTTACTCTTTTTGTCGATCACAATTATTTGGCTATCACACCCCGCCGGCGTTTTATTCCTCCCCATTTTAGTTTTATTTGGATGGCGAAAATTGGACTTAAAACAAACCCTATCCCTTGCGATTGCTCTCACCGGATTATTCATCGCCAAGCAACTCATCGCCCCAAGCAACCCTTACGATGCGCAGCTCTACAGCACATTAAGCAATGTACGGAATTTCACGCAATTTGCGAACCTGTTTAGCGTAAACTACCTCCTTCACGCCGCATGGTTTTTCATTCCCGCCGCAACTGCCATCGCCTGTTTTATCGTTGGATTACTAAAATCTTCGCGCCTCTCCACTTCCATTTACTTTGCGATTTTTGTGGTCGATACCCTAGCCGCCGTTTTGATTTATTCCCAAGGCGATGCCCATATCAACATGGAGAAATTCTTCTACCCCATTGCGGTCATCGGCATGCTCTCGATAGGTATTCAAAACCGAACGCAACCCCGAACCCAGCAGCTCATCAGCATTGCCTTGTGGTTTTTGGCCTTTTCGATGATGCTAGGCATACAGAAACACCTGCCAAACTACGCCGAAAGAAAACGACTCCTATTCGATTTGGTAAAGGTGCAACCCCATGCAAAACTGCTGATTCAGCAACCCGCTGAAGAACAAGGGGCAAACACAAACGACACTGTTGCGAAAATTGCAAATGCGCTTTCTCAAAAAGGTTCGCTGTGGGGGTTGAGCTACGAAACAGCCATCGCCTCAAAATGGATCGGACTGAACGAAACCCACACCGCAAAAATCATGTCGCCCGAGGAAATCAAAGCCTGGCCAACGACCAACAGCCAAATCGCCGACAGCCTTTTCATTGGCGCGCCCTTTGAGCAACCGCAACCCATCAATCGCTTGAATCACCAGTATTTCAGATTTGCAAAAAATCAGTACTTTGCATCTACTCCACCAACCACTTCAACAACTTCCCAGAACCCTCCACCGCAATGAAGTAGATCCCTGCAGAGGGTGCGACTAGGCAAATTTGCTGTTGTCCGTTTTCAATGCGATACGTCGACACTTTGCTGCCCACGGAATTGTAAACGACGATACTTCGGGATGTACCATTGGATTTACCATTGCCTTGAATGCTCAAAATCACATCATTACCCGCGCCCGAAGGATTGGGATAAATTCGCAGATCTGTCTGTCCGAAAGCTTGAATCCCCGAAACCGGCTTCGCCTTGACATAAAAACTCTCGATGCAATGCACGCAGCCGACCTGCCCTCCCCGTTTTTTGAGACCCGTACATACGTTGTACCATCCGCTGTCGGGACGAATTTGCTGAACTTGTTTATCGGCGCGAAGCAATTTCCCATTATAAAACCAATATAGCGTATCACCCCACTTTGAGGCCACTTCCAGTAGCGTATCACTTTGCCTCACCCATCGCACAGAATCATAAAAAGTAACATTCAACACTTGTGAAACCTGGGCCACACAGCCTTGGGTTGAGGTAATAGTGCAGTGAAATGTATCGGCTCGGACAGCCAAGTAATGCGGCTTCATCCATTGACTGCTCCATCCGCGACCATTTTTCCAAGAAAATTGATGACTGCTGCTGCTCGATGTATCGCCCAGTGTCACCGAATCATTGAAGCAGACCGAGATCACGGGCCATTGCGATCCCACCTGCGGCGATGTGGCAAACACGATCCTAACCGAATCATGCGCCGTGCAACCGGTAACCGATTGTTTGGCAGCCAGATGTACAAACTGGGTACTTTGACTTTTCCCTTTTACAGTGAGAAATTGCGTTGAATCAACTATCACGGCACCATTGACGCGCCAGGTGTAGTCGGTCTGTACTGCCGAATCCTGGGCTTTGAGTCGAATCCCCTTGCCATCACAATCGTATCGAACAAGACCCTTATTGGAAATTAGTAAGCTAGGCGCTTCCAGAATTTGCGTCATTTGGATAGCCCCATTGATTGCGGGTTTGGTGCTGCTCCATCTCAGTCGATAACCCATGCCCGCGCTAATATTGCTGGGAAGTACGCCTTTGATCATCGCCGGAATTAGAGTGTCGGTGATGCGGTTTAACTCATACCCTTTATCGAAATTGCCTTTGTCATCGCTCAGTTCAAGGACAAATTCATTGCCTTTATCAAACGTCCCGATGTTTTTAATGAAGGGGTTTTTGTACGTGGTGACACTATCGCCAGCGCATCCTACGATTTCGCTATCCGGACCAAACAGGTGGATATCGGCCACGAAAACTTTGCCACAAACGACGCAAGTGTAGACCCATTCGTTGCGCTCACTTACGATGGTGATATCGCCGGGTTTGGGTTCGCCAAGAAGCACTTTGGGGTTGCCGCTATAGTACTTATTGAGTTGATAGATGTATTTGTCGCCCACCGATGCAATGTAGAGGTTGCCTTGCGCGTCCTCGGCCAGTCCCATCGCATTTTTGATATTGGTTGATCTGAGGGTTTGCACAGTGGAATCGCTGATCGACACAGCCAGAATTTTCGTATTGGTGGTATCTTGAACGAGCAGCAGTCGGTTTTTGCTCTTTTGCCAGATGATAGCGGAGGGCTTGGTAATGTTGCTGACCCAGATCGATGTATGGGGCGTGTGGGGCGATGCCGCGGCGAAGGTAGTTTTATAGATACAGCCACGAAGGCGATCGGTGGTATAAAGGACTTGGGCGATGGAGTCGTAGGCGCAGTCTTGGATTTGACGGATGCCATTAATGGTTTCGGTGCCGATGATGTTGCCAACGGTATCGTAGATAACCATTCGACTGGAGTCGAGGACGAGCACTGCGTATCCGATGGGGAGTTTATGAAAGGCGATGTTTCGGGGCGATTTTAGGTTTTTGGCGAATAGGGTTTTGTTGCCTGCGCCATCCATTTGAAGGACTTCGCCACTGCCTTGGTTGGTGATAAGATAGCGGTTGTTAATGGGGTTATAAGCCGAGGCGTTGGGGGCGTTGAAATAGTATTGTGCATCGGCGGCGCTAGCGAATCCGAGCAAGAGGCAAATTAAGATGATAATGTTCTTCCGCATGATTGTGGGTTGATAGACATCAGCGCGGGGTGAGGCGTTGTATGCGGGGTGGTTAGTATTTACTCCACTACCCACTTGATTTGATTTCCGGCGCCTTCTATCTCAATGAAGTAGATTCCCGAGGTTAAGGCTTTCAACACAATCCGATTTTCTCCTTTTTCGATGCTATGCGAGGACACTTTGCTTCCCACAGAGTTGTAAACCGTAATGCTCCTAGATTTGCTGTTACCTTCCATACTTAGCACCACCTCGCTCCCTGTGCCCGTTGGATTGGGGTAAAGCCGGACCGTCAAATTATCACCGAGGGTTTTCACGCCCAACAATCCCACAGTGATGGTGTTGAGTGCTATGGTATCTCGGCAACTGCCAACCACGCCAATCATCCTTGGGTTGTATCTGCCGGTATCGTTGTAGGTGTAACTCACCAATGCGCCCCAAGCGGTATCCTTCGGCGATTGTTTAGTGTCCCCAAAAATCCATTTGTATTCGGTATTGCCCGTGATGCCGTTCTGTCCTTGAAAATTCACCGTTAGAGGCAGTTTCCCCACCAAAGTACTTGTTTTCCCACTTAAATTGACAAAGTACGGCGAATTGAAATTGCCTGAAATTGAATCAATAGTGCCGTTTTCGAATACTACTGCTGTCACTTTGTATTTCCCCGATTTTAATGATTTACATTTTAAAAAATTTGATTCGTCGTGCTGTACCAAAGTGGAATTCACATACCAATGTATTGAATCTTGACAGCGCTGATGACGGGCATAAAAGAATATTGAATCTTTGTGACAAATGGGCAATTGTTCAATATAAGAAGACAAAGTGTTTGGAACTATTTGGGGTAATCGAAATATCAGACTTGCTGCCCCAACATAACTTCCAGTAATTGGATTGTTTGACAAACCGTGTGAAATATTTGAATACAAATCTGGACGCGATTTTAGCAAGCCATTATAATATGTATTGCTTGACAAATAGTCGTTAACTAGCAATAATTTAATGGCGGAATCTGTAAATTCAATGGATTCGAATTTCTCATTGGGATAGGCAATGCAACCAATTAAATAATCGCGTGTTTTCGTGAGATAAATTTTCCCATTAATACCCAGTTGAATGTCTCCACCGAAATTCCCGTTTAATATTTTTCGTCCCGTCACCTGATGAATAGAATCATTTACCAAAAAATCAGCAAATTCATATTGCATCAAACCGGAATAATTATGGCGACAGTAAAAATATTTCTCATTTGGACTAAATTCAAAGTTTGAATTTACAGAGGAATCTAATATTTGATGAGAGGCTATCAACTCTCCCTTTTTGACATCGAAACCAAAAATATTGTATCCCCGGTATTCAGAATTAACTACGAGAAAATTTCCCAATGGAGAAAATTTAATTCTGTTGCTGGTTTGATTTAAAGGACCACACTTAGGATACGTCAGTTTGCAATCGCTATCTAAAATTCTTACTTTTTGATTCAAATGCCACTTGACACCTGTTCCATCGATTTTGAATATATATACGCTATCAAAGCTGCTTTTCAAGGTCCTAGCCGCTAGCCAATAACCCGAATCATTCGTCATTTTTATGATCGAAAATTCAATGTCTTTTCCAGGTAAAATTGGAACCATTTTTTTGGAGACGATGCCTGCGGGGTTCTTAGCACTATATTCTACGATGCTGTATGTAAGACCTCTTGATTTTACTGCTGCACCACCCATTGGGACATCCGCACACACTATCAAATATTTATTGGGTGAATTGGGCATTTCCAATATTTTAACATTCCCTCTACCATGACCTCCAATATTGCTACCATTCTCAATCAATTCATTCTTGGAATTGTACAAACTATCGCCATTCGTGTATAGTTTAAGATTGCCACTACTATCGCAAATACTAGATTTAGCTCTATCGGATGGACCAAATCTATAATCGGTTTTAACCTCAACCTTGCCCACATTAAAAAGCAGAGAGTTCTGGGTTGACAATATCCATAAATTATCTTGCTGCCCATAACTGTGAGAAGAAATGAATAGGAGCAATGTGCCGAATATGACTTTACAGATTTTATTTCGGTTCATCTTATTGGGTGTCTTCTAATTTCTTTTACTTGAGCTTAATAAATGTAATGGTTTAATTATTCGTTTAACTCACAAATCACTCCACCACCCACTTGATTTGATTTCCTGTACCTTCTATCTCAATAAAGTAGATTCCCGAGGTTAAGGCTTTCAACACAATCTGATTTTCTCCTTTTTCGATGCGATGCGAGGACACTTTACTGCCCACAGAATTATAAACGACGATATTTCGCGATTTGCTATTTCCTTCGATACTTAGCACCACCTCGCTCCCTGTGCCAGTTGGATTGGGATATAGCCGGACCGACAAATTATCACCGAGGGTTTTTACGCCCAACAATCCCACCGTAATGGTGTATAGTGCGATGGTATCTCTACAGCCGCCAACCACGCCAATCATCCTTGCGTTGTATCGCCCAGTATCGTTGTAGGTGTAACTAACCAATGCGCCCCAAGCGGTATCCTTCGGCGATTGTTTGGTATCCCCAAAAATCCATTTGTACTTGGTGATTCCCGCGATGCTATTCTGTCCTTGGAAGTTAACCTTTAATGGCGGTTTGCCCACGGTTTGACTCATCATTCCGCTTAGATTCAGAACCGCTGGAGCAATG
>Ga0102915_1000224_pt1 | contig 16987 bp, 16 predicted proteins | sample Colrivmet1561A02_FD_78199 | JGI IMG/M metagenome (GOLD analysis project Ga0102915, IMG submission 78199) | Estuarine microbial communities from the Columbia River estuary - metaG 1561A-02 | ecosystem: Environmental > Aquatic > Marine > Intertidal zone > Estuary | place: USA: Columbia River...
TTTCACTTTACTGATAGATTCTGCAGTATTAGAAGGAATCAATCACCTGGCGATAGAACTTTTTCCTCCCTCTATTGGGGCTTACACCATCGGATTTGTAGATTGGGCGCCAACTCCTCCAGATAACAATATGGGTATTTTTCGTGATGTAGAATTAAAAATTACCAGAAACGTAGAGATTAAAAATACTTTCGTGTACTCTAAAGTGAACTTAAATACTTTAAGTGAAGCCGATTTGTTTGTAAGTACTGAAGTAGTGAACTACAGCAATCAAGACCAAGAAATCACCTTAGAAGGAAAGATTGCAGAACTTAGTTTCTCTCACAAAATCACTTTGAAAGCCAACGAGAAAAAAGAAGTAAAATTAAGCAGCAAGGAGCTCCCACAATTGCATATTAAGAATCCGAAATTATGGTGGCCTAACGGTTATGGTGAGCCTAATATGTACCACCTCGAACTAGCTGCAAAAGCAAACAACGAACTTTCATCTTCAGAAGAAATTGATTTTGGTATTCGTGAAGTGGGTGACTATATGAATGAAAACGGTCACCGAGGTTATACCATCAACGGTAAAAAAATACTAATTAAAGGAGCTGGTTGGGTAGATGATTTGTTGTTGAGCAACACTCACGAATTTGATGAAGCGCAAGTAAAATATGTGAAAGACATGAACCTCAACTGCATTCGTTTTGAAGCTTTTTGGGGTAAAGACCATAGCATTTACAACTTGTGCGATAAATACGGAATTTTAGCCATGGTAGGCTTTAGCTGCCAATGGGAATGGGAAGATTATATTGGCACCCCGTGTACCGACAATTTTGGTTGTGCCGTTGATGGAACTTCAATTGCCTTACTTTCCTCGTATTGGAAACACCAAATAATGTGGTTAAGAAACCATGCTTCTGTTTTCTCTTGGGTAGGTGGTAGCGACTTTTTACCTCATCCCGATTTAGAGAAAAATTACATTTCTATTTTAAAAGAAGTTGATCCATCTAGAACCTATTTATCGTGTGCTAAAACATGGACGAGTAAGGTTAGCGGACCATCGGGTGTTAAGATGAACGGGCCTTACGATTACGTTCCGCCAATGTATTGGTACACCGACACCGAGCGCGGTGGTGCTTTTGGCTTTAACACAGAAACCGGTCCGGGTGCACAACCCCCTGTTTTATGGACGCTTCACAAAATGTTGGGAGAAAAACCAAATTGGCCGATGGATTCTACCTGGAATTATCACCACGGAAGACACGCTTTTAAAGATATGAATCGCTACATGAAAGCCTTCGACAGCAGATATGGTGCTTCGCCTTCGGTAGAAGATTTTTCATTGTTTTCTCAAGCAGCAAGCTATGAAGCCATTCGCCCCATGTTTGAATCATTTAGAAACAACCGACCAAATTCTACAGGTGTGGTACAATGGATGCTTAACTCGGCATGGCTTGATACATTTTGGCAATTGTATGATGCCTACCTAATGCCAACAGGTGCCTATTACGGAACAAAAGTATCTTGTGCTCCTTTACTTGCTTCGTACAACTACGGCAACAATGCTGTATACATGAACAACGACACTAAAGACAGTAGCAGCAACACGGTGAAAATTGAGTTGTTCGACATCAATTCAAAAGTGTTATTGAGCAAACAATTAAACGTTCATACAAATGGAAATGCGTCTGCCAAAGCTTTTGATTTACCTAAGTTGAGCAAAGGTGTTTCTTTCTTAAACTTATCTGTTTTAAACAAAAAAGGAGAGCAAATTAGCACTAACTTCTACTGGTTAAGCAGCAAAAATGATAAGATGGAGCCAAACAAAGACAGTGCTTCTTGGATATATACTCCTTCTGTTGAATTTGCCGACTATAAAGCATTACGTACGCTTCCTAAAGCCAACATTAAGGTTGAAAAAGCAATTAAAGAAAATGAGATGCAAGTAAGCGTGAGCAACAAAAGTAACTCGATTGCATTCTTCATTGAATTAATTGCGATGGATGACAAAACAAAAGAACCTGCTCGTCCGGTATTTTGGAGCGACAATTACATTTCACTAAAACCAGGAGAAAGCAAAAAGTTAATTTTATCTGTTCCGGCAAACAACATTAACAACATCTCAATTCAATCACGCGGAATTAATACCATTACATTAAAATAATATGCAAAAGAACTACTTTTTAATAGGTCTTGTTATTTTCATTTTCGCGGCCATTTCTTTTAGCACCAACATGATTGGTCCGCTAGACGTGCCTATTTCAAAGAGTTTTGGATTGATCGGTTTCTAATCGGGATTGATTCCCTTGTCGTTTTTCATCGCTTATTTAATTTCTATTCCTGCGGCTATTTTAAACGCAAGAATAAAAGAGAAAAAAGCAATGACCATCGCTTTTCTTTTTGCAGGAAGTGGCGCATTAATTTTTGCTGCAGCACCTCAATATATTTTAACGCTACCGTCTTTCTTTATGATTGGCTTAGGCATGGCCATGTTGCAAGTTATCATTAATCCGTTGTTGCGAACTGCAGGCGGAGAAGAAAATTTTGCTTTCTATTCTGTAGTCGCTCAAATTGTGTTTGGCGGTGTTGCTGCAGCTATTCCTTATTTATCCAGCTATTTTCAAGAAATGGCAGCCAATGGAAATTCTCTTTTTCCAGTAGACACCAATATTCCATGGGTCATCAACTACCAAATTATTGCGCTCTTATTATTGTCGCTGGGCATTATCATGTTCTTTATTAAACTGCCTTCTGTCGAGCTAAAAGAAGATGAAAAGGCAGCTGGTAAAGAACTATATTTTGAACTACTAAAGGACAAAAAAATATGGATATTTTTCTTCGCTATTTTCGCCTACGTGGGTACCGAACAAGGCGTAGCCATTAAGATTAAAGATTTCTTGATGCAATACCATCAGCTCAGCGCCGACGAAGGTGACACCGTTATTTTTTGGTATTGGATGTTGCTTACTTTAGGTTGTATTTTAGGTATTGTTTTGGTGAAATTATATGACTGTAGAATATTGCTAAGATATTTTGTTTTTGCCGCTATTTTTTCGCTGGCCTTGGCCTTGCTCGCACCAACGAATATTTCTTGTTGCTCTATATTTTATGGATTTCTTTTTGGGCCAAACCATTAGTAAACAAGCAAACTGCCGCGTTTAAAGATTTATTTAAAAAAGGGTTCAACTCTTTAAATACTGAGCTCATTCTTTAAGCTATGGAAGAGCATTTTCTTCCTATCTTTGAACATGCTGCAATCACTCAAAAAAATAATCTCCACCATCAAAGAATCACTCAATGGTGAGCAAATGGATTACACGCAAGGCAGCATTCCTAAGGCTATTTTTTTGTTGGCTATTCCCATGATTTTGGAGTTGAGTTTAGAAAGTGTTTTTGCCGTAGTAGATATCTTCTTTGTAGGGAAATTAGGTGCGAACGCCATTGCAGCCGTAGGTTTAACCGAATCGGTGATCATGATCATCTATTCCTTAGGCATTGGCATTAGCACTGCAGCAACTGCCATCGTCTCAAGAAGAATTGGTGAAAAAAATAAAGATGGCGCAGCGCATGCCGGTGCCCAAGCAATGATAGTTGCATTGATCGCCACGTTAATAATTAGTGTGCTGGGAGTTGTTTTCGCGGGAGACATTTTGGGTTTGATGGGCGCTAGCGAAGCTGTGATAAAAGAAGGAAGTGTTTTTATGCGCATCATGTTGGGTGGAAGCGGTGCCATCATGTTTCTATTTTTAATCAATGGAATTTACCGCGGCGCTGGCGATGCCATGATGGCCATGAAAAGTTTGTGGTTGGCTAGCTTAATCAACATTGTATTGTGTCCGATATTAATTCATTTCTTCGGCTTAAAAGGCGCAGCAATAGCCACAGTAATCGGACGAAGCACTGGCGTGATTTACCAATGTTATCACTTATTTAAAGGCAGCGGAATTCTCACCATTTATAAGCATCATTTTAAAGTAAGTAAAGAATTAATTTCTTCTGTTATTACCATTGCTTGGCCTGCTACTTTTCAATTTATTATTATGAGTGGTAGCTGGATTTTCTTAGCAAAATTGGTTGCCGAAACAGGTGGTACCGAAGCTACGGCAGGTTATCAAATTGCTTTTAGAAATTTGATTTTCTTTATTCTTCCTGCTTATGGAATGAGCAATGCTGCTGCTACTTTGGTAGGACAAAATTTAGGTGCCAAACAAATTGATCGTGCAGAAAAAAGTGTGATGCTCATCATGAAATACAATGTTATTTTTATGGCCTTTGTCACCTTGCTATTTTTCTTCTTTGCAGAAAATATCATTCGCATTTTCACGCAAGATGAAAAGGTAATTGAGTTTGCTGTTTTGTCGATGCAATGGATGAGTGCCGGGTATATTTTCTATGGCATTTCAATGGTGATGATACAAGCTTTAAATGGTGCTGGCGACACTAAAACTCCAACAGTAATTAATATCATTTGCTTTTGGTGTATTCAAATTCCATTGGCTTATTTACTAGCCAAAACCTTTGATTACAAGGCAACAGGTGTTTTCATTGCAGTGCCTATCGCCGAAACATTAATTGCCTTATTGGCCTGGTATTATTTTAAAAAAGGCCGTTGGAAAGAAATTAAAATATGAGCTACTTCAAAGAACAAGAATATAAAGGGATAGATTATTCTACTGAAAAATTTGAGAAAGGCGAATACGAAAATTGTGCTTTCATCAATTGCAATTTTACCGCGCTCGATTTATCGAATATCAATTTCATAGAATGTACTTTTGAAAATTGTAATTTCTCTATTGCAAGAGTAATTAATACTGGTTTAAGAGAAGTATCTTTCAAAGGCTGCAAACTGCTTGGAATGCGCTTTGAAGACTGCAACGACTTTTTGTTTTTTGTGAATTTCACCGATTGCCAACTTAACCTTGCTTCCTTCTTTAAAAAGAAATTGAAAAACACATCTTTCAAAAATTGCAGTCTGCACGAAGTCGATTTTTCCAATTGCGATTTAAGTGCTGCTCTGTTCCAAAATTGCGACTTACGTGGTGCGGTTTTCGATAAAACAATTGTAGAAAAAGCCGATTTTAGAACTGCATTCAATTATTCTATCGCTCCCGACAACAACAAAATTAAAAAAGCGAGATTTTCGAGAGATGGAGTGTTGGGTTTGTTGGATAGATACAATATTGAGATAGAATGAAATGAGAAGTGCTGATTTATCGCACGTCAAATACTGACCTAAGTCTTATTTTCCCTTCCGCATCATCTGTATTCTTGTGCATAAATTATTCATTATGGAAAAGCACAATTTAACACACGAATTCCCAGAATTTCAAGAGAAAATTGCTCTATTGAAAACCGAAAATGCTCATTTCAAAAAATTAGCTCACGAATACGATGAAGCCAACCACGCTGTGCATAGAGTAGAAAGTGGTGCTGAAGTAACCACCGATGAGCACTTAAATGAATTGAGAAAACAAAGAGTACGATTGAAAGACGATTTATATGCAATGTTGAATAACTAAAGAAACTTAAGACGTGAATGTAGAAATATTAGCTATTTTTACTTCATGTCTTTTATTCTTCATATCGATACTACCACCAAACTTTGCTCGGTTGCCCTTGCGAAAGATGGTATTTTGGTATCATTAAAAGAGGAATATGACGAGCAATATTCACATGCAGAAAAACTCAATCTATTTATTGAGCAGGCGCTCGTTGAAGCAAACTTAACCTTACATGATTTAAGCGCCGTGGCGGTGAGTAAAGGTCCGGGCAGCTATACAGGTTTGAGAATTGGAGTATCGAGCGCGAAAGGCATCTGTTATGGTTTGAATATTCCCTTGATTTCTACAGAAACTTTGTTGAACCTCGCTTTTGCTTGTCGCGCAAAAATAAAACAACAAATACAAGGCGGCGACATTTTAATTCCCATGCTAGATGCACGCCGTATGGAGGTTTACTCGCAAATTTTCGACACACAGCTTAATACAGTTAGAGAAATTAAAGCCGAGATCATCAACGACACTTCATTTTCAGAATATACACAACAACAAGTATTTCTATTCGGTGATGGCGCTTCAAAATGTGCAGAAACATTGAACAGAAACAATATTCACGTCATTGCAAATATTCACCCTTCAGCGCGATACATGATTGATTTCGCACATGAAAAATTTGTTGCAAAACAATTTGAAGATGTGGCTTATTTTGAACCTTTCTACTTGAAGGAATTTGTTGCGGGTCCGCCAGCTAAAAAATAAAGTCATGGTCTTCATGTAGAGTCAGATAGAATCTGACATAAAACAGGAAAATATTTCGATAAAAATGAAATGGAAATAATCTTTTTAAAGTCAGATTCTATCTGACTCTCCGAAGACATATAAATCGAAATTATTTCTTTGAAAATTGTACCGTGGCAGAAATCGCATTTTTAGCCAACACTCTCACGAAATAATTTCCTGAAGCAATAGCCAAATCTACTAAAGCGATGGAGTTTCCTCCTTTGCCACAATAAAATTCGTTAGAATAAACTACTTTACCTAAAGCATCAAACACTTCAATTTTCGCTTTTCCTTGCTCAGGCATTTCGAAATTTAACGTTGCACTTTCTTCAAGCGGATTAGGATACATGGCCAATTGTAAAATAGTGTTGCCCGTAAAGAAATCTACCACCGCAACATCAGAATATTGATAACTACCATCGCTATCAACTTCTTTTAAACGATAGTAATTAAATCCTTTCAAAGGATTTTCATCAACAAAAGAATAATTCAATAAAGTATTGCTAAAGCCGGCAGCTGCTTCAGTAGCAATAGTTTCAAAATGCTCTCCATCTGCAGAACGCTGAATTTCATAGTAAGATGAATTCAACTCACTTGCAGTTTGCCATGAAAGATCAACCTTCTCTTTGTTCTTTTCTGCAGAAAAATAAGTCAGGTCAACAGGCAATAAATCTGATGAGCCGAAGGCATACCACTGTGTGCTGCTATTCCACGCATTGGCATCTGTAGAAGTACCCAAAGTAAATCCGCTTGACGTTAAAGCTGTAATTTGTGTAGTAGAATTTGCACCACCAAAAGTATAAGAATTTGCACCAGACATCACCGATGTTTTGTACCAGCTTGTAGCATTGGGCGCAATTCCTTGATCTTTAGCAATTAAGAAAACCGGATTGCTAATAGTTGGTGATGATGGGGTTTCTGTATGTGTATTACCTGTTCCTGTATAGAAACCTGTGCTTCCAACATTAAAAGCAACATAATGATAGGTTTCGGTTGTGGATGCATAGGCGTGCACCGAAAAAGTGGTTGCAGTGTAAGCGTCTAAATATTCTTTGTGCCAATCAACAGCACCTGTACCATCCATTTTAAATACATTAGAAGTACTCCCTCTCATGCTCATTTGAGAGTAATTTGGCCAGGTAGATGAAGATGGAATTGCCCACACCATATATGGGTTGAAGCCTACGGTAACAGTTTGTGTAGAACCTGTTCCCGTAAAGGTACCCACAGAAACGGCAGATGCAGCAAAAGCAACATAGTAGTATGTTGTAGCAGCGGTGTTCGCATCGGCAGAGTTGGTTCCTATCGTAAATTGGCCCGAAGCCATTGCTGTTATATAGTTAGAAACTAAAGCCCCTGTAGCATTAACTTTGGTTTGTCCGCTCATTGTGCTTGTAGCAATAAATGATGTAGCCGAACCCACTTTTTGCACCAACACCATCACTGGTGTAAAGCCTAAGCCAGTAATATTTTGCGCCGTTCCTCCATTACCCGTATAGCTGCCAGCAGCAATTTTTGCGGCACTCAATCGAGCTGGCACGAAAGAAATAAAAAAGATAATAATGATAACCTTAGCTAAGGCTCTAAAATAAGCAGTATTCATAGTAGTAATAAGTAGTAATCGACCCCTTTGCAAATTAATGCGCGGCGAAAGTACAACTTCAATCGCATATCGCGCAAGGTTTTTCTTAAAAATGTTGAAAACTACTTCATTACTTCAACAGCAGAGGTGGAAACGCTATTACTCTCATTTCCAGCCCTATCTTTTACATAAACAGAAAAAGTTGCCGACTCAGAACTTAAGCCATCGGAAATTCCTGTGTTGGGCATAGCTATTGAAAGATTACCTTGTATAGAAATAGTTGAGCCACTTGGCGCCAATTGCTGGATACGAAATTGATAAATCACGCCATTTCTCGAATCGGTAACAAACATGTTCCTAACATCAGCATTGTTCTCGCCTAAATCACCGTCGGCATCTTTATAACTAATGGTGATAGTCACCGTTTCTTCGCCCACCTTCACTTTTGATGGCGTTATAGAAACGAATTCAATTACTGGAGCCGTTGATGTTGGTTCTTTTTTGCAAGAAAAAACAAACAACAAACAGCACATGCCCAAACAACATTGAACATTGAACATTAAACATTGAACTAATTTACGGCTTAACATAAAACGACCAATAAGTTTTATAAGGATCTATCACTTCATTCTTAGGAAATTCTGCAGGTGTGTTGTGATGCGCATCTTTAATGTAAAAACGCATGTAAACCGTTGTATCGGTTAACAAGCCTGCACTATTCACCTGTGAATACCAATAACACTTTCCATTGAACACCAATTTAGTAGCATTTACACTTTGAATAGGTGCAGAAAAATCATCTTTTTTGTACGATAATTTCAATACGGCTTGTGTTAAATTATCGGCAGCGGTGCTATCATCGGTGATGGGCACAAAATCACTTCCATTGTAGTTGCCCGGCAGCACAGTAATGATTTCACCAGAAGTAACATAAAAAGAAAAGTAGTCAATGTTATTTACCCTATTTGTACCATCAGAAATTACATTAAATTGCGCAGGAAATTTATCATCTAAAGCTACCATTGCTTGAAAAAACGGTTGCTTGTTAGGATATTTGGCAGCAGCGGCATCAAGATTGGGAGCACCATTGTCTATCCATTTTTTAATTCTTGCAATAGCCTCATTCGTTAAAGGAATACCAATATTGTCTTGCGGCATTCTATCGTTGGTATTTACAAAACAGCAATTCGAAATTCTTTCATACAATACACTTTTAGCCGATTGATATGGCAGTACTCTAAAAGTAAAATCATTGTTCACATTGTTCTTGGTAATGGGTTGATACACCATGGTAGAATAAGTAGATTCTACGGTTCTAAAATCGGGTACGAAATGTCCGTCGTGACAACCCGGCTTACCACATTGGGGAAAGAAAATATCGCGATGCAAAGCCGCCAAAGAATAGGGATCTAAAGTGCTTGTTGTACTTGTTTTTCCATAATCTACCGCATCGTAAGGATTAGCAGGCGCAGGGTCTTTTTTACATCCATTGAAAGAAATGGCCATAGAAAAAATCATGAGCGATAAGACCAACAATACTTTGGTATGTTTAGTTTTTCTCATCTATTTTATGGCTTGTGATAAAACTTGTCCGCTTAACATTCCATTGGGTATTCTATCTCTAAATCCAAGCAAATCGGCAATGGTTGGAATAACATCAATGCTTTCTCCGTATTCGCTGCTTACCACTTTATCTTGGTGGATAACGCTGCTCGGACCGCACATCAAACAGAAAATCTCACGCGAAGTGGCATCGCTGTTGTGGTCGAAGGCTGGTCGGCCATAAGCATCAATCACTGTATTCGATGTAATATTTCTACCATGCTCGGGCACCACTATCATCACTGTATCATCGGCCATTCCTGGTGTATTTTGAATTGTATTCCACAAATGAGAAACACCCCAATCGGCGCGGCGCAACAAATTACAATGTTGGGTAAAGTCGGTGTGACAAACATCAACATCTTGCATGTTCAACACCGTTAATTCGGGCTTGAATTTTTCTATCACTTTTTCGGCATAATACAAATTCACCAAATCGTTGGATACATAACTGTTAAAGCCCCAAGAATTAAATCCGGCACCATTCATAGCATCTTGAAACAACTCGGCCATAAACATATTCAATTGTTCTCTTTCTGCAGTAGAATTTACAACACCCACCGATTCTGCCGCATATTGATGGGCGAAATTGGCATCACAAAAAGCACGAATTTTATTCACCATTTCCATTTCTTGCTGTGTAAATGTTTTAGGATTTCCTAAAGCGTTGTAGCCTTCCATACTGATGATAGATGATGGCTGAATATAGTTGGCGCCATAAGCCGCACCATAACCTGTGTATGAACTGTAGTTGAGTGCTGGATAAGGACCCAACGAATTAGAAATCCACCAAGAGTTCAAAGCCGAACTTTTAGAAGAATCATCATTGTGTTTTCTGTAATATTCAAAAATGGTAGGGTATTCGGGATTGGTTCTTAAATTAATTTCAGCCTGCGAATAGCGGCCGGTTAATGATGTCATGTGACCGTTGTAATGGCCAGTCGGACCCTCCTTAAACCTAAATTCTTTCATTAATGTACCATACTCTTGCAAGCGCTTTCCGCCCGGTAGTGGCGAAGTAGGAAGAATCTCATTGATACCAGCTTGCACAGCAAACGGAGTGATATCTTTCAACATCGTGCTCATCAAATTACTTTGATTTTGCTTCACGGTTTCTATGTTTCTTAGTCCGCCAGCAAACAACACCAATACCACGTGATTCACTTTACGATTGCCTGTAGCAGCAAATAATCTTCCCGACGGCAAAATATAAGGCAACACCATGGCCCCTGCTGTGGCTATTGCTGCTTTCTTTATGAAGTCTCTTCTTTGCATATAAATTTTTCTTCTTTTCCCGTAGGGGCAGCCCTTGCGGCTGCCCTCCAATTGTTTGGGCAACCGCAAGGGCTGCCCCTACGAGAGTTAAAACTGTCGGTATTCGTTACTGGTCATTAATGAATAGTAAAACATTTCAGCGGTGATTGAACTATTTTTATTCAGCAAATCAGTGAGATAATAAATTTCATATTCGTTGGGCACCCTATTGTACACCTTCTTGTAAGCATTGGTAATAAAGGCTTTTTTATCGCTGCCTATAGAAGTAGGAATGGTGTTTCCCGACTTATTCATGAAATTTCTAATGATTAAATCTTCCACTACGCCCTTGTCGCCAAAAGCCAGATACTGCGTTTTCAATTCATTTAAATTACCTGCCGACACAGTAGTTCCCATAACATCGGTGTGCGCAATAGAAATAAATTCGGTATTGCTTTTCACATTGGGTTTTTGAACACCCGCAGCACTTATTGTTTCATCGTTTACATCATAAACGTACTCTTGTTTTTTCTTGCAAGAAAAAACAAAAAGCGTGAGACTCAGCAGTAGTGCTGCAGGCCTCACTTTATACTCTCTCATCTTCCTATTTAATTCCTGCATACTCATTAGAACTTAAAATATAGCGCTGTAAAGCTTTAAAATCATGCGACGTTTTGTACAAAGAAGTTTGTGCGGCCATTTCTTCCGTTTTAGGTTCGCGAAACAAAAAACGCATAAACTGCGTGCGCACCTGCCCTTCGTAAAACTCAGCGCAATCAAAGAAAATAGATAAGAAGTCATCTTTAGAACTTCCCAATTGCAAAAATAAAACAGGCGACGTAGTAGCTTGTGGATCGTATTCTATCATCTGTTTGGCACTAGTAAGTTCGGGTGTTGTTGGGTAACGCATCAAATAATTTTGAAATGCAGAAACCACAAAATTCTCTGTGCCCATATTCACTTGATCATAAATGAAATTATTCACTACTAACTTATGCAAATCAACATAATCAATAGAGCCACTGCGTAAATCATCTGCTACAGAAAACAAAGGCAACAATCGGTCTATTTCTTTTTGATAAGCAGCAATCACCTCTGGGTCGGTAGCAATGCTTTGGTTTTGCTTAAAAATAGTTACCCAAGTGCGTGCTTCGTTGGTATCACTTGAGTTTAAAAAACTAGCCTGTACTATCTTAAATTCGTTATCGGCATATTCCGACTTCTCCTGCAACAAAGCCACCAAAGCAATTCTATCTTCTTTAGTAAATTCATGTTGATTCACCAGTGCATATGCATCATTAAATTCTTGGTCGGTTGCCTTTCTACCCAACAAAGAAATATAGAGTTTACTCACATAGTTTTCTTTGGTCACCTTCTCCACAGTAGCATCGGGCGGAGCTTCATTTCCTGATACAATAATTGGGTCTTTCTTACACGAAGAAAAACTCAAAACAAAGACCAAAAAAACACTTAAAATTCTAAATACCATTCGCTCGTTAAAATAGAAAAAATAATGGCGTAGTCAAAATTAAGACGGGGCGAGATAAAATGAGTTGCCTTATTCAATGCATGTGCAAATCTATAACCGGTGCTTTTGAAGATTTGGGCAGCTGTAGGGGCGAAATGCTTTCGCCCGTTAAAAGAAAATTCAAAAAATTTTATTCGTAAATTGGTCTCCACTAAATAATGAGATTCTTTTACACAGTCATATTACTCTTAATTAACTTCACTTTATCTGCGCAGATAAAGCAAGTAGAACAACCTACTTTTAAATCTTTTGAACCAATATCAACTACGTCTTCGGGATCAACAAACAATTATGGACAAAATAACAACAGAGTACTTTCGCCTGCAGAACAAAGCAATTATGCATTAATCGAACAATCCACCTCATCTGCCGATCAAAAGCGAAAAGAATATGCACTATTTCTAAGGGAAGAACGCCAAGAAGAAATCAAACAGCAATTTCTTTTGCTGAAAAATAAAAGCACCGACTCTAGCAAGATAAATGAGGTGAACGCGCTAAAATCAAAATTTCGACTTGCCAACTACAATTCATCGGTATAAAGTAGCACAAATATTATTTATTGTTTTGTGTTGCGGCATTTTTGCTTGTCAGAAAAAACAATTCGCTTCTGCCGAAAGCATTGATTTTGGAAAAACATATTCAAAAGACAGTTTACAAAATAAGGCGATTGTAATTGATGCTATGCCCAACAAGGCAAAATTCGCAAGAGAAACGCTCGATATAAAAATCAATACTCTCTTCTATGAAACTGCTTTTAACAAACTAGAAAACATGTTGGCAGGCAAAGAGATGCTTAGTTTTAAAGATGCTGTTTTCACTGTTGAAAATGCTTTTTACGACAACACTTTTAATCGTTTGGAATATGATATCACTATTTCCTATTTAACCTATCTGTGCAATGCTTGGTGCGAGACAAACAAAACAAACTACAAAGAAATAGATAGCGCACAAGTATTGGCAAGTGCAGCGATTTACAAAATTATTACCGATAGTATTATCGATATAAAAGGCAACGTAGCTTCTTTGCCTTACACTTACGATTTTAACGATAATTTCGCCCAACTGCATTGGCAAAATATGTTTGTCACCAAACTCTTAAACACGCACAAAGGCAACTGCCATTCGCTTCCATTTTTGTATAAAATTCTTGCCGATGAAATTATCGTTAAAGCCTATCTTTCTTTTTTACCCAACCACATTTACATCAAACAAAAATGCAAGAAATCGGGTTGGTACAACACCGAACTCACCAACAATATGTTTCCGCACGATGCGTGGTTAATGGCATCGGGCTATGTTAGTAGAGAAGCTATAGTAAGTGGAATTTACATGGACACGATTAGCGACAAACAATCCATTTCTATTTGTTTAAACGATTTAGCCAAAGGCTATTTGAGAAAGTTTAAGAATAATGCCAATCTTGATTTTGTAATTCAATGTTGTGATTTAGGCTTACAATACTTTCCAAATTATGCCGAATTACTTTTACTCAAAGCAGAAACTTTAAAAAAAATGTACGAAACAAATAAAACTCCTGAGTTCTACACTGAAATGGAAAACACCTATGCTTTATTGGTGAAACTACATTATCGTGAAGTTCCATCCTCAATGTTTAACGAATGGATTACAACAATGAAAACTGGCGAAAATATTTACAGTCAAAACAAATAAGGTTACATTTAACAACGAGATAAAATGAAAAAAACAAACAGCATACTAACTCTGCTTTTAACGCTATCACTAGGCGCATTTTCTCAAACCAATGATGTTGCAACACTAAGCAAAGGAAGATATATTGAAGTCTTTGAAAACGATACCTTACAAAGAATTGGCTCGGTGATGTTTAATACCGTGAGCAATAAAATCGAATATTTTATTGAGGAAAGTGATTCGGTGGTGAAGCAATCGACTGAAAGTAGTAGGTGGTTTTCTCCTGACCCTATGGAAGCAATGTATCCTAATGCATCACCTTACAATTTTTGCTTAAATAATCCAATAAATGCCATTGACCCAGATGGACGGGTTGTTATCTTTATTAATGGAAATCATTTTGGAGATGGGGGAACAGCTCAATATTGGAGACAAAGCATCTACAAGTATGAAACTATTAGTACAGGATGGAATCCCTATACCGGATCAACTTACTCAACTACAAAGACAAAAGTAGGAGAGTATGCTGTTGATAAAGAAATTATGTCTCAATTTGGCGACAATAATGCTCGTTACTATGACGGAGCGTTAGGAGGTTGGGCAGGAATTAATTCAGCTAATCCTGTGGCCCCATTCAACAGATATATAAAGGGTTATATTCAAGGGAAAACAGATGCAGCTGCAATAATTGCTGGGTTACAAAAAAATGCAGATGGAAAAATAACCGAAACTATAAAAATTGTTAGCCATAGTATGGGGGGTATCTATTCTAAAGGTTTTGTTTCGGCTCTTCAAAAGTATATTAAAGAAAATAAACTTGATGTGAAAATCGAAATAGAAGTTGATTTCGCTCCATTTCAATCAACAGATGCTTTAAATAAAGCAGAAGAAGGTGTATCTACCTATCAAGCTTCTCATAGTGATGACGGTGTAGCGGGGAATGGAAAGGCAACAGGGTCAGATCAACTAAATACGACAGGCGATAAAGTACAAGAACATTCCATTTTTACATTTAAAAATACTATTCAACAACTTGGATCAAAGTTACGAGAAGTAAGAAGTGGTAAAACAAAATAATAAATTAAACTTCAATGGAATCTAAGAATATATCAAACAGAATATTATCTCAAATTTATGTAGGAATAAATATTTTAGGAATATTATTTAGCCTATTATTTGGAGTTATTGGGGGTAGCGGAGGGGAAACAACAGAAGGCGTTTTTTTTGGCTTTTTTTATACCAGTATATTATCAGTGATTTCGCTTATCATAATAACCTTTATTAAATTAAGTTGGTGGAAATTAAATGTTATTTGGGCTTTTCTCCCCTTTATAATCTATGTACCTATTGATAAAATAATTCTAGAAAACAAATTCAACAATTGGTTTAAATCGAATCCAATTCAATTGGGAACAGTATCACATAATAAATACCAAAAAGACATAGATAAGGCAACAGCATATATAAAAACCACAAATAAAAACACATATTCATTAGACACTATTATTTACTCATTTGATAAAACAAAACAAATAATTATCTGCACCCGTGCTGATACAAGTAATAATATTATCAATTACGTAAATCATGAGTTTTTCTATGACACGACATACCACGAAGCCCATGGAGGTAATTTATCCGCTACAGAATCAAATCGAAAAGAATTGATTAATGCAGCTATTAAATATTACACAACTAGCTTCTCCAGTAAAGAAGGGGATCAAGATTATTTGTGGACGTATCCAGATATTTGGAATTAGAGAAGCAAAAACTCACCGTACTTTAAACTGGCCTTCCATATCTCAAACCTCGTCGGCGCTTTTCTTTCAATATTGCCAAAGCTAAAGCAGCGTAAGCCGGGTGTTCTTTTTCAAGCCAGGCTAATGCAGTGATATTATCTCTACAAGCATCTAGAACAGCTGCCAACTCTAAACACTTTTTCTGCAAGAGAAAATCTACACTGGGCTGAAATTCTTCTTCGAAGGCAACTGCAAACATATACAACTCATCAAATCCCATCTTTTTTAGCCAATCAGCAGCATCTAATTCTTTGAACGCAATAAAGGAACATAAGGCATTAAGTTCTTTGCAGCCGCTCTGCAATAACCACTTAAAGGCCTCTTCATCAAAAGCAATTGCATTTGCTAAAGCATAAATTTGTTTGGAAGTATATTTTCTTTTAATCGCTGACAATGAAGTACAATTTTTAATTGATGTGAATATAAATAATATTCGGATTTTTCTATTCACGGGCGAAAGCATTTCGCCCCTACGGATGTGCTGCCTTAAAAAGAGAATTTCTTTTAATCCTTCCCCATAATTCAATATATTCGTTGTGATGAGAATCACCTTTGCCATACTCCTCCTTTCCCTTTCCGTAAATGCACAGTTTTACAACGGAACTCAAATGGATTTTGGTAAAAACAGGGTGCAATACAACGATGTTTTCTGGTCGTATTACAAGTACAAAAAATTCAACATTTACTTTTACAACGAAGGCAAGGAATTGGCCGATTACACTGCTATTTCGGCCAACAACATTCTTACAGAATTAGAAGATTTTTTTGACCATGAAGTGAGCACCAAATTTGAAATTGTGGTGTACAACTCCTACGCCCAAGCTTTGCAAAGTAACATTGGCAACATCGGAGAAGAAAAACAAAACAATGCCTCCATCACACGACTATTAGGCAATAAATTGTGCGTGTATTTTGATGGCTCTCACGAAAACTACAACAAGGTTCTGCGATCGGGCATCGCCAGCGTGATGATTAATAAAGTGCTGTATGGCGAAGATATTGGCGAGATTTTAAAGAACTCATCTACAACTACAATTCCCGACTGGTATTATTACGGACTCATCTCCTTTCTTGCAGAAAGTTGGAATAGCAGCATTAACAACGATTTGAAAGATGCATTTGCCTTACACGCTTTTGAAAATTTCAATGAGATTAGTGGTGAAAATGCTAAGCTAGCCGGACACTCCATTTGGAAATATATTGCCGACACTTATGGAGGTGAAAATGCCTTGCGCCTCATTTACATGACTAAAATGTCGCACGATGTAAACGATGCCACCCTATTTATTTTGGGTCTCTCAGCCGAAAA
>Ga0102915_1000228_pt1 | contig 16832 bp, 15 predicted proteins | sample Colrivmet1561A02_FD_78199 | JGI IMG/M metagenome (GOLD analysis project Ga0102915, IMG submission 78199) | Estuarine microbial communities from the Columbia River estuary - metaG 1561A-02 | ecosystem: Environmental > Aquatic > Marine > Intertidal zone > Estuary | place: USA: Columbia River...
AGTTTATCTTCCTTGATATGTATTGACTTTCCAATCTTTTCAGGTATCGTGAAATTAATAATTTTCACAAGATGGTAAATTTTTTATTGGGTCTTAAAAGGGAAATTTTTACATGCCCTTTAGGGTTATAACCGAGTGGTAGCATTGTTTATAGGTGTTTACGCATATTAATTTACGAAATTTTGATTAATCAAAAAAATATGCTTCAATGATTAACCCCTACGATAGGTAGCATTTTTTTGCAATGGATGTTCGGATAAAAAACAAACCGCCTGATTCAACGAACCAGGCGGTGATGTATAGAAAAAGGAGATAATAATGAATTAACTGGAATCGACTAATAGCCAGGATTCTGTTTAATGGCTGGATTTAATGTCATCTCGTTGATCGGAATGGGCAAAAGATAATGCTTAGCAGGATCAAATCCCCAGGTACTTCCCGCTCCAACCAGTGAAGTCTTATAAGGATCAAGAAAATTCCCTGCATCTACCGACAAATTTGCAAATGCTTTTTTTAATTCATCTGAATAAAAAGCACCCTTGGGTCTTTTGCCGATAATCAACTTATGTGCAGCCCAACGCATGATATCATCCCGTCGAAAGCCTTCCGCCATCAACTCAACGGTGCGTTCTCTTCTGATCTCGCGCAGCGCACTACTCAGCGTATACCCATAATCTGGCCAGTTGGGATCAGTACGAATAGTGGCTAAGGTCATATTGGGCATGCCAACCCTCGCCCTCAGCTTATTGATCGTCAAATCCACATCAGCCTGGGTCAATTCTCCCAATTCAGCTTTTGCTTCAGCATAATTGAGCAAGGCTTCCGCATATCGAAAAATAATGTACGGTACATCTCCACTAAATCCGCCTGTTGTAGGGTCAAGCTGTGGACGGCGCCATTTCTGTGATTCGTATCCAGTGGGACCCGTCTGTGCACCTCCCAACAAAGGAAGCAGATACTTGGTAGTGTCATTTTTTAAATTGATCGTAATAGGGTCCCCTGGGTTCATGACCGTTTGGACAAACCTTGGATCACGGTTCATGACTACATTTCTTATATCCTTATCACCACGATACAGCGGACTTACGCCTATGGGCAATCCATCAGTGCACAGGTAAAGGTTGGCCATATCCTGGGTATAACCAGATCCATTGGGCCAGGTCTGAAGGGCATTGCTACCGAATGCAAAAGTGTACCCCTTCCATAGCATGATTTCGGGGTCTGAAAGCAGGTTCACTTGGTTAAAAAGCTCATAATACACTTGATTGGGATTGCCCGTGGTCAGCCTGTAGATTGCCCCATCCATTACTGCTTTTGCAGCATTGGCAGCAGCAGTAAGAAAAGCCTTGCCATCCGTCGTTCCTTTGAATGCATCATTTTGATGGTACTTTTCCCAGGTGCCTTCGTAAAGTGCTATCCTTGATTTTAACAACAAAGCCACATCGCGGCTTATCCGTTGTGCCGGTACTTCAGACTTTTTCTTCAGTTTTGTCACTGCAAGGTCCAGGTCACTCAGGATGAAATTCACGACATCTGTTCTGGAACTGCGGGGACCATACAAGGCAGCCTCATCCTTTACGGTCAAAGGAGTCTTTACAATAGGGAGATCACCAAATTGCTTCAACAAATTAAAGTAGTTGAAAGCCCTGAAAAAGTATGCTTCCCCTGTATAATGGTCTTTTAGGCTTCCCGTTTTGACACGATCGCTGTTTGCCAGGAAATAATTCACATTGCGAACGTTGGTCCAACTCCACCCTCCTCCGCTTGAAGGGATGGTGATGGCACCATCAAGACGGTTTTTTTCACCTAAAAACAAACCGACGGTTATGGCCATATCCGTTCCTGCATCAAGCAATGGATGGCCGCCTGATCCGGAGAGATTCCATCCGGGCAGAACGTTATACAGGCCATTCATGAAAAGTTCGAGGTCCTGCTCGGTTTTCCAGAACTCAGGATCTGATATTTGGTCAAGTGGCGTCAGGTTGAGAAAATCTTTCTTGCATGAAGAAAAGCCAGCTCCAAGCCCAAAGAAAAGGAATAGAATTAAATATTTTTTTTTCATATCTGTTTTTTTAGAAGTTGACATTCAATCCAAGAGAGAAGGATTTTGATAAGGGATAGATTCTTCCGTCACCTGCGCTACCTGCTGTTTGTTCAGGATCAAGCAATTTGAATTTGTTGATAATAAAAAGGTTCTCGCCCGAAAAATAGATATTAGCACCCTTCATCTGCACCTTGTTGAGTAGTTTTTGGGGGATGGTATATCCCAACTGCAGGTTTTTAAGTCTGCAGTAGGCTCCGCTTGGCAAATACCGATCAACCGGTCTTCCGTAATTCTTACTGTTATCACCGTCAAACACAGAGTATGGTTTCGCATAGTAAGCGTTAGGATTTGCACCCAACGGGCTTGATGCATCTCTCCAGTAATCAAGATGCTGGGTATAAACCATCATGTGCAATGGTCCATTGGCAGCTCCCCTGAATACGTTTCCATTTATGATCTCAGTAATGAAGAGATCTTGCTTGCCTACACCCTGGAAGAAAAAGGACAACTCCAGTCCCTTCCATGCAACATTACCGTTAAACCCATAAAGATACTGGGGCCTCTCATTGCCTACAATGCGCATATCTCCTGGATCGACCACTGTATTTTTTCCATTATTGACAACTCCATTCTTATCAAGATCCAGGTATTTCAGGTCACCTGTATTCCATCTTCCAGACCATAGAAATGATTGATTGGGCCAATTGGCGATCTCTTCAGCCGTTTGGAAAAGCCCATCGGTTTTATAGCCCCATAATTCACCCAGTACCTGACCATTTCTATACGTGCTCAGGATTTGTGTGGGGTTATTATAGGACATGACCTGGCTTATGTTGTTGGCAAGGTTACCACCGATCTGAAAATAGACATCGCCAATTCGATCCTTCCACTTGAATTCCAGATCAAAACCCCTTGTCCTGATCTCACCGGAGTTCTCCCTCGGTACAGCCGTACCCAGCAATGCAGGTACAGCAGCGCCCGGACCCACAAGGTCCGTAGTGAAGGATTGGTACCAGTCATAGGTTACGGACAATCTTTTGTTGAAAAAAGCAAGATCTGCACCAAAATCAAGTGTTCTTACTTTTTCCCAACTTAGGTTCACACTCGAGATATTTGGTGCACCTACAGTCCATAAACGTTGTCCGCTAAAGAGATAGGAGGTTTGGCCGATTCCCATGGTGGGGATATACAGGTAATTGGATACGCTCTGGTTGCCCAATTCGCCCAATGAGCCCCTGATTTTCATGTAATTGACCACGTCTTTCAATGGATAGAATTTCTCCTTGGATGCCACCCAGCCCGCTGAGACAGAAGGGAAATAACCCCATTGCCTGCCTGGCTCAAACCTAGACGATCCATCAGCCCTGAAATTGGCCTCCACCAAATACTTATCATTAAAATCATACAACAATCTTCCGAATCCGCTTCGGGTAGCCCAATGTCCTTGCCCATCATCAACTGTCTTGGTACCTACTGCAGTAGTGACAGAAGGTACATTGTCAGTCAAGAGATACAAAGCATCTGCATTGAGGGAGAAATATTTGAATTTTTCCTGTTGATAGCCCACCATGACCGAAAGGTTATGCTTACCGATGCTTTTTGCATAGGTTGAATAGATGTTGGGCGACATATAATTGTCTGTGCTCAAGCTCGGACGATATAAGGTGCTCACTTGTGGACTCATGAGCAATTCTCCGTTAGGCCTCATCCAAGGAAATGTCTTGGAGATAAACTCCCTGCGGTTGTTGCTATTGGTATAGTTGAATTCCACATTGGTGACCCAGCCCTTGATTGGCTCCAGCGTAATTCTTGGCGCAAGGATCATCTGCGTATTCAATGTATTGTCCCGCTGTGCTCCCCATTCCAGAACCCTGCTCTCTAGGGTCCAGATATCTGTTCCGGGATATTTTGCGGGCATGGTTGGCTTGAGTTTCGACATCATGTCATAAATCCTACCCCTTCCCAGATCCTTCTGCCATGGAAATTGCTGCAGGCCTGAATTGTATTTGAAAAGAACGCCCACCTTCGCCCATTTGGTCGCTTGAGCATTGATCTTCCCATCAAAATTATACCGGTTGAAACTTTCGTCGCCATACCGAAGCAACCCATTCTCCTTATACAACCCACCAGATAAATAATAATCGATTTTTTCGCTTGCTCCGGAAACGCTGAGGTTGTATTTCTGTCTTGAAGAAAAGTCATTGAAAAGCACATCATACCAATCCGTTACAGCTGCGGCACCCAGTCCCATAGAGCCAATATTCCAACTCTGTCCATCGGCAGTTCCAAACATTGTAGGAGCACTTCCAGGATTGGCAATGTTTTTGGCCAGTCGATCTAAAGCATCAGCATTATACCAGGGTGCATTCCCGATGTTTTTGGCAGCGTCATTCGACACCAAAGCAAAGGTCATGGGATCAACCAACCTTGGATACTGAACCGGTTTTGAAAGTGCCACATTTGTCTGCAAAGAAACGTTCATCCTTTCTTTGCCACTTTTACCGGATTTGGTCGTGATCAAAATGACACCGTAAGCAGCGCGTGCTCCATAAATAGCAGAAGATGCGGCATCCTTCAATACCGTTATGGTTTCGATGTCAGCCGGATTGATGCTGTTGATATCCATGGGGATATTATCCACCAGAACAAACGGAGCAGTGCTTCCAGAGAAAGAACTTAAACCACGAATGCTCATGTTCATTCCACCCCCGGGTTCTCCACCAGCATTTGAAACCGTGATGTTGAGGTTGGGCACCAGGCCCTGTAAAGCCTGTTGTGCGTTGGCTACAGGGCGCGATTCGATATCTTTTGCCGTAACCGTGGAAATGGCCCCAGTCAAATTCACTTTCTTCTTGGTGCCATATCCAATCACAACCACCTCTCCCATATCGCCAGTTCGGCTCAGGTTGATGGTTACATTGGATTCATTGGCGCCAACAGAAATATCCTGCGACTGATAACCAACAAACGAAACCATCAGCACCGCTTTCCCAGCAGGTATGCTGATGTCAAACTTACCATCATTGCGTGAAAGGGCTGTTGCATTGCCATTTTTAATAGAAATGGTTGCGCCATTCAATGGTGTACTTGAAGTTGCATCGAACACCACTCCAGAAACTTTTTTCTGGGCTGAAACTGAAATAGAAAATAGCACAACAGCCAATGCCATCAGGCTTAATACAAGCACTTTTGATTTCCTCATAAAGTATTTTTAAGGGTGAGACTTTCCCTCCTAAATTTAACATATATCAATCAATAATACCATCAAACTGTTAAAATCGGGTTAAAACAAGAGAAAATTTGTTTACCATGACTTTAAAAATTCCATCTCAATAAAAATTAGAAATACATCCTTCTCGATGTTGGCGCATAAAATGGATTGCCTCATATCTGTTAAATCAATCGCCAACACAAGGGCTTTTTGCCAATACTGCAGTAATTTGCAACAAAACCAACTCCATGCGACACGTTTCATCCGTCCTTACCCTTCTCCTTGTATCCATCCTCCTGAACAGCTGCGCTTTTTTCAATAAAATCAATGATACACTCTTCCCTTACAGGTCTACCACTGTGGAGGAAATTACCCAGGCCCCTGCCGTAAAACCAAAGGTGCAGGTCAAGGCACCCAATGAGGAAGTGGCCAAGCCAAAACACAGTGTGGTAGCTACAAAACATACAAATCCGTCTACACAAAAATTAGCCTATAAACCTGTCGTATCGCCATTGCGTGAGTTCCGTGCTGCCTGGATTGCCACCGTGGCCAACATCAACTGGCCCAGCAAACCCGGCCTAACTACAGAAGAGCAAAAAACAGAGGCCCTGGGCATCCTGAACTATCTACAGGAAAACAAGTTCAATGCGGTGATTTTTCAGGTGAGGCCGCAGGCAGATGCCCTGTACAAAAGCGATATTGAGCCCTGGTCTTATTTCCTTACCGGGCAACAAGACAGGGCGCCGATGCCATTTTACGACCCCCTGACCTTCTGGATTGAGGAGTCCCACAAACGGGGCATGGAACTGCATGCCTGGCTGAACCCTTACCGCGCACACCATACCACAGGCAAAGAGATCAGCAGCAGGTCAGTGGTGCGCACCAACCCGGAGCGGGTTTACCTGCTAAAAGAAGGATACTGGTGGATGGATCCTGCGATGAAGGCCACACAGGACCATACGTCCAGGGTGGTGATGGACATTGTAAAACGCTACGACGTAGACGGGATTCATTTTGACGATTATTTTTATCCCTACCCTTCCTACAACGGCGACAAGGATTTTCCGGACGACAAGAGCTGGAATGCGTATGTCAACAGCGGAGGCAGGCTTTCCAGGGGAGATTGGAGAAGGGATGGCGTCAACAAACTGATCGAAAGGCTTTATGCTGAGATCAAACAGGAGAAAAAACATGTCAAGTTTGGCCTCAGCCCTTTTGGCATCTGGCGCCCTGGCTATCCATCTACAGTAACTGGATTTGACCAATACGAAAAGCTCTATGCAGATGCCAAACTTTGGTTGAACAAAGGCTGGATTGATTATTTTACCCCCCAGCTCTACTGGCCCATCAACAAGCAGGGACAGGCATTTCCAGACTTGCTGGGCTGGTGGCAGCGTGAAAACACGCTGCAACGCCACCTCTGGCCTGGCATCAGCATTGGTACCAACAAGAATGGGGTCACCAACAACAAAGAAGTGCTGGACGAGATCAACCTCACCCGCAGCATGCTCCCCAAAAGCATGGGTGCCGTGCATTGGAGCGTTTCATCCTTGACCAAAAACCCAACCCTCACCAAGGAGTTGAGAGCAGGGCCTTACAGCATTCCTGCACTGGTTCCGGCCAGCCCTTGGCTTGACAACATTGCTCCTGCCTCACCGCAGGTTGCCATGAACAAGAGCAAAGACAAACTCAACGTCCAATGGTCTTCCAAAGACAAGGATGCCTCAAGCTGGATCCTCTATGCACAGTACGACAACAGGTGGGAATATACCATCATGGGTAAACATCAACTGAATGCTTCCCTGCAGCTGCTCACTGCAGACCTTTCAGGCAAATCATCAAGCTTGAAAAACATCATGGTTACTGCAGTAGACCGTACTGGCAACGAAAGTGAACAACAAATCATTCCTGTCAACTGATCAAAATCCCCAATTGACACCGAGCAATACCTGTCTTCCATTGAGCTGCTGGGTTAAACGGTCATGCCCATAAGGAGAAGCATTGAGCAGTTCAAAATAGCGATGGTTCATCAGGTTGTTCAGGGCAAGGGAGCAGCGCCATCGGGGGCTCAACACTGCTTTGATCACACCGTCCAGCATCTCAAAAGATTGACCCCCTTCAAATCGCTGCACCCTGTATTGAAGATGGGCAAACAGGTGGGTGCTGAACCGAAGCGTTGTCGAGATGCCATAGAGAATCTTATTTGTGGTTGAAGTCAGATTAGACAAACTGATAAAACGATTTCGTTGCAGCCCATAGTGCAGCTCAGCATTGAACCATCCTTTCCAGTTGCTCACCATCCTTTGTTCAAAGCCAAGGCTGTTCATGGTGGAAGCAAAAACCATCCCGTTCAACTGTTGCGGCCGCTGGCTCTGCAACCCATTGGCCTGCACAATATATTTCAGTTTCAGGAGGTGAATAAACTGCTCAAGATGCGCATTGAGCACGAGGTTGCGCTGCAAAGGGATGATAAACCAAGACAGGGAATCAACAACATTGCCAACAGCGGTTGCCATTCCATAATCATTGCGCAACATATTTGCATTGGCTGTCACAGACAATACAAAGCCCTTGTACAAATCCATTTTGGTGGCGCCCATTTCCACACCTGCCGATAAAGGAATGGCAAGATTGGCCATGGCATTTCTCATGGTGTTTTCAACAAAAAGGGGGGCGGCATGCCATGAACGGATTGTTGAAGGTTTTTTTGCCAAGGCAATGCCGAGCCGGTATTGTGTTGTAGGTTTTCTCTGCCATATCGATTTCTTTTCCAGGTGAAAAATGAATGCATGCCTGTTGATGGCATTGCTTTTGACCACCGCCGTTCCTGCTGCCGCATTGAAAGTGGTGGATCGTTTTTTTGAATGCCGCCGGACAATCGACAGATAAGGATAATATTTTGCCAGCTGCAATGAGATGGCCTGGGTTCCAACTGCAGACGTTGTTGACTCAACAGAAGCATTGATTCCCGCCCTGGCATTTAGCTGACCCCTTTGCTTGACGAGGGCAAGATCAGTGCCAGCCATTTTTCCGTGATGGATAAAAAGCTGATCAACGAAAAATGCAAGCAGGCTATCCGATAAAAATGATGCCTGGAGCTGGTCCCTGTTTCGGTCTAAGGCAACACGGGTATCCACCTGCAGCAGGGCACTGGGGCTCAGTTTCCAGGAGGCGTGGTGCGCAGCAAAAAGGTTGAATTGGTGCAGCCGATCATTGGCATTGCTAACCGCAGTTGTAATCCCCCTTCGGTCTGCCTGTTGTACCGTATGTACTTGGCCCTTGCTAACAGACAAACGAAAAGAGGAAAGCCTGTTGCCTCCTTTGTCCATTTCCAGGTTCATGCGCAGGTTTCCCTTGGTTGCTTGTTGCAGATGATTGGTGCTTGTGCTCAGGTTGAACTTTTCAGCACCCGGGATATGATAGGAAGTGCTGCTGGAAGCGATCCTGCTGTTTTCGTTTTGCATGAGAGTAGCCGTTAAACTGAGTTTGGCACGGGCAGACAATACCAATGAGGAAATGAAAGCAAGGCTTTTGTCACTGTTGATGTTGACATACGCTGGGGGGAGATTGGGACCAGTGCCTGCATAAATTGGGTCAAAAGGCCATACCCGATAAACACCCCGATCGTTTCCCTGCATTTCATTTCCCCGGTCAGTTACGCCATTGGCGCCTGTATTGTTGGTATTGACAAAGCAGAATTGTTTTGCTTTTTTTGCGAGCCTGATCAGTTCTGCATCAGCCTCACCATATTGAGACATTCCCCTTGAAAGCACCAGGTTCCCACTGGTCTTTCCGAGGAATGATTTTTTGATAAGCAGGTTAAGGGCAATGGCATCATTGTTACCGAATGTTCGCAATAACCTGTTTTTTTCGTGGCCTTGGATAACCTGAAGGCTGTCAACCATCAAAGCCTTCAGGTTTCTGGACAAGAGTTTATATTGTTCCCCTGCAAGATCATCGCCATCAACCATGATCCTGCTGATTTCCTTTCCATTGAAATAGATCCGGCCATTGTCATCCACACGAAACCCAGGTATGTTCTTTACAAGGTCTTCCAGCCTGAATGCTTCGGGTTTCAAATACCTTTTCGCATCAAATTGCAAGGTATCCCCACTGGCCTTGGCCATGGGCTGGTTGCGCTTGATCACAATGCCAGGAAGCTCCCCTATATTTCTTCCGGGCGGGATGGTATCCAGGCTCAACCGGTGAACCGAAGCAAACAAAAAACAAGCCTGCAACAAACATCCCAACACCACCAATGACCGGATCTTCATTTCAATCGATCTTTTCCCAGGAATGGAATTTCACCACAGACTTGGTCTGGCAATCCACGCAGTTCGCAGAGGATTGCGCACCCAAGGCTGCTTCCAGCCTGCTGAATATTTTTTTTACCTGCGCGGCAAATGCAGGAAACCCCTCTGTCCCTTTTTTCATGGCCGCCAAAAAATGATCCTGGTCAAAGCCCTGTACTTCCTGTTTGGAAACAAAAGTCATGTGCCAATTGTCTTCATCGTCATAGGCTTCCAAAATCAATCCTGGCAAGCCTCCCAATTTCCATGGCCCGTCTGGAATGGTGATCGTGGGGGCATACCAAGCCGTATACCCTCTTCCCTTAAACTGCGTCACTGCCTTCAGGCAAGGGATGCCCCCGATCGATCTTTGTTCTTCACTGGTTTTCCAATCCATAGGAAACAATGTATCTGCAAAAAGATGTGTTCGCTGGTTCAAATCAGAAAACTCAAACAACAAAGAATTGGATTCAACATCTTTGAATACAGTAAACAGGCTGTCTGGCCTGAGGTCAATATTGTTTCCCTGCACAGCCGCAAGGTGTACCCCTGTTTCTTTCATGGTAAACAAGGACCTGTCTCCTGATACAACCAAGGTCCCCTTGAATTGCCTGAAATTGTCTGCCCTTCCAAAACTGCTGTTGAACTTCCCTTCGTAAACGAACATGGTTGTTGTTTGTGCGTTTACACATCCCAACATCGCAACACTGCATATCAATAGGTAAATTTTCATGGTAATTTATTTTAAGTGAAAAATGACGCAATACCCCTGGCTTGGTTTACATGATTACCGTGCGCACGGTCTTTATCGCTGCCGAAAGGCAGTTGATAGCGCTGACGGTTGCCGCTTCGCAGGTGGTTGCTGACGTTGTACAACTCACTTCTGCCTCAATGGGTCCGAGATCGATTCTTCCTTTCATTGTTATCGTGCACAAAGCCTCTTTTACAGGGGATGCTTCATCGCCCCAGCAAACAGCACTCACCTTTTCTTCACCTGGCTTGAGCTTTACCTCATCCATTTGTTTGCCAACAGCTGCCTGTGTCAGAAATGCTGCAAACATCATTGCTACTGATAGAATCACTTTTTTCATACAATTGATTTTATTGGTTTTTTGAATAGGCCCGGGGTATCGCGCCAGGCAACAGTAGTTTGCTGTTGCGGTGTAAAACTAAGATGCCTCCCAAAGCCTGTAAAGGGAAAACCAACAGGAATTAAAGAGATTATTCACCTTAAAAACGGGTGGTTTCACCAATGTTGAAAAAGAAGTAGATGCTATTGATGCAAAGCTGGTTTACCTTTGCAACCTGCTATGGGACAAAAAAAACTGATTCGCTTTGCTGAAATCGCCACCTTCGACCATGTGTTGCAGTATCCCAAAAATACTGCGGGCAAATGGCATGAACGGTTCAACAATACCAACCCCATCGTGCTTGAACTGGCCTGTGGCAAAGGCGAATACTCGATTGGTCTGGCAACATTGTACCCAAACAAAAACCTGATTGGCATTGATGTAAAGGGCAACCGCATCTGGGTGGGAGCTAAAAAATCTTTGCAGGCAGGAATGACAAATGTTGCTTTTATCCGTTCGCAGATTGGCATGGTCAACAATTATTTCTCAGCAGGAGAGGTTGACGAGATCTGGCTTCCCTTCCCGGATCCGCAATTGCGCATATCAAAATCAAACCGTCGGCTCACCCATCCAGAATTTCTCAGAAAATATCAACAAATCCTCAAGCCCGGTGGTTATATCAATCTAAAGACGGACTCTCCGGTATTGTTTCAGTTTACAAAATTGGTGATTGAACTTTACGGATTGACTTTGTTGGAAGAAACTGATGATATCAGCAGGGATCTTAAACAAAATGAGGAGCTGCTGATCAAAACACATTATGAAGAGCTTGATATTGCAAACAGCAAAAGGATTCATTTCCTGAAATTTGCAATACCTTGCTTGCTCGACCCAACAAAAGATGAGCGTCTTTCAACAATGGTAAGAGAAATTGAAACTGCGTTAATTGAAGGATTAAAGGATGAAAAAGAAACTGATTGAAGGTGAGCATTTTTACTACAATGAACAGGGGTATATGGTGCTCACTGCCAAATACCACATGGATAACGGAAACTGTTGTGGAAATGGTTGCCTCAACTGCCCTTACAACCATGTCAACGTTCCTGAACCGAAAAGAACAGAACTGAGAAGTAGTTTTGAGCATGAAAAAAAATCTGCCTACTAAAGAATCCTCTCTCCCCCCAACTCCAAGAAATTTTTTTGAAGACGTTTTTGATGTTGTTCGACAGATTCCAGAGGGAAGGGTTACCAACTATGGTACCATTGCCAAATACCTTGGATCAGGACTTTCATCAAGAATGGTAGGCTGGGCAATGAATGCCTCGCATGGTGTAGATCCCCCCATACCTGCACAACGGGTGGTCAACCGCAATGGGATGCTCACAGGGAAACATCATTTTCAAACACCTACCCTCATGCAAGAGTTGCTTGAAAAAGATGGCGTAGCTGTCATCAACGACAAGGTTGTTGAATTTGCCCAGCGCTACTGGGATCCTGAAAAAGAATTGTAGCAAATCTCCTTACACGTAATACGGACTGATCAGGAGGTAAACAATTACACCGGTCACAGACACATAGAACCAGATTGGCCAGGTGATCCTGGCCAATTTTTTGTGTGCTGTCCATTCTGCCACCAATGCCCTGTAAGAAGTAAAAAGAATAAAGGGAAGAATGATTGCAGCAAGGATGATATGGGTGATCAGGATAAAATAATAGACATACCGGATGGTTCCTTCGCCACCGAAGACCGTTGAGTCTGATAAGAGGTGATGACAGATATAGGAGACGAGGAACAAGAACGAAAGCACCATGGAGGTCATCATCACTTTCTTGTGCAAAGCATAGCGCCCACGCTTCACTGCCAGAAGCCCTACCAGCAACAAAAACGACACGGCAGTATTGATGGCTGCATTGATCTGTGCAAACAGGTGAACGTTAAAAGGAAGCTCCAATTCAAGTTTTATTTTGGAAAGGAAAACAACCGCTACAAAAACGATGATTGAAAATAGAATGATGAGCAGACTGGCTCTCTTGTCGTTTTTTTGAATGCTTGCAGGTAACATGGTTCTTGTTTTTATGCTTTATTTTCTAAAGAGATTTCTTTTTTTCTTTTTGTCGCGCTCCATGTTCAGGAGCACCACATCCTTGATGAGCTTGTCCAAATTGAGACTGTCAAGGCCACTGTACCATCCCCTTACTACCCTGTCGCGGTCGAGCAGAAAGAAACGGTCTGTATGGATGAAGCCTGTGTCAATGTTTCCATTGGAGGCGATGGAGGCCTTGAATTCATTCAGGGCAATATCGTACAGCTCGTTTCTGTCTCCTGTCAACATGAACCAGGTATCATGGTCGATACCAAATTTATCGCCATAGGCTTTCAGGGCCTGAACACTATCGCGCACTGGATCAACGGTAAAGGAAACAAACCTTACCAGGGAATCGGTTTTCTTGAATGCCGTCTGCAACTTCTTCATGTTGCGGGTAAGCTTGGGGCAGATCGAAGGGCAGGATGTAAAAAAGAAATCTGCAATGATGATTTTACCGCCCCAATCTTCCAGGCCCACTTCTTTTCCAAACTGGTTTTTGAGTTTGAAAGGCCTGACCTTGTGCCAAACGGTATCATTGACCTTTTTCCCTTTTTCCATTTTAACCACAACGGTATCATAAAAATAACGGCGGGGCATTTTAATGGCATCCTTGCTCAGGTTGCTGACGAACAGATAACTGGCAATCGGCAACACTGTTACCATCAAAAAGGCTAAAATAGTTGTCTTTTTCATTTATGTAAAATAGAAACAAAAAAGCATCATTCGGTTGTAGCCAAAACGATGCTTTTTGATTTTTAATATTCATTATCAATGGTGCTCGCCAGCATCATGTGGTGCGGCAGGAGCGGTGACTGCTTGTTTAGGACTGTAGGTATTCCTGAGGTTCTTCCAGGAATTGCCTTCATAAAGGAATGCGGCGATGAACCAAACGAAAAGCATCAAAGGAACCACGATGGTCATGATCAGGTTCTTTACTTCTTCTCCAAGGTGCATGAAAACACCAACAATATAAAATGCTTTCGCCAGAGAAAGGATAACAATAACCCCTTTCAAAAACAATTTCAAGCCGGCGGCCATGGGTATGGCATACATCCCAAGACCCATTCCAAGTTCAATCAAGGTGATAACGGACAAGATTACCGTTGTTTTGATGATCTTGCTGACAACCTCTTTTCCACCTGGTTCGTGGTGGAATGTAATTTCCTGTATTGCGTGTTCCATATGAATTTCTTTAGCTGTTGATTAGATGAGATAAAAGCAAAGGAATACAAATACCCATACCAGGTCTACAAAATGCCAGTAAAGTCCGGCCTTTTCAATCATCCAGTAATGGCCTTTTCTTTCAAAAGTTCCATTGATGGCCATGATCAGCATCACAATATTAATGCCCACTCCAGAAGCTACGTGGAAACCATGAAAACCGGTGATGCCGAAGAAGTAACCACCAAAGGCAACTGGTCCGGGTGTACCCACATGTTGTCCGGCTTGTGCAGCAACATTGGCGGCTGGTCCCCATGGATTCATGGTTACCGTGGTACCCATATTTTCAATTTGACCATTGACCATGACTGCATGGTCTCCGGTGATCAAGTGTGCCCACTCCCAGGCCTGACAGCCAAGGAAAGCCAGACCACCCAGTACGGTCCAGATCATCCACTTGATGACTCCTTTTCTATCCATGTTATGACCAGCATGTACGGCAAGAACCATGGTAACAGAACTTACGATGAGGATGAAGGTCATCAAACTCACAAAAGCCAGCGGAAGATTGGCATGACCTGCAAGAGGAAAAGCATTGAATACCGCATTGGGGTCCGGCCAATAATTCTGGCTGAAACGAATGGTTCCATAAGAGATGAGGAAGGCCCCGAAAGTGAATGCGTCACTCATCAGGAAATACCACATCATGAGTTTTCCATACTCAACGTTGAAGGGGCTTTTGCCACCACTCCACCATTTGGTTTCCGTGTGTGCTTGGGCTGTTGCCATGCTATTGCTTGTTTAAAGGTTCAACTCACCAGGACTTATTTCATCCAGGTGAAAAATATAAATAAGTAGATCCATAAAGCATCTACAAAATGCCAATATGTTGCTACGATTTCTAACGGTACAGTGCTGTAACTTTTTATGGAACTGTTCAGCGCCCTGATCACAGTCACAGCCAATGCTACCACCCCGCCAAGCACGTGAATGCCGTGCAAACCGGAAATGGCCAGCAGGAAGGAATAAGATGCATTGGAGCCGGCCCCAACGAGGCGGATATCCTGTGCAGCAAACTGCCTGAACCCTGCTATTTGCAGTACAATAAAAAGAACTCCCAACACTGCGGTAACCACAAGCAATCGCTTGTAGTTGATCATTTCCCTCTTTTTCAACGCTTTCAATGCAAGTTGCACCGTAACGCTGCTGGCCAAAATGGTCGCGGTTGAATACCAAAACATCATGGGTATTTCTATCATCAACCAACTGGCCTGGCTTCTTTTTACAATATACGCAGAAGTCAACCCTGCAAACATCATCAAAATACTGCCTATCGCAACCCATAAGGTAAACTTATGGGGATGAATTTTTCTTTTCTGCTCGCTTATTGCCTCGCTCATGCTATACCTATGATTTACGGTCAGTAAAATGAATATTGTTCAAAAAAATCACTTTTTCAATCCTCACACTGGTCTGGTCCTGGATGGGTTTTTTGTCTGCCAACAGCGCCAACAACACAACCGGAAGATAAATGTAGGAAGTGAACATTACCCTGCGGGCAGCTTTCACATCCATCTCACGGAACAACCGTATGCATTGCCAAACCATCACAAGGTTGGCCAATGTAACGATGACCATGCTTACCATCCCAGACATGCCAAACACCATCGGCATGACCCCAATCGGCAGCAACAACACAGAATACAATATTGCCTGAACTGCTGCATATTTGGTAGGTCCGCCCCTGGAAGGCAACATCCTGAAACCGGCTCTGGTATAATCCTCATGCGTTACCCAGGCAATGGCCCAAAAATGGGGGAATTGCCAGAAAAACTGCAAGGAGAACAGGATCCATCCACCAACGCCAAGGTCTGCATCACCTGCAGCCCATCCAATCAAACAAGGAAGGGCTCCGGGTATGGCACCAACCAGGACAGCAATGGAATGAACCTTTTTCAAAGGGGTATAAATAAACCCATAAAGAAAAAGACTCAAGCCTGCAATTCCTGCAGCCGTCCAGTTGAAGCAGAGGCCAATGATGAAGATGCCAAAGACAGCAGCAACAACTGAAAAAGTTGCGGCCTCATCAACGGTCATTCTTCCGGAAGGAAGGGGCCTTGAGGCTGTTCGCTTCATCATCGCATCTGTATCTTTCTCTGCGATCTGGTTGATGGCATTGGCAGCTCCTGTTACGAGCATACCGCCTACAAAAAGTAAAAGAACTGCTGTGATGTCAAAATCAATCCCTGGCACCAAGAGGTAACAAACCACTGAAGAAAAAACAACCGTGAAACTCAGGGTGAATTTCGTGAGCTGCTGATAGTCTTTCAGCTTTGATCTTACCATTGATGCCCCCTTCCCCTGCGATTCTTCCATTTGCATCATTTTATATGTTGTCGCCCGTTTCAGGACGGCCTTTTTTAGTGCTTCGATTCGTCGGCGCCGATGGGTTCTACTTGAGGAATAAATTCCCTGCCATCCTTACCATAATCGTATGGCCACCTGTGAACTTCCGGAATATCACCAGGCCAGTTTCCATGACCAGGATTGATGGGGGTTGTCCACTCCAGGGTATTGGCACCCCATGGATTGGTTGATGTTACTTTTCTTCCTTTGAAAATGGAATAGAAGAAGTTGAAAACAAAAAGGATTTGAACAGCAAACACGATCATGGCAACAGTGCTGATAAAGCGGTTCATGTCCTGAAACTGGTTGAAGGATTGCCAGTTGCTCCAATCCGTGTAACGGCGGGGCATACCAGCCAAACCAGCATAGTGCATGGGCCAGAAAATCAAATATGAGCCAACCAGGGTTACCCAGAAATGGATATACGCCATGGTATTGTTCAAGAAACGGCCATACATCTTCGGGAACCAATGGTATACCCCAGCAAACATTCCAAAGAACGATGCAACGCCCATTACGATATGGAAATGCGCAACTACAAAATAGGTATCATGAAGATGGATG
>Ga0102915_1000234_pt1 | contig 16697 bp, 16 predicted proteins | sample Colrivmet1561A02_FD_78199 | JGI IMG/M metagenome (GOLD analysis project Ga0102915, IMG submission 78199) | Estuarine microbial communities from the Columbia River estuary - metaG 1561A-02 | ecosystem: Environmental > Aquatic > Marine > Intertidal zone > Estuary | place: USA: Columbia River...
ATGCTTTTTATCGGGCCATGACGGTGATGGTCGTGGCCTCTCCCTGCGCTCTTGTGATTAGCACGCCGGCGACCGTTCTTTCCGCTATCGGAGGGGCTGCACGGCGGGGTATTTTCGTGAAGGGCGGATCCCATCTCGAGCGCACCGCGCAGATCGACATCGTCGCCTTTGATAAAACCGGCACCCTCACCGTGGGCAGACCAGTTGTGACTGACATCGTGGATGCCGCAGGCTCACATAAACCCGACGCTACACTTCCCCTCCATCTCGCGAGCTTGCTCGCCGAGGCCGCAGCGCTGGAATCCAAGTCCGAGCACCCGTTGGCGCATGCGATCGTGAAGAGTGCGGCAGCCCGCGGGTTGATTTTACCCGAGGCGTCCGACTTTCAATCGACCGCCGGAAAGGGTGCGGAAGCCACGATCAGCGGCCGACGACTCCTCATTGGCAGCGAGCGTCTTTTCCGCGAATGCAATGCATCCGGAATGGATGCAATCGCACTCGCCGCGACTCCCCTTGCCCAACACGGCAAATCGTGTGTTTGGGTCGGTATCCGCGAGAGAGACAAAGTATCCGCTCTGGCTGTGCTCGCGCTTGCAGACACCTTGCGTCCGGAATCCCTCCATACCATCCAAAGTCTCCACCGATTGGGTGTGAAAAAAATCGTCATGCTCACGGGGGATCAAAAAGCTGTTGCCCATGCCATCGCGGAGGAAGCGGGTGTGGACGAGGTCCTCGCCGAACTTCTCCCCGAGGGGAAAGTCGCGGCCATACGAGAACTGAAAAAACAAGGCCGGGTGTTGATGGTTGGGGATGGCGTGAACGATGCCCCTGCGCTTGCTTGCGCGGACATCGGAGTCGCCATGGGTGCGGCGGGCACCGATATCGCCATGGAGACGGCCGATGTGGTTTTAATGGGCGACAAGCTGGAAAACATCTCGATCCTGCTAGCCATCGCGCGCCACGCCCGTCGGGTTCTTTGGCAGAATCTGGTCTTTGCGAGTGCGGTGATCGTCCTTCTCCTCATCGCCGCATTCGGTATTCATCTGCCACTACCGATGGGCGTTGTTGGTCATGAGGGCAGCACCGTCCTCGTTTGTCTCAACGGCCTACGTCTGTTGATCTACATGCCGAAGGTTTGATCCCCCGGCTGCTTCTCGAAGCGCATTTTTTTAGGACCTCTATTGTTCTGGGCTCATCAATGCGGCAGCGCGGCATTGGAGTCGAAATAAGAGCGAGCCGTCATCAAAAGCCCGGAGATTTTCCGGACGACTCCGGTCAAAATCCGCAAGGAACATCGCCTCCACTTCGGAGGCGAAATTTTTATCCTGCACGACGGCCGCCAGTTCAAAGTTCAGCATGAACGAACGGTAGTCCAGATTGATCGAACCCACGATGGCGAGATCATTGTCCGCGAGGAAAGCCTTCTGGTGCATGAAGCCGGGTTGGTAGCGCCAGACCTTCACTCCGGCCTCGCGGAGCTTCGTGTAGTAAGTGAAGGAAGAGAGCCACGGCAGCAAGTGGTCGGGCTTTTGTGGCAGAATGATCCTTACATCCACACCACGAATCGCCGCATGGCAGATCGCGTAGAAAAGCGGGCTCGCAGGAACGAAATACGGGCTCGCGATCCAGAGGCGCTCCGTCGCGCAGTGGATGGCAGAAAGGTAGACAGCCGTGCAGGTGCTCCAGCTTTCGTAGGGCCCGGTGGCGAGTGGAAAAACCGAGGCCGAATGCCTTGGCGTCATCTCTGGTGCCCTCAAACGATACTCGGGAACCTCGCGAGCCACGTAGTTCCAGTCCTCCAAAAAGGAAAGCTGGAACCCCGCTACAGCCGGTCCATCTATGCGGATATGGGTGTCGCGCCAGGGACCGAATTGACGACTCTGGCCCATGTATTCGTCCCCCACATTCAACCCGCCCAAAAAAACCACCCGCGCATCGACAATGACCAACTTGCGATGATTTCGAAAATTGATCTGGAAGCTGCGTCCGAACTGGCGGTTGGTGACAAAAGCCTCTACAGCGATGCCGGCTTTTCGTAGTCGGTTCGGCCAGGAGGCTGGCAGTGTCTTCGAGCCGACTTGGTCATAAAGTACACGACAACGGACTCCCCGCCCCGCCGCCGCAAGAAGCTTCTCCGCTAAAGTGCGCCCGAGAATGTCGTCGTGGATGATGAAAAACTGCATCCAGATGGATTCCGTCGCTGTGTCGACAGCTTCAAATATCGCTTCAAATGTGGCGTTTCCATCCACCAAAAGCCGGACATCGTTATTGCTGGTGGCTGGGAGACTCGTGAGATTTCTAGCCATCCGCTCGGGTTCTGCAAATCCGCCTTGAAAAAAAACCTTATAGCCGTCGAGGTGGCGCACGATTCGATGGAGTGCTTCATCCAGCGCTTTGACTCCCCCCTTTCCCGCCTGAGTGTAGCCGGCAAATCGAGATTCCCCAAAAATGAGAAAAAGGGGGATTCCAATGAAGGGGAGAAAAACCAGAACGCCCGCCCAGGCGATCGCCGACTGCGGCGTTCTCGCCATTAATATGGCCCGCATCGCCAGCAAAATGCCGACAATCTCCATGCAGATCGTCAGAAGAGCGTAAATGGGCGAGATGTAGGACACAGTTTAAAACTCAGCTATCCAGCTGCATTTTCTAGGGATTCTTTGAAAAAATCGCCGCTCGACTTATAAAAGCCTCATGCGCCTTTTGGGGAATTTGCTCTTAATACATCCCTGATCGCTTCGAGCATCATCTTGGAGTCACATGGCTTCACCAACACTTTATCAGCTCCTAGGGAATCCAGTTGGCCGTTGTGATACAAGATGCCGCTGGTGCAAATGACTTTTACACTTGGGGATTTTTTTCTCAGTTGCCGAATCATATCCGCCCCGCCCATGCTAGGCATCGACATATCGGTCAGAACCAACGCGATTTTTTCTTGGTTTTCCGTGTAGCAATCCAATCCCTTCTGTCCATCGGAAGCCGTCATCACATGATAACCTGCTCGTTCGAGCGAGCGTTGCATCAGCTTGAGAACGGTCGGTTCGTCATCCACTAGCAGAATGGTTTCGCCGTGACCGCGAAGTTCGGCTGTCGTGGTGGGCGATGCCAACACGGGCGTTGCCGAGGAGGTTGGCGCTGCGGGAATGAAAATCTGGAATACGGTGCCTCTACCCTCCGAGCTCTCAAGCAATAGGAACCCACCATGTCCGCGAACGATTCCCATGACGGTGGCCAGCCCGAGACCAGTGCCTTTTTCAGGGCCTTTGGTTGTAAAAAAGGGCTCGAAAATCTTATCCCTCACAGACTGGGGGATTCCGGACCCCGTGTCGCTCACGCTGATGCGAACAAACTTTCCAGCCTTTGCGATGGAATTTCTTTTTGCAGCCTCTTGATCAAGATCGACATTGCAAACCGACAAAGTCAAAAGCCCACCCTCCGGCATCGCGTCGCGGGCATTGACGCAAAGATTCAGCAGGACTTGCTTGAGTTGTGTGGCATTTGCCAGAACGGGGGACACCTCCACCGCAAGGTCGGTCTGGATTTGAATGGCCTTTGGAAAAGCGTGATGAGCAAAGCTCGAGATATCCGCAATAATTTCCCCGAGGGAAACCTGCGCGATGCCGCTTGCCCCCCCCAATGTGAAGCTCAAAATTTGGCGAACGAATTCCGTGGCTCTCCGGAGGTTCGCATCCACGACTTGAAGCAAATCTTGGCTGTCGGGGTCAAGAAGCCGACCGCGAATGAGATCCATAGCCATCGCTGTAGGTTGGAGTGTGTTATTGAGGTCATGGGCAATCCCGCCGGCAAGCACCCCGATGCACTCCTGTCTCTGCGCGCGCAGGCGCTCTTCCTCTAGATGGCGCGAATCGAATTCTAATGTGTTTATTATCAGAATATTTGAACTTTCGCTCATTTGCGCGGGTAAAAGAACCCATCGGCTTTGTACCTCTATCTCGGTTCCATCCGCAGTGGATTGCGTGAGTTTCCCCGACCACTCCCCTTTTTGATGAGTGATGAGTTCTGCTTCCACCACCTGTTCTTTTATACGTGAGAATCCCGAGGGCCATGGCCGCCCCAAAATGTCGGATGCTGGAACGCCGTAAAGTTTCTCCGCCCCAGCATTCCAAAGAATAACAGAACCCTCGGCATTACGAATTACAATGGCTTCGCTTTTTTTTTGGAAATGCACATCCTCTCCCTTGCCGCTTTCATCCGATTGGAGATCATTTGCCGGACTAAAAAAACCGGCGGCCTCACTCAGCCTGATGGAGTCCTCTATTCTATGGGGAGACGCGTTTGACATTAAGAATTCTGAACCGCACAAGCTACGCAAAACACAAAATGGCGTCAACCGTGGAGGCAACCCGTGATGCCTATTCGATGTTTTACATACTTGATCCCCATTTTCACACATGTAGCTTGTTCACTATGTCAGCTCGGTTGTTCATTTTGGTTTTCCTGCTGCTTACGGGAAAGATGCCATCCAGCTTTGCCGTGGAATCCCAAATCGTCCCGACCGCCATGCCGAGCGGCGGACTCAAATCCGCAGGTGAGTTTTTTGCTGCGATTGATGCGCAGTGCCAACCGAATTGGTCTCAAATCGTTCCATCGCCCGCAGCGACCACCCCTCCCGCCCGGGAAGCCCTTGCCCTTCAACTCGGTGTGCTTTTCACAGACGCCTTTGCGGCGATTCAAGCCAACAACGGGCAAGGCGTTAAAAATACCCTGCACGAAATCACAGCCCTCACCAAAAAGCTCAATCTCAATCAAAACATCCTAGCTAGAAATAAGTGCATCAGTGATTTTTCAGACAAGGGTTCATGGGATGAGCTTCAGCTCGAAATAACTTCTGCTCAAGAGGATGTCATCACGGGCATGAGGCGTCAAAATGACCGCGACCTGATTGTTTTTCTACTCGCCGGCTCATGGATCCGCCAAATCGATATCGCCACGACTCTCCTAACCACAACCCCCAAGCCCGAGTTGGCCTCCCTTTTAGCCCAATCCTCGGCCGCTGAAGAATTGCTGGCTGGCTTTGAAAAACTTCCTGAACATATCCGCAAGGGGAACCTGTCCGTCATGCTCTTCCAAGGCCTCTTGGCCGCAAGGGACTCCATGCTGAAAACGTCCGGTGGTTCGCTTCCGGATTCCGCCATTAAAGAACTCTCCCCCACCATGACCCACATTCTGAATCATATAGCCAATCCCGCCCCCCGCCCATAAATCCCCCCCGCCCCCTCACCACGAGGGGTGACAAGGTGATCCCTTGTGTGCTACATAATCCCACACCACTATGACTTCTGCCACCGCCGAGAAACTCCACAGCCCCCAGGTGCGCCAGTTTTCCGTTTTTCTTCAAAACAAAGTCGGCGCCCTCCTCGAGGTCGTCCGGCTACTGGATGACAATAACATTATCGTGCTGGCCCTCAGCATCGCAGAATCCTCCGAGTCCGCGATCGGTCGCATGATTGTAAGCGATCCGGACCGCGCGAGCGAACTCTTCCTGGAGCGCGATATTCCCCATAGCGAATGCGCTTTAATGGTTGTCGAGTTGGATGAGGGCCCCGGCGACCTCTCTCGCGTGCTCGCGGCGTTGCTGATGGCCGAAGTAAACATCCACTTCAGTTACCCCCTTCTTGTTCGTCCGCGCGGGCGCGCTGTGTTGGCGCTGCATTTGGACGACATTGAGTGCTCCTCCTCGGTTCTCCGTGGTGAGGGATTCCAGCTTCTAAGCCAAGGCGACCTCTCTCGCTAAATCCACATGGGGCACAACGCCAAACCGGCACACGCCCAATCCACTCGCATTCTTCTAGGGCTGGTCGGCGGATTGGCTCTAGGCCTCCTCGCCGGCGGGCTTCTTCCGGAGTCCTCTCGCGAGCCGCTTGCATGGTGGATCGATCAAGTCATACAACCTGCGGGAAAAGTTTTTTTGCGCCTCATTTTTATGGTGGTCGTGCCCCTGATCCTCTCCGCCATTGTCCTTGGCACAATGGAAATGGGGAACCTTCGGACATTGGGGCGCGTCGGCGGAAGAACGTTGCTCCTGACTATTCTTCTATCCAGCCTGAGCGTGGGAATCGCGTTGGGACTCGTTAACATCCTTGCTCCTGGGAAAGCCATGCCGGAGGCCAGTCGCCAAGCGCTGATATCCACTTACTCCAACGCCTCGCGCACGAGCATCGAACGCGGCTTGCACAGCCAACCGCTAGCCACCACGCTTCTGAACTTCATTCCGGAAAATCCCCTTGCCGAAGCCGTCAACTCGTTCAACCCAGAAAATACGGGTGGCGGATTGATGGCCGTGATGGTCTTCAGTTTGTTTGTAGGACTCGCTATGACAGTGGCGCCGCGCGAAAAGACCGTTGTTTTACGCGGGTTCTTTGAAGGGATGTTTGAGGTCTCGATGGTCATCATCGGATTTGCACTCAAGCTGGCGCCGTATGGCGTCGCGTGTCTGGGGTTTGCGGTGGCGGCGCGCTTGGGTTTCGATCTTTTTCGCACGCTGGGCTTTTATACAGGCGTTGTTTTGCTAGGCCTCGCATTGCAGCAATTCATAGTCTACCCAGTTGTTTTGGCCCTTGCTGGGCGCCGTCCGTTGGATTTTTTTCGGGGAGCCAAGGAAGCCATCTTCACCGCATTTAGCACCTCCTCGAGCAACGCCACTCTCCCAGTCTCGCTTCGCGTGGCGGAACAGGATCTGAAAATCCCTAGCCGCATCGCTCGCTTTGTCCTCACCGTGGGCGCAAGCGCAAATCAGAACGGCACGGCTCTGTATGAGGGCATCACTGTCTTGTTTCTTGCTCAGGTCTTCGGCGTCGACCTCACTCTCACCCAGCAAATTGTAGTGGCGCTCATGTGCATCATGGCCGGCATAGGCACCGCTGGAGTTCCTGGCGGTTCGCTTCCACTTGTGGTCGGCGTGCTTCTCTCCATCAACGTGCCAGCAGAGGCCATTGCCATCATTTTGGGGATTGATCGCTTCTTGGACATGTGCCGCACAGCCTTGAACGTGACCGGCGATCTTGTGATTGCGTCCGTGGTTTCGCAAGATTCCCCAACACCGAACACATGAGAAGATATCTCCTCATCGACATCAGCAACAGCTTCACCAAGGTCGCATTGGCACGCGGCAATAGGATCGGTCGTGTTCGCCGCCTAAAGACCCCCACACTTGAAGCGAAGGATTTCGACAAAATCGCATCCCATGTCGATGCCGTTGTCCTTTCCTCGGTTGTTCCTAAGAAAACAAAAGTTGTCCTTAAAAAATTTCCATCCGCGTGCGTGATCAGCCACAGTCTCGATTTGGGAATCGGCATCGACTACCCGAACCGCGCCGCCATTGGGGCCGACCGCTTGGCCAATGCGGCAGGATGTGTCGCCCACTATGGATTTCCCGCCATCGTTGTGGATTTCGGAACCGCTGTGACTTTTGATGTGATTTCCACCAATGGCTCCTACATTGGCGGAGTGATCGCCCCTGGACTTGGTGCAATGACAAACTACCTCCACGACCGCACGGCGCTTCTCCCACTCATCCGCTTGCGCGAACCCGACTGCGTCGTCGGTCGCTCTACGGAAGATGCCATGCTCTCCGGCACCATTCACGGCTATCGCGGACTGGTCGGAAACATTCTCGCAAAGATCCAAGCTGAAACTTTTCCGAGCTCTCGCCCACACTTCATCGCGACCGGCGGCGATGCCGAACTCCTTGCTTCCGGCGAATCTTTATTTGATGTCGTCGACCCGCTCCTCACCCTGCGAGGACTCCTAGTGATCGGCGAAAAAAACACCCCTTTCTCAGGAAAGCCGAATGGCCCTCGACAGACCGACGCGCTCCGCGATAAAAATCTCCTATGACAAGCATGACCGGCCACGGAAGAGGCGAGGCGAAAACAAAAACATGGACCGCTACGGTCGAATGCTACTCCGTGAATCGCAAGTCTGCTGAGGTCGTCTTCCACTCCGAGCGTGGCGCCGCCTGGCTTGAGCCCTTTGTTCGCGAATCCGTTTTGGCCCGCATCGCCCGAGGTCGCGTTCAGGTGAACCTTCTTCTCAACCACACCAGCGGCAAGTCCGGGCACTTTTTTGACGAGCAACGCGCCGCCGCTTTTGTGAGTGAAGCCCGCCGCCTACAAAAGAAACTCGGCGTGGGTGGAGAAATCACCATCTCCGATGTCCTCGCCGCAGCGGGCCTCGAAACCTCCACCAAGCCCGAAGGCGAAGCTCCGCGGGAAGTCGTCCTTGCCGCTTTGGAAAAGGCTCTCACAGGACTCGTCGCCACGCGTAACCGCGAAGGCGCGACGCTGCAAAAAGTTCTTGGTAAAAGTGTGAACCAACTTGCCGCCATCACAAAAAAAATCGGCCCTTTGGCGGATGGCGTCACCGCACAATATCGCCAAACACTTTGGAAACGCATCGAGCGTGCCGAGCTTGGCTTGATCGCTGAAGATCCCCGCCTCATTGCGGAGGTCGCCCTTTTTGCCGAGCGCTGCGATATCACAGAAGAACTGGAACGTGCCGCCAGCCACATCGCCCAGTTCCACGAAAAACTTGCGTCTACCGCTCCGATGGGCCGCACACTGGAATTCCTAGCGCAGGAGCTCGGACGCGAATTCAACACCATCGGATCCAAGTCCGCCGACACGCGCATCGCTCGACTCGTCATCGATGCGAAGACCGAGCTGGACAGGATCCGCGAACAACTTGCCAACATTGAATAATCTCGCCATCACCCGCACCGGAATTCTCTTCGTCATCTCCGCCCCATCCGGCGCGGGCAAGACCACCCTCATCAGCTCCCTGCGCCAAAAGGGAGATTTCATTTACTCCGTCTCCTGCACGACCCGCTTGCCGCGCCCCGGCGAAGTGCATGGTGTAGATTATTTTTTTATGACGGACGCGGAGTTCCAGTCGCATGTCGCGCTGGGCGATTTTCTCGAGCACGCGGAAGTCCATGGTCGCTTTTACGGAACCCTCAAATCCAATGTGCTGGCCCATCTGGAAAAGGGCGTGGATGTTTTGCTCGATGTTGACACAGCTGGCGCCGAGAGCATCCGTTCCTGTGAAGATCCCTTCATTCAAGCCGCTCTAGCCGATGTCTTCATTATGCCTCCTGGCCTCGAGGAACTCTCCCGCAGACTCCGCCGCCGTGGAACCGAGACCGAGGATCAGATCTCCACACGCCTTCGCAATGCTGCTTCCGAAATGCAGAAGTGGCAGGACTACCGCTACACCGTCATCAGCGGATCCATGGAAGAGGACATTGAAAAATTCCGGGGCATCATGCGCGCCGAACGCTACCTCACACGCCGCCTCCATCTTTCCTTCTCATGAAAAAAAATATCATCTTGGGCGTGTCCGGCTCCATTGCTTGCTACAAAGCCGCAGACCTTACGAGCAGCCTCACCCAGAGCGGCCTCAACGTCCAAGTCGTCATGACCCGCCATGCCACCGAATTTGTTTCCCCTCTCACCTTTCAAACGCTTTCGCGCAACCCGGTCACCACTGGTATTTTTGATGAAAAAGAATCCTGGCATCCCGGCCACATCGCCTTGGCCGATTCCGCCGACCTTCTTCTGATCGCTCCCGCAACCGCTAATACGCTGGCCAAGCTGGCGTGCGGCATCGCTGATGATGCGCTTACATCCATCGCTCTTGCCGTCACATGTCCGCTACTGATCGCTCCTGCGATGAATGGTAAAATGTGGCTCCATGCGGCCACACAAGAAAATGTCGCTCGCCTCAAGGATCGCGGAGCCGCTTTTTTAGGTCCGGAAGAAGGGTTGCTGGCATGCGGCTATGAAGGCGTTGGCCGATTGTGGAATACGTCGGATATCGCCGCCGAGGCGCTTAAAATCTTGCGCTGCTCCTAACCCACTGCTGCCCTCCGTTTAATTCAATCCCCCTCAAAGAATAAAAAATCTCCGAACCTATGATTTTTTTTCAAAATGATATTGACGCCAATGCGCCGCACACTTATTCACATTGCGCAGTGAGTTATTCACAACATTTTCACAAACACTTTCCCGCGAATGCGGAGAGAAAGGGGGGATATTAAATGCCAGTAGCAAAGAAACCTGCAGCAAAGAAAGCGGCACCAGCAAAGAAGGCCGCCGTAGCCAAGAAGCCAGCCGCTAAGAAAACCGTTGCCGCTAAAAAAGCAGCTCCAGCCAAAAAGCCAGCCGCTAAAAAAGCAGCTCCAGCCAAAAAAGCAGCTCCAGCTAAGAAGCCAGCCGCTAAAAAAGCAGCTCCAGCCAAGAAGCCAGCCGCTAAAAAAGCCGTTGCTAAAAAGAAATAAACCTCGCCGCTGTCTCACGACAACGTCGCAGGATCAGATTGAAGGAAGTCGCAAGACTTCCTTCAATTTTTTTTACCCATTCCCTTTTTTTCGTAGCTGCCATTTCCTTCGTGTAGGGCGGCGAATAAGAGCTCTCCGTTGAGACCGATCCCGCTTTCCATCCCAGTATTGACGCTTCTCATTTTGCGTTTTTTAAGGAAGACAGAGATTGCGGATTGACGTCACGTGGGACGCAAGGCAGTATCGGCCTCCTTTTTGATTTCATGCGTCACACCATCTCGATCCTAGTGGAAAATAAATTCGGCGTGCTGACCCGCATTGCGGGCATGTTCAGCGGTCGCGGATTCAACATCGACACCCTTAATGTCGGCCCAACGCTGGATCCCTCCGCATCGCGGATGACGATCGTCACGCGCGGCGATGATAAGGTTCTAGAGCAAGTCACCAAGCAGCTCGAGAAGCTGGTCGACGTGATCGAGGTTCAAGACTTCCGGGATGAAGAGTATGTGGATCGCGAGTTGGTCCTGCTCCGCGTGAGTGCGAATTCCAAAACCCGCGCCGAGGTCATGCAAATCTGCGACATCTTCCGCGCGAAGATCATCGATGTTCAACCGAACAAACTCGCGATTGAAATCACCGGCACGGAGACAAAGATCAGCAAATTTCTTAGCCTCATGGATACCTTTGGCATCGAAGATGTCACCCGCACCGGCAAAGTCGCCCTCGCTCGAGTCGAGTAAAAATCAACCAACACAACACAAACAACACACCAAAACCCATGCCCGCCAAAATCTATACCGATAAAGACGCCGACCTGAAAGTTCTCAAGGGGAAAACCGTAGCCGTTCTGGGATTCGGATCTCAAGGCCACGCTCACGCTCTGAACCTCAAGGAAAGCGGCGTCAACGTCATCATCGGTCTCTACGCCAAATCGAAAAGCCGCGCTGTCGCTGAGAAGCAAGGCTTCAAGGTGTTCGATACGGATGAAGCCGTTCGCCGTGGCGACGTCATCATGGTTGCCATTCCCGACACCAAGCAACCCGCCGCCTATGCGAAGGATATCGCCCCCAATCTCAAAAAGGGAAAAACCATCGTCTTCTCGCACGGCTTCAGCATTCATTACAAAACGATCGTGCCGCCAGCCGAAGTGAACGTCATCATGGTCGCCCCTAAGGGCCCAGGCCACATCGTTCGCCGCCAATACACCGAAGGCAAAGGCGTTCCAACCCTCATTGCCGTCTATCAAAATCCCGGCAAAGATGCGAAAAAGATCGCTCTCGCTTGGGCCAAGGGCATCGGCGGAACACGCGGCGGCGTCTTAGAAACCAGCTTCAAGGAGGAGACCGAGACCGACCTCTTCGGTGAGCAGACAGTTCTCTGCGGCGGTTGCTCCGCGCTTGTTCAAGCGGGATTTGAAACACTCATCGAGGCCGGCTATTCTCCCGAGATGGCTTACTTCGAATGCCTCCACGAGCTCAAATTGATCGTCGATCTCATGAACGAGTCCGGTATCGCCGGCATGCGCTTCTCGATCAGCGAAACAGCCAAGTGGGGAGATGTGAGCGTGGGACCAAAAATCATCGACGCCTCAGTCAAAAAACGCATGAAAGTGGCTCTCAAAGACATCCAGTCCGGCAAATTCGCGAAAGATTGGATCAAGGAATTCCAAGGTGGTTACAAACGCTACAACTCCCTCCTCAAGGACGGTGAGAAGCACCCGATCGAAAAAACCGGCGAGCGCCTCCGCTCCTTGATGCCATGGATTCAAAAAAAGAATTTGAAGGGCGCTCAAGCAGCCTATAATTCCTAGGCCTCTTAATTATGGACGCGCCATCCCTTAAACCAACAAGCGTCATCACCGGTGGGTCTGGATTTCTCGGCTCCCACCTGAGCGACCGCTTGCTCAAAGAGGGACATCGCGTCATCGCCATCGATAATCTCATCACTGGGAATGTCGCCAATATCGAGCATCTCGCGGGGAACCCAGACTTCAAATTCATCCGCCACGATGTCACGGAATACATCTTTGTTCCGGGCAAAGTGGATTACGTTTGGCATTTTGCAAGTCCGGCCAGCCCGATCGATTATCTGAAGATTCCGATCCCAACACTCAAGGTCGGCTCGCTGGGCACTCACAATGCCCTCGGCCTAGCTCGGGAAAAAGGCGCTGCATTCCTTCTGGCCTCCACCTCGGAGTGCTACGGCGATCCGCTCATCCACCCGCAGACCGAAGACTACTGGGGCAACGTAAATCCCATCGGACCACGCGGTGTGTACGATGAGGCGAAGCGCTTCGCGGAAGCCATCACGATGGCCTACCATCGCTTCCATCAGATGAACACCCACATCGTTCGTATTTTTAATACCTACGGACCGCGGATGCGCCTCAATGATGGACGTGTCGTGCCGGCTTTCATCGGCCAAGCCCTCACAGGCGAGCCCATGACGATCTTTGGCGATGGCACGCAGACGCGCAGCTTTTGCTTCGTGTCCGATCTCATCGACGGCATATTCCGCCTCATGATGAGTGATTTTCACGAACCCGTGAATATCGGCAACCCGCGCGAAATGACCATCCGCGAGTTCGGTGAGGAAATTCGCCGCATCACAGGCACAAAGTCTCAGATCGAGCACAAACCGCTTCCTGTCGATGACCCCAAAGTCCGGCAACCTGATATCACCCGCGCACGTAAGGTGCTGGGTTGGGAGCCGAAAGTGGACTTCGACAAAGGCATTCGGGAAACTATTGAATTTTTCCGAGATAAGGTATAACCGCTCTATCACGCACCTTCACGCGGTGCTCATTCAATCTGACAAGCACTTCTCATAAAACATGAAAAAAACCACCCCCGTTCTGATGTTGTTATGCTCTTTTTTGTTTGCTTTGGATCTTCCGCTGCAAGCGAACCCGGGTAAAAATTATTCGATCAAAAAAGTCGAGGCGGAGCTGGTGGACTCTCCCCAGATTCCTGGTGGCCCTTCGAAGAGATCTGCTGGTAAAGCCGGTCAGTGGCTGGAAATCGATGTCACTTTTGATCGTCACGACACTAAGTCCGATGCACCCAAATTTTCGGGTGACCTTACGTTTAATTACTATATTCTCCTCAATAACAAATCCTCAACCAAGGAAGGCAAGCCGACCTTGCTTACAGGAACCATCACTCAAACCGAGGCGCCGATGGAGAAAGGCCTCCACGCAGCTGCATTTTTGACACCTCAGACCCTCGCCTTTTTCTTTGATGGAAAACCGCCCACAACCACTCAACAAGCCATCATTGATATCGGCGTTTCGATCTCGGATGACACGGGCGTCGCTGATCAATATACGATGAAAGGAAAGCCCGGTTGGTGGGATAACCAGACTCAGCTGGAATCTGTCTCGCTGGTCCCAGACCGTGTTTTATCGAAAGATAGAACGCCCTTTTCTGCCCTCTCCTGGGATTATTATCTTCCCGCCAAGACGAAAAGCGGCAACTAGTTTTTTGTCTGAATATGGCTCGAAGGGACAGTATTTTTGCTCTCAACTTGGGAATGCAAACCGTCAGTTTGGCGGAGTTTCAAGCATTACCAAACGGGGGGCTGAAGCTGGTTGACTTCCGCAAGTCCGAACTCATCGTCGACCCCGCTGCGGATGCCACTCGCCCGATGCAAATCGAAACGGTGGTCAAAGAATTGCGCGACGCTTTAAAAGTCAAAGCCGGCACACGCGTCCACGTGACGCTCCCTTCCCAGTCTGTTTTTTCACGCTTCGTTAAACTTCCTGGAACAACTCCACAGGATGTGACCTCGATCATTGCCTTTGAAGCACAACAGAATGTTCCCTTCCCGATTGATGACGTGACTTGGGATTATCAAATCATGGGGCCAAGCCGCGATAATATGTGGGATGTTTCCCTTGTCGCGATTAAGGCCGACTCGCTCTCGGAAGTGGCTGATTCCGTCACGCGCGGGGGCTTAAACGCTTGGAATATCGAGGTGTCTACATCGGCACTCTACAACGCTTTTCGCTATAATTACCCCGAAGCAAGTGGTTGTTCTCTCCTCATTGATATGGGGTCTCGCACGACCAACTTGATCTTCTGTGAGGGGGAGAAAATGTTCAGCCGCAGTATTCCTATCGCGGGAAACAGCATCAGCACCGCGATCTCCAAAGAGTTCAATCAAGATATCACTCTGGCCGAAAAATTGAAGGTCGAAAAGGGAAGCATCGGCCTTGGGGGCGCTTACGCGGAACCGGAGGACCCCACCGCCGCCAAGCTTGCCAAAGTCACCCGCAATACCATGACGCGCCTTCATGCGGAAATTGCGCGCTCCATCAATTTCTACCGCACCACACAAGGAGGCTCTTCTCCACTGCGAGTCTACCTCTGTGGAGGTAGCGTCGAACTCCCTTATTCGATCGAGTTTTTTAATGAAAAGCTCCAAGTCCCAGTTGATTTTTTTAATCCGATCAAAAACCTGATCGCAACTCCGGAGTCCGCCGCGCAAACAACCAGCATCTGCTCGGGAGGCCTAGGTGAATTAGTCGGATCCGCTCTCCGCTCGCTTAAGAACTGCCCGCTCGAAATGAGCCTTCGCCCGCTCAGCACGATCCGAGCCCAAGACATGGGGCGACGTGCTCCGAAGCTTGTCCTGTCGGCCGTTTTTGTAGCTCTCATCCCACTGCTGTGGTTTCTTTACTTCACCGAAGCCACCAAGGTCCTCGACGACACGCTTTCCAAATCGCAAAAAGACGCCTCCGCACTCACGACGCTTTCCGCGAATATCGACAAAATCACCGCGGAGCAAAAGGCTCTCGTCGCAGAAGCCCTGCCTCTTTTAGTCAAGGCTCACGAGCGTTCCACATGGACGGAAATCTTGGAGGAACTGGCTGATAAAATTCCTATCCGCTTCATTTGGATCACCCAACTCAAGCCCGTCATCGGCACCTTGACTCCGCCCGAAGATCCCGCCAAACCCACAGCACCCAAAGGCGCTCCGACTCCAGCGCCACAACCGCCTGTGCCAGCGATCACTGGAGTGGAGGTCAACGGCCTTTATTTGGACAACCCGCCCAATGAAAAAGGCGCCCTCGTTATCGATGATTTTTATGAAAAACTGAAAGCGGCCGCGGATCACGCCGCCGGCGAGAAGATCGCCTATCCCTTTTCCATGGGCGAGGACAAATCCAAGATCATCACCCAGCGAACCACGCCCACCGGAGAAAATTGGGCTTACGGATACACTCTCGTTCTTCCGCTTGCGCAACCTATCGTTTTGCCATGAGTTGGTTCAAAGAAAACCCCATCCTTTCTGTCGTCTTGCTAGTGTGCTTGTTGGTAGCAGGCGCCATCGCCTATTACGCCAGTGAGGCCGCCGCCACCTATCAGGCCGCCCATGATTCCTTGACGTCGCAAATCAACGCTTTTTCCTCGTTGCAAAAAAAGTCCCCCTACCCAACGAAAGAAAACCTGAAAATTCTGACCGAGAGCCGCGATAAGTATTCCGAAGCCCTCGCTGGCCTCAAATCAACAATTTCCAAAATGGAAGCCCCACTGGAGCCTATCACTCCTCAGGAGTTTCAAGACAAGCTTCGCGAGGGCGTCAACGAGCTCAGCAAAACGGCTAAAGAGAAAAACATCAAACTGCCTGATAAATTCTTTTTCGGCTTTGACGAATATCAAGCCCAACTCCCCTCGCCCGAGGCCGCTCCCGCGCTCAACCGCGACTTCAGAGTTCTTCAAAAACTCCTTCAGAACCTCGTAAGCCTGCCTGTGGAATCGATCAACATCCTTGAGAGGGAAGCCGTGGCTGAGGCTGCTCCGACGCCCACCCCAACGCCTCAGCCGACGGCAAAAAAAACTGCGGCTACCCCTCTCCCCTCCGCCCCTCCCATCCTTTCCACGAGATTCAAACTTTCCTTTACAGCCCCGCAGGAAAAAATGCGCGCTGCCATTAATTTGATACCAAAAAGCGAGGCGTTTTTAATCATTCGCTCCCTTGCTATGGAGAACACCAAGCCCGCCGCGCCCTCTAAAAAAGAAGCAATACCACCAACCGGTGGAAATAAAAAATCTGCCAACCTGCAAGTCCTCCTTGGTAATGAATCTGTGAAGACGGACTTGTCTCTAGAGATCCTGGACTTCCCTGAACCTGAGCCCCCCAAGAAACAATAATCATGGATTGGGCAAAAAAGAACTACGACTCATTGATCTTAGCCGCTTGCACGGCGCTTCTCACCTTCACTGCCGCGCATTTTTATTTTCAAAGCGAAGGTTTTCTTTCCTCCATCCCCACCGCGACAACCGTAAAGCCGTCTCTATCCATAGCCACGGCGGAAGAAACCGAATCCCTAGCACGGGCTCGCTTAATGATCGAAAAGCCCGTTTTGTGGAACGAAAAATCTCTAGTTGATCACGATCAA
>Ga0102915_1000236_pt1 | contig 16669 bp, 17 predicted proteins | sample Colrivmet1561A02_FD_78199 | JGI IMG/M metagenome (GOLD analysis project Ga0102915, IMG submission 78199) | Estuarine microbial communities from the Columbia River estuary - metaG 1561A-02 | ecosystem: Environmental > Aquatic > Marine > Intertidal zone > Estuary | place: USA: Columbia River...
AATCGTTAGACACCCTTCGCCAGCTTTGCGACAATAGACGAATGAGTCAAGACACCCTGCCATTTATTCCGTTTACCAAACCCACGATTGACGAGGCGACGATTGCTGCCGTTGCTGAGGTACTGAGTTCAGGATGGATTACCTCGGGCCCTACGGTATTAGAGTTTGAGAATGCTCTCGGAGATTATCTAGGCGGTGCAACTGTGCGCTGTTTTGCAAACGGTACAGCCACAATGAAGATTGCACTTCAGGTTGCCGGGATTGGTCCGGGCGATGAGGTAATTACAACCCCGATTTCTTGGGTGGCCACGTCCAATGTCATTCTGGCCGTTGGCGCAAAGCCAATATTTGTTGATGTTGATCCTCAAACACGTAATCTAGATCTCAATCAAGTAGCTAAGGCTATTACTAAAAATACAAAAGCTATCATGCCAGTCTACCTAGCAGGCTTGCCGCTTGATGTGGATGCTTTATATGCATTGGCAAATCAACACAGTTTGCGCGTGATTGAAGATGCGGCGCAAGCCTTAGGATCTTCCTGGAATGGAACCCGAATTGGTCATGCAGGTAAACATGATTTAGTCAGTTTTAGTTTTCAGGCAAATAAAAACCTCACCACCATTGAAGGTGGTTGTTTAGTTTTTAATACTGAACGTTTTGGCGAAGACCAAGTACGTCTAGCAGAGAAATTACGATTACAAGGTTTAGTTCGCAGTGGTCCCGACGGGATGGAAGTAGACATCTTGGGCGGTAAAGATAATTTGACCGATATCAATGCCGTGATTGGCTTGCATCAGCTCAAACAGTTAGATCAATTTCAGAAGAGGCGTATCGAGTTAGCTAAAGAATATTTCCAGAAAATTACTCAAGCCGGTTTAGCTAACAAAGGCTTAGGTCTGCCCGTAGCTGACTATGAACAGAGTAACTGGCATATGTTTCAGGTTACTTTGCCATTGACTCGCTTGCAACGCTCTCGTGGTGACATGATGACAACCCTGAAAGAGCGTGGCATTGGTACTGGGGTGCATTACCCCATCATTACTGGGTTTGAGCTCTATCGTAAATTAGGCTATCGCCCCGAATCCACCCCCATTGCTGCGGAGATTGGTCGCTCTATCCTGACCATCCCTTTATTCCCCACCATGAGCTCACACGATATTGATCGCGTGGTCGAGGCCCTCACTCAAGTCCTGAACTAATAACGCAAGTCGCTGTTCAGGCAAAATGTAGACATGAACAACTCTCCAATCCAATTTAGCAGTGATGCGCCTCGCCTTAGCGTGGTCATTCCGGTCTATAACGAGGAAGATGGTCTAAATGCTTTGTTTGATCGACTCTATCCCGCGCTTGATCAAATCACTTCTCAATTTGCCCTATCGTATGAAATTGTTTTTGTGAACGATGGAAGCAAAGATCGCTCTGCAGCTATTTTGGCGATGCAGTATGAAAAGCGTCCTGATGTAACTCGTGTAGTTCTGTTTGCTAATAATTTTGGTCAGCATATGGCGATCATGGCTGGCTTTGAATACGCTCGTGGTGAATACGTCATTACGCTAGATGCTGATTTGCAAAATCCTCCGGAAGAAATTAGAAAAATTGTTCGTCAACTAGAGGAGGGGCATGATTATGTTGGCACCATTCGCGAGAATCGCCAAGACTCTTGGTTTCGAAAGAGTGCCTCGCGTGCCATGAATCATCTGCGTGACAAAATGACTCGGATCACCATGACCGATCAGGGTTGCATGATGCGAGGTTACCATCGTCGCATTGTTCATTTGGTATCACAGTGCGAGGAAGCTAATACATTTATTCCTGCGCTCGCCTACACCTTTGCAAATAAGCCGATTGAGATCTCTGTTAAACACGAAGAACGTTTTGCAGGGGAATCTAAATATAGCTTGTATCAACTCATCCGGCTTAATTTTGATTTGGTCACTGGTTTCTCGGTGATGCCACTCCAGATTTTTTCTATCCTTGGGATGTTGTTGGCTGGAGCGGCAGGCTCTCTATTTTTATTACTCTTGATTCGGCGCTTTGTATTAGGTGCTGAGGTCGAGGGTGTCTTTACCCTGTTTGCGCTTACTTTCTTCCTTATTGGGGTCATGCTCTTTGGGCTTGGACTGCTTGGTGAGTACATTGGTCGCATCTATCAACAAGTTCGGCAACGGCCACGCTACATGGTCAGCGCCGTTCTAGAGCAAGCAAAATCCTAGATTCTTGAATCAAGTCAATAAACATGCAGTTGTTTTTGCCTACCACGATGTGGGCGTGTATTGTTTGCAGGCTCTGCTCGATGCGGGGATACATATCGATCTAGTCATTACGCACGATGATGACCCTAATGAAAATATTTGGTTTGGCAGTGTTGCCAAGTTATGCCAACAGCATCACATTCCCTATGAAATAGTAGAACGCGATCAATTACTAAGACTATTACCTCGACTTCTAGCGCTATCACCAGACTATATTTTTTCCTTCTATTACCGCTTCATGATTCCGGCAGAGTTATTGAAAGTGCCCAAGCTTGCAGCGCTGAATATGCACGGCTCTCTATTACCAAAGTATCGTGGGCGCGCCCCCGTTAATTGGGCTGTTTTGCATGGAGAAGTGGAAACCGGGGCTACTTTGCACGTGATGGAAGCTAAACCTGATGCCGGTGATATCGTTGACCAAATTGCAGTCCCTATTGAGATCCATGAAACTGCCCATGATGTATTTAATAAGGTAAGTAATGCAGCTAAGCGAGTAATAGAAAGAGTGTTACCAAAGCTTATGAAGGGTGAGATTCCAAGAAGCCCAAATGATCTCAGCCGAGGCAATTATTACGGGGGCCGCAAACCTGAGGATGGCCGTATTGATTGGTCTCAGCCTGCCATCACAATTTATAACTTAATTCGGGCTGTTGCCCCGCCCTATCCAGGTGCATTTACCGAGTTTCAAGGAAAGATATGGATTCTTTCCAAAAGCTCACTACCCCTTAATCTTGGAACCGATCTCAGCCCCCAAGTTGCTCAGATCCTCAAAAAATCGACGCCAGGACTTCATCTAGTCGATAATCGATACTTCGGCCTCTGTGGTGATGGCAAAGTACTTGAACTTCTATCCGTAGAAGTTCAATGAATGCCTAGTGGTGCAGTTCAATCAAAAGGAATTAGTTTTATGAAAAAAGTCCTCATTTTGGGTGTGAATGGTTTTATTGGTCATCATCTATCCAAGCGCATTCTAGAGACCACCCCGTGGGAGGTCTATGGCATGGACATGCAAAACGACCGAATCGGTGATTTGCTCAGCAATCCCAGAATGCATTTCTTTGAAGGCGACATCACTATCAATCGCGAATGGGTTGAGTACCATGTTCGTAAATGCGATGTCATTCTGCCCCTAGTGGCAATTGCGACCCCAGCTACCTATGTACAACAGCCCCTGCGAGTTTTTGAGCTCGACTTTGAAGCAAATCTCCCCATCGTCCGTTCCGCGGTCAAGTACGGCAAACATTTAGTCTTCCCATCCACCTCTGAGGTCTATGGCATGTGCGAAGATGCCGAGTTTGATCCAGCACAATCTAATTTGGTCTATGGCCCCATTAATAAACCACGTTGGATCTATGCGTGTGCAAAACAATTAATGGATCGTGTGATTTGGGGCTACGGTATGGAAGGGTTACGGTTCACACTATTTAGACCCTTTAATTGGATCGGGCCAGGTCTCGATAGTATCTACACTCCCAAAGAAGGATCCTCGCGCGTAGTTACTCAGTTCTTAGGTCATATTGTGCGCGGTGAACCAATCAATCTCGTGGATGGTGGCTCACAAAAGCGGGCCTTTACGTATATTGATGATGGCATTGACGCTTTAATGCATATCATTGCCAATGAAAATGATATTGCCAATGGCAAGATCTATAACATTGGTAACCCAAAGAATAATCACTCGGTCAAAGAATTGGCCAATATGATGCTAACGATTGCGAAAAAGATACCGGAATACGCCGTGACGGCTGACAAAGTAAAGCTGATTGAGACAACATCCAAAGCCTATTACGGTATTGGGTATCAAGATGTACAAAATCGTGTGCCCGCTATTAGCAATACGATGCAAGAGTTGGGCTGGAAGCCAAGTACTGCGATGGAAGACGCTCTTGCCAAAATCTTTGAAGCCTATCGCAATGATGTTGATAAAGCCCGTCATCTCGTCGACTAGATCCTATTCCTGATGGCCAAGATTGCCTTAAAAGTTGATGTTGATACCCTGTTGGGTACTCAAGTTGGCACCCCTAACTTAGCCAAACTCTTTGCTGAACTCGGAGTGGGTGCAACCTTTTTATTTAGCTTAGGCCCAGACCATACGGGTTGGGCACTAAAGCGTGTATTTAGACCTGGATTCTTAAAAAAAGTTTCGCGCACATCGGTTGTTGAGCACTATGGCATAAAGACCCTCTTGTATGGTGTTTTACTGCCTGCTCCTGACATTGGCAAACGAGCTGCCAATGAAATGCGTGCGGTGGATCAAGCGGGACATGAGACTGGGATTCATACATGGGATCATGTGTATTGGCAAGATAATGTCCATCAGCGTGATGCCTCATGGACGCGTCAGCAGATGCAAAAAGCCTACGATCGTTTTATCGAGATCTTTGGTCACCCTCCAGTAACCCATGGTGCCGCAGGCTGGCAAATGAATCTTGCTGCTTTAGAGCAAATTGATACTTGGGGAATGCTCTATGCTTCCGATGGTCGCTCTGCCCCAAATTTGGTTCCTTATCGAGTCGCGTTTGGTCAGCAAAAAAGTAAACATGTCCAATACCCCACCACTCTACCTACTTTTGATGAGCTAATCGGTATAGATGGTACGGATGCATTTGGAGCTGCACAACAAATTCTGGCAATGACACAGAGCAATCCCAATGATCAGGTATTTACTCTGCATGCAGAGCTCGAAGGTCAAAAGCTGCTACCGGCCTTTCGCAAACTACTCCTAGGATGGCTGGAGCAAGGACATGAACTTGTGACAATGGGGGTATTACATCGTTCTTGGGCAGCTACTGGACAGCTCGATAAAATAGCGACTGAGCAATTTAAGTACGGAAGTATTGCTAATCGAAGTGGCGAGTTGATGGTGCAGGCTAGTACAAGCACAGATTTTTAATGAATACTAATGAAGGAATGTAATATGACTATCAAAATTGGGCAAACCATACCGTACTGTGAGATCCCAGCAACATCACAACTCACCTTCTCTCCCAAAGCCTATCAAGGCAAGAAATTGGTCTTGTACTTTTATCCCAAAGACTCAACGCCTGGATGTACTGTCGAGGCTGGCGAATTTAGAGATCACATTGATTCCTTTAATCAAGCGAATGCTTTGGTCGTTGGTGTATCGAGAGATCACCTGCGCTCGCATGAGAACTTTCGCCAAAAACTTGATCTACCCTTTGAGCTGGTTGCCGATACTGAAGAAAAGCTTTGCGCTATCTTTGGTGTCATGAAAATGAAAAATATGTATGGCAAACAGGTCCGGGGGCTTGATCGCAGCACCTTCTTATTTGATAGCAAAGGAGTTCTGCAAAAAGAGTGGCGGGGTATCAAGGTAACTGGTCATGTGGCTGAGGTTTTAGCTGCCGCCAAGAAACTGGACTAGGTATTTTTACTGTACTTGCAAAGACACAAAATTGGGGTACAGTATGGATATATGCACCGTAAGCGATGGGATTGGATTAATCAGCTTCTAGGTCTCCTTAGACGGGGCCCAAGTCCTAGTCCCCTCAAAATCTGTGCATACCGCCGAAGTCCTCGCACCCCCCTAAACCGCCCACAGCATCAGCTAGGCGGTTTTTTCATTTAGGAGAAGCTTGCATGCCGTTACCTCCCCTACCTACCCAAATTGCTGACCAAGTGAATTTGAGTCATCAGAAACAACCTGATCTCAAAAACCCTCCCAAAAAGGTCAAGAAATTAGCTACTAGCTCAGTCTGGGTTGAAAACGGAGATGTTGTGGAAGAAGTGGAACACGATCTATCCGCTGCCGAAGAGGCGCTTGAGCGAATCAAAACGGATGCACCGGCACAATACTTAGAAAAGAAATTAGAAGCCAAGAATGAACGGCCTAAGCGTACCATCCGTACCGGCCCCCCCAGTCTTTTTGTACTAGATACCAATGTATTAATGCATGACCCATCCTCTCTGTTCCGCTTCGAGGAGCATGATTTGTATTTACCCATGACCACCTTAGAGGAATTGGATAACCATAAAAAGGGGATGAGTGAAGTTGCGCGCAATGCTCGTATGGTCAGTCGCTCCCTAGATCAACTTATCGCTGGTACTAGCGGTCAACTCGATGAGGGTATACCGCTGAATAAATTAGGAAATCAGGATGCGACTGGGCGCCTGTTCTTCCAAACTCATTTCTCAAGTACACCCCTTCCTGAAGGACTACCAGAGGGCAAAGGTGACAATCTCATTCTGGGTGTGGTAAGCGACCTGCAAAAGGCGAAGCCCAATCAAGAAGTAGTCTTAGTCTCCAAAGATATCAATATGCGCATCAAAGCGCGTGCTCTTGGGTTGCCTGCAGAAGATTATTTCAATGATCAAGTCTTGGAAGACCGTGACCTGATGTATTCAGGGGTCATGACCCTGCCCGCTGATTTTTGGCCCAAACATGGCAAGGCAATGGAAAGTTGGGCAGACGGCAAAAGTGGCACTATGTTCTATCGTGTGACTGGGCCACTTGTTCCCAGTATGCTGGTAAATCAATTTGTCTATCAAGAAAATCCTGACGGCTCTACTCCTTTTTATGCATTAGTTCGGGAGATTAACGGTAAGACTGCCTTATTACAAACCCTAAAAGATTTCTCGCACCAGAAAAATAATGTGTGGAGCATTACTGCCCGCAATCGTGAGCAAAACTTTGCCATGAACTTGCTCATGAACCCTGATATTGATTTTGTGACGCTCTTAGGTCAGGCTGGTACTGGCAAAACCCTATTAGCTCTGGCTGCCGGACTAGAGCAGGTTCTAGACAGCAAACGCTATAACGAAATCATCATTACCCGTGCGACCGTTCCGGTTGGGGAAGATATTGGATTCTTGCCAGGTACTGAAGAAGAAAAAATGCAGCCGTGGATGGGTGCTTTTGATGACAACCTTGAGGTCTTGCATCGCAACGATGACAGTGCAGGAGAATGGGGTCGTGCTGCTACTCAGGAGTTAATCCGTTCACGCATCAAAGTTAAAAGTATGAACTTCATGCGCGGTCGCACCTTTGTGAGTAAGTTTCTGATTATTGATGAGGCGCAGAACTTAACTCCTAAACAGATGAAGACTTTGGTAACGCGAGCTGGGCCGGGCACCAAGATTGTGTGTTTGGGCAATATTGCTCAGATCGACACACCCTATCTCACAGAGGGTTCGTCGGGCCTCACCTATGTGGTTGATCGTTTTAAAGGTTGGCGCCATAGTGGTCACATTACATTGGCTCGTGGCGAACGTTCGCGACTAGCTGACCATGCTGCTGAAGCTTTGTAAAAATCCTGCTCGATGGATTGCCCTGCTTGTGCTGAGTGTGTCAACGCTCAGTGCTTGCAGCACCTTTAGCCCTCGTACTTCCAGTGAGGCCTCATCGAGCCCAAGGATTGCACACTTCAAAAATGATACGAGCGTTGGCAGTGAAGACATCTCCATCGCAGCAATTGGGCTTGTGGGCGTGCCTTATCGCTATGGTGGTAATACCCCCGCGGGTGGCTTTGATTGCAGCGGTTTAATTGCTTATGTCTTCAATAAAAGCTCTGGAATTCAGCTGCCACGCACTATCCAGCAAATGAGTAATGCTGGGCGTGGAATTGGTCAGCAAGCCCCAGCACCGGGTGATTTAGTCTTCTTTAACACTACGGGTGAGCGCTACTCGCACGCTGGAATCTATGTGGGTAAAGGTCGCTTTGTTCATGCTCCTAGTGCAGGTGGCACTGTTCGCTTAGATCGGATTGATGCACCCTATTGGGCTTCACGCTATACCGAAGCAAGACGTGTGGGTAGCGCAACGACTGGTAACTAATTAAAAGGGTGTGAAACCACCGCCATAGGAGGCGCCGGTATTTGCAGCGAGGTTATCAAACTTTGTAAATTGACCTTGCCAGCTTAAGCGGACTGTTCCAATAGGGCCATTTCGTTGCTTGCCGATAATTATTTCAGCAATGCCTTTATCGGTTGTGGTGTCGGGATGGTAGACCTCATCACGATAAATAAACAAAATGAGGTCAGCATCCTGCTCAATAGCACCCGATTCACGTAAGTCTGACATCACGGGTCGTTTATTGGGTCTTTGCTCTAAGCCACGGTTTAACTGGGAAAGTGCCACGACAGGGCATTGCAATTCTTTTGCCAAAGACTTTAAAGAACGTGAGATCTCAGAAATCTCAGTAGCCCTGTTTTCACCACTACCGCCTGTGCTACCGCTCATTAACTGTAAATAATCCACCACGACCATACCCAAGGTACCGCCGTAGTTGCGAGCAATACGTCGCGCCCGTGCACGCAACTCTAAGCAGGTAAGCGAACCAGTTTCATCAATCAGAATTTGGGTATTACTTAAACGTGCAATAGCATCGGTTACCCGTGGCCACTCATCATCACCTAATTTACCAGTACGCATCCGACTTTGGTCAACGCGCCCCACAGAACCCAAAAGACGAGTTGCTAACTGCGCGCCTGACATCTCCATCGAGAACACTACAACCGGTAAACCCTCATTGAGGGCAACATTCTCCGCAATGTTGAGTGCCATAGCAGTCTTTCCCATTGAAGGTCTTCCCGCTACGATAACCAAATCACCTTTTTGCAAACCGCTTGTTTGTTTATCCAGATCAATAAATCCGGTCGCAATACCAGTAATATCGCTACCACCATCACGGTTATAGAGCTCATCGATTCTGGCAACTACTTGTTTAAGAAGGGGCTCAATCTCTAAGTAATCCGCTTTACGATTACCTTCTTCGCCAATCTGCAAGATGCGTGACTCTGCTTCGTCAAGCAAGGTTTGAACCGATCGACCCTCAGTCAGGAATGCAGAGTTAACAATCCCGTCCGATACTTGAATTAAGCGTCGCAAGATACTGCGATCACGAATGATCTCTGCATAGCCTTTGATATTGGCTGCACTCGGCGTGTTATGCGCTAATGAGTTGAGATAATCGATGCCGATAAGATCAGCCTCAGGCTCCGTTTTAATGGATTCATAAACGGTAATGACATCTGCTGGACGGTTATCACTAATAAGACGCTGAACCACTCGGTAAATCAGGGAGTGCTCGGGTCGATAGAAATCATTTTCGGAGAGAATACCGCCCAGTCGATCCCAAGCGGTGTTATCCAAAAGCAAACCGCCGAGAACTGATTGCTCAGCCTCGACAGAATGTGGTGGCACCTTAAGTGCCTGTACAACTGCGTCCCCTGCCCCAGACATTCCTGGGGTCATTGAAATAGTACGGTTACGGGATTCAGCCATACGACTAGTTTACCGAAGTCAACTAGGCTTGATCACCAATAACACGAATATTAATATCCACCACAACATCAGTATGCACAGCAATCGCAACAGGATGATCACCCACTAACTTCAGAGGACCTGTAGGCATACGCACAGATGCTTTCTCAATTTGGAAGCCTTTAGCTGCCAAACTTTCAGCAATGTCATGATTGGTCACAGAGCCAAACAAACGGCCATCTACACCAGCCTTTTGAGTGATCTCGAGGACGAGGCCCTTTAACTTATCGCCAATCACTTGAGCGGCGGCAAGCTTCTCAGCAGCCAATTTCTCAAGCTCAGCACGGCGAGCTGCAAAATCTGCAATCGCAGCTTCTGTAGCACGACGCGCTTTACGCTGAGGGATCAAAAAGTTACGAGCAAAACCATCCTTAACGCGCACAACATCGCCAAGGTTGCCCAGATTGGTTAATTTTTCAAGCAGAATAACTTGCATAGTGGGCTCCTAATTACTTCTTATGTTGATCAGAGAATGGCAATAGCGCCAAGAAGCGAGCACGCTTAATCGCTGTATCCAACTGGCGCTGATACAAAGCTTTGGTACCAGTCAAACGCGCTGGAGTGATCTTGGCATTTTCACCAACAAAATCCTTTAGGGTCTCGACGTCTTTGTAATCAATTTGCTCAACACCGCCAACCGTAAAGCGGCAATAGCGCTTACGCTTGAACAGTGGGTTTTGTGCAGGCTTCTTTTTGAAGTCTGTCTTTTTGTTTGTTTTTCCAAAAGCCATAATAATTTCCTATTTAGCAATCAATTCAATCTTCGTTATATGAAAGACAAGGCGCTCATTTCGTAAGGTCTTCTGAGTCAAGAACCCTTCAAACACTGCATTTGCCCCTAAATCCATTTGCTCTAGGCTTTTATAAATCTCACCTATTGCAATTGCTTCGACATTCATCTGAATTTGGCGCATTTGATTTGCTTCGTATGCTTCACCATCATGATGTAACTGACAATGAATCACTGGCAAACCAGCTGGCGTATATCGAATGGCGTCTTTAGCGATTAAGGAAGCAGTCAGGGTGAGAAGGTTTGAACTACGCTTCACAATCAGACCACTGCTTACAGATTTAAGCCTCCGTCTTAATTAATATGCTGCAGCAGGCGCATCCGCCTGGGCAACCTTACGAGCCTCTTCGCGCTGAACTTCCTTCATCATGATGGAAGGCTCAACTTCAGCCTTCTTCAACTTCACAATCAAGTGGCGCAATACGGCGTCGTTAAACTTAAATGCATGCTCGAGCTCTTCCAGAGTTTTCTGGTCACACTCAATGTTCATACAAACGTAATGGGCTTTAGCAAGTTTGTCGATCATGTAAGCCATTTGACGACGGCCCCAATCCTCGATGCGATGCACCTTACCACCATGAGTAGTAAGAATCGACTTATAGCGATCGATCATCGCGGGTACTTGCTCGCTTTGGTCCGGATGGACGATAAAAACGATTTCATAATGACGCATTAATCACTCCTTATGGATAAAACTGCCTAGGCGTCTTGCTAATTTCCGCTGTCTAGAAATCAGCACCAGTGCAGCAAGGGTGGAACAAGTTGTAAAAAACCTTACCTAAAAATTAGGCAAGACCACTATTCTAGCAAAAATATCCTGCCAACTCAATGCATTAGCTTTTGCGTGGAGACTAGCGAATAGGGCCAGCTGGAGGGCAATACGTGCCTTGGGCGGGTTCAAATCACCAGCCCCGATAGATGCGTCTAGGCGACCATTGGCTAATTGACCCGGAATCACCCCCAAACCTACTCGCGACGATCGAACTAGAGCCCCGCCATCTTTCATAAAGTCTTCCAAGCTGAGCGCTAGATCTTGATGGACGGTTCCTCCCCCTGTTCCAGCCAGGACAATACCCAGCACACCCAGCTTTTTATAAGACTCAATCTGGTCGCCCTTAGCACCAATGTGATTGGTCACAATTTCAACTCTAGGCCAATTATCTATTGATGGTATAGGTAAGTCTTCGCTAACTTGACTGCTAAGATCCAAATTAACTGGCTCGCTATTCATGAAGGCATCTATGCTTGAGGTATGACGCTTTGCCATACTCCTCGCCTGAAAGACCTTCCCGCCCATCAACCCAAAAATCCCACTTGGCCCATCCTGATCCTCTACTAGAGCAGCTGCACGATTAAGATTTTCTGGGCCGTCCGCCTTAGGGTGGTCTGCTGGCAACATGGCGCCCGTGATCACCACTTTTTTGCCTGCAGTCTTTGCTAAATGCCCACAAACAAGCTCTAGAAAAAGTGCTGTTTCCTCCATGGTATCTGTGCCATGGGTAACCACCACCCCGACAATATGAGGATCATGAAGCGCTTGAACGACCTCCTGACCCAGTTGAGTTAATAAAGACTCGGTCATATCACAGCTATCAATATTAGATAACTGTTTGTTTTTTATAGATAATTTACTTTTAATCTGCCCCGAAAGGGTCTCGATTGGCACTTGGCCGGCTAGGTAGCCCTTTCCATCCCCGTTCACTTGGAGGCCGGCGATCGTGCCGCCCATGCCAATGAGCAAAATCAAGGGTGTATTTGATAAATCAGTCATATTTGTATTATCAAGCCTTACAAAAGTTCTTGAAATGCTAATTTTTACTGTATACAATCCCAGTATGAACATAAACACAGTAAATGACTTGATAGAAACCACCCTACCTAAGCTAACCGCTCGGCAAGAGGAGATTTTGGGTCTCATCACCCTAGCTATTGAAGAGAGTGGCTTACCCCCCACTCGGGCTGAGATTGCAAACCGTTTAGGTTTTGCATCCGCCAATGCGGCTGAAGAGCATTTGCGAGCTCTCGCTAAAAAAGGGTATATCGAATTAAGCCCTGGTACATCCCGTGGCATCCGTATCACGCACTCCAACAATCACTCGTCGGCCAATAACTTTAGACAACTTAATTTACCGTCCGGCGGTTTACAACAATTAACCCTGCCATTGATTGGACGTGTTGCAGCAGGTTGCCCCATTACTGCTATCGAACATATTGAAAAACAAGTACCCGTAGACCCAAGCCTGTTTAGTAAAGGTGCAGACTATTTATTACGCGTCAAGGGAATGAGTATGCGTGATGCTGGAATTTTGGATGGCGACTATCTTGCTGTGAAGAAAACTACTGAGGCGCGGAATGGCGATATCGTAGTTGCCCGAATTGATGATGAGGTAACCGTCAAGCGCTTACAGCGCAAGAAAGATTCAAGCGGGAGCTACATTGAACTGCAAGCTGAAAACCCTGAGTTCAAAAACATTATTGTTACGGCTGAGGCTGACTTTACCCTTGAGGGACAAGCCGTTGGCTTGATCCGTGCCAACGGTATCTAAATCCTTTTCTTAACTAGGGCTTACGCGTCGGCGCAATCACGTTGGCGTTCTTCGGCGAGGATGTGATCGTAATGATTGATTTGGGACCGGCTAACGAGCCCTCGTTAATTTCAACAGCGCAGGTACGATCACCCTTTGTAAATACCAAGAAACTTGTTTTTGCTTTAGTTGCAGTCACCGTTGTCCATCCCGCTTTGGGGTACTCTGACTGAAAGAATGCATACACATCGGTAGCGCCTTGCAGGGCACTGATATTGACACGACCAACCCATCCATCACCACGACCAATAATTAAAGAGTCGGAGCCCATGATCTTGGCGCCTGTTGGGAGAGGCATATCGCCTAGCAGCTGCGATTGAATCTGATTGATTTCATCTTGAGAACCCGTAGGACTGTCACCCATCGCACACGCTCCCAAGAGCAAGGCGGCTATCAAGGCTAGAAATTTAGATTTATGGAAAAAGTGGCTCATATCAAAATCCAATCAAATAAGCAGTCATTTAAAGAAATCATCCCTATTTTAGGACAGTCAGAGTTACAGTCAAGGCATCACTAATTAGCTGCCAATAATTCCTTTTAAGCCGGTATAGATCGAAATCGCTGTTGTTGCTAAGGCGACTCCAGTTCCAAAAAATCCTTGGAGGCGTTTCATTAGAGTTTCAATGTTAGAAGCTGATATTTTTCCGTCACTTAAACCCGAAGCAATTGCTTTTATCAGGGGGTTGATTGGGGTTGAGCGACGCCTACTCTGCCTTGCAAAAAATGCTGTGCCGCCCAATAACATGCCAGTCAAGAAACTGAATGCAATACTTGCTGAATACTGAAGAAGCTCTCGCCACTCAAAAGCATTTTGCGGAAGTATTGGCGTTTTATCTACCAAAGAGGTAATCCAGCTCATTCCAATTACAGAGGCTATGGCCAGGAAAGCCACTCCAATAAACCAAGGAAAAACAGAGTGCTTTTTGGCTTTAAACAAGACATATCCAAATGGTAAGGGCAGAATCATAGAAATGATTCTGAGATACAGCTCTTTTGTGTCATACACCACAATAATTAAAGCATGGGCCATCAATAGCAAAAATAGGGGAATAACAATGTATAGCCCAATATTTTTTATGAGGGAAGACAATGTGCCTTGTTCTTTTGCTACCTCATCTTCGCGCTCGCTAAGCATCTCTTCGAGCTCAGTAATTCGTCGCTCATATGCATCGCGATCAGGAATGTCCTCTAGTTGGCGCTCTAAATCAGCAACCTTCTTCATCATTGGCTTGAAGAGGTATAAATCCTTAGTACAAAATTTACAGGCTACTGCTTCTTCATCTACCTCAGAAAAACAATAAGGACATTTCATTATTTATTGACCACTATCGTTACAACTTGATTTGTTTCTCTGCCGTCCATATCTTTTACTGTTATACGTATGGTATGAGTGCCAGGTGGAACTTCTGCCTTAGAGAAATTAATACCCGTTGGAGTAATTGCTGACTTTAGCCGCGGGGTTAAATCCACAAAGGGGGATTTCATATAAACCACTTTGACTGAATTGGGATCAATCTTACCTTCGCCCCTAGCTTCAAATAGCACTTTGAAATCGAATGGGGAGCTTATTGGAGTGTCCGCCTCTGGTGAATTAAGTTTTACAGCAGGGCCTCGAGAAATACCTCGGGTTGCTAAGGCCCCACTTGCGGCAGGTAGTGCCGCCTCTTTTGAGGTAATTAATGGCGCCGCAAAGACAAGATTTGGCACAGCGCCAATCAATGCAAGAAAAATACCAAATATAGAATTAAGTAAATATTTTTTATTCATAAATTACCTCGTAAAGATTAATTTCCAACTAAAGAATATGGAGCCCAAAATAAGGGGTGTCCGTAGGCATAAGAGGTTTTACCTGTTTTCTCATCTTTTGCATTGCCCTTATCTGCTAGTTGCAACATTGATAAGCGTAAAGCCTCTGCTTTTAACAAAGAAGGTTGGTCAGACTGCCTCTTAAATAAATCCGTCATTAATAGACGGGAAGAAACTGAATCTACGGGCCAATTTGATACCAATAGGGCTCTAGCTCCGGCATAAAAAAATGCTCTTCCTAAACCAGATATTGCCTCAGAGCCACCACCATCACCAGCCGCTGTGTTACACGCAGAAAGGATTACCCAATCAGCGTTTAGCTTTAACTCTAAAATCTTTTCCACTGTAAGCAAGCCATCGTCCGGATCCCCAGTTAAGGTTGGGGTAGACATCGCTAAAGCAGGCTGCGTTAAACCGTCTAACTCACCTGGTACTAGACCATGCGTAGCAAACATCACGATTTTTCGATTGGACAAATCAGAGCTCATTACCTTTTTTACGCTGGCATTTCGCTGCAAGAAAATGTCTGAGTCTTCTGCCTTAAGAACTTTAGCAATCTCGATAATTTCTAAACTTGTATCGGGCAAACGGGGCAACAGTGCAAGTTCTGCAGAACTTACTTTGGATGTTTTTGGAGAATTTCTAAGATTGAGTGGACGCCCACGAGTCGCCAACTGAGTAGAGGGCTTGTCAATTTGCTTAGCTTGCTCATTACTAAACAAAGGGTCGCCAAACCCTATAAAACTTTTTCGCTCGACCGTTATTGCGGGTGCAGACCGTAATGAAGCTAAGGCATTTACCGAAGGAAGCTGAATAATAGCAATTTTACGAATCAACCAGGGCGCGTTTTGATAACCTGTAAAGCCCTCTGCTCCCTTTGTAGGTTGCTTAATGGGACTCACTAACAACGTTGCCAAAGGAAGCTGGCCCAAGCTTCCATGTGGAATTGAAATTAATAACTCTTTACCCTCTAAGCTTTTTTCAATGGGCTTAAGTAGTTTGTTATACAGCGCATGAGCTAAATTTACATCGAATGGAGGAATTTCATCAACCGTCGAAACCCCAGGATCGAGGGCCTTGCGTAGTCTTTCTACATCGCCAGCAATTTCTTTTTTATTAAAAGGAAGGATAGCAAAAGAATCAAGGCCTGACTGATGCAAAGCCCATACATAACTATTTCTTTCGCCAAAGTACCAAGCAACTAATACCTCTTTAGGTCCAATATTTTTACTAGCTCTAGCAACTGTAATTGGCTGCGGCTCAACTAACTCAAAATAATCTGGGAATTTATTTTTAATCTCATTCTTTACGGAATCCCGCTCTACCCTTAACTTATCAATATCTGCCTTCATCTTATTTTGAATACCGGGCAACTGCTTTTCTGCTGATGCAGCAGATATCGCTACCAAAACCTCATTTAATGAATTAAGTTGCCTTTGGAGATCCTGCTCTCTTCTTGCAAGATTTGAAAGTACTGGGTCTTTGATATTTGCACGTGCGGTACTTTGTGCTAAAGCTTTTTGAACAACACTACCTCTTGCAAAGTCTGCCAACATAAATGCTTGCGCAGCAGGGCCAGCGGAATTCTCGGGGTTTGCTTTAAACAAGGTGTTCATATATGACTCAATCACCCTAGAGAAGCGCTCTTGATGACGTATGCTAATCGTTTGATTTTCAGAATCGTTTCTATTCTGTTCAATTAATTGATTAACTGATTTATCAAAAAGATTCTTAGCCTCAGAATATTTCTGCGCGCCTTCAAGGGTACTTGCAAAATAAGACTGCGCCCAATAGGTTCTTAGATGATTGGGGCCAAGATTTTTAACTGTTCTCTCAAAGTTATCTTTTGCTATAACCTCCGCTAGCGCAAGATCGGAGGCGTTAATAAATGCTGTAATTTCATCAAGATTGCCGCGACTTTGATAACGTTCTTTTAAATCTTTATCTTGCTCAA
>Ga0102915_1000239_pt1 | contig 16640 bp, 13 predicted proteins | sample Colrivmet1561A02_FD_78199 | JGI IMG/M metagenome (GOLD analysis project Ga0102915, IMG submission 78199) | Estuarine microbial communities from the Columbia River estuary - metaG 1561A-02 | ecosystem: Environmental > Aquatic > Marine > Intertidal zone > Estuary | place: USA: Columbia River...
GCAATCGGACGTAAAGGCGGGGCACATGACCAGGAGGTTCTTGGTGCCCTCGGCCGGCAAGGCTTCGAGACGCTTGTCGGTATAAGGTGAAACCCACGGCTCACCGGCCAGACGGGACTGGAAGGAGAGTTCGTACTGAGACTCCTTGAGGCCGGCGGCGGCCACGAAGAGGCGCGTCATCTCGACGCATTGGTGGCGATAGCAGGTCGCCTGACAAGGGCTGTAATGGGAACAGCAATCCTTCATCTTCATGCAATGCGCCTTGGAAGGGTCACCCTTGCGCAGGTGGCGTTCCGGCAGGCCGTGGTAAGAGAAGAGCAGCTTGTCGAACGGCTTGCTCAGCCAAGGCTGGGCGGACTCGACCAAGGCGTCGATGTAGGCCGGGTCGTTATAGAACGGCTGCAGGACGTGATACTTCAGGCCAGGGGCGAGACGCTTGAGTTCTTCCTGCACCTTGACGACGACGGTCTCGTAAGAGGACATCGCATAGTGCGGATACTGCGGCATCACGAACAGGTCGTCGATCCCGGCGGCGAGCACCTTCTCGACGGCTTCGGCGCAGGACGGCGTGCCATAGCGCATGCCCATGATCACCGGCAGGCCCGTGGCCGTCTCGAGCTTGGCGCGCAGCTTGTCGGTCGTGACCACCAGAGGCGAACCATCGGGAGTCCAGACGCTGGCGTAGGCGGCGGCGCTCTTCTTGGGGCGGGTCCGGAGGATGATGCCTTCCAGGAGCAGCCAGCGCAGCGGGGCCGGATAATCGATGACGCGATCATCGTTCAGGAACTCACGCAGATAGTTGCGCACGTCGGGCACGGAAGTGCTCTTCGGCGAACCAAGATTCAACAACAGGATACCTTTGCGGGACATAGAGGCAAAAGAGGCGGGACGGCGGACGATGTCAAACGCCAGAGGCAACCACGGTATCGACCACGGCCTGGAAGGTCTCAATCCGGGCCTGGGGCGTGATGCCATGGCCGAGGTTGAAGATATGCCCGAGGTCGCCGGCGTTATCGGCCAAGACGGCCTTGGTCGCGGCAGCGGCGGCGGCGGGCTCGCCGGTCATGAACTCGGGGTCGAGGTTGCCCTGCAGACAGATCGGGCGACCGGCCAGCGCACGCACCTGAGAGAGGGGCATGGTCCAATCGACGCCGAGACACGGCACACCGGTCTGCGCGAGCGCGGCGGCCTGCGGGGACTTCCCCTTGGCGTAGAGAATGACCGGAGCGCCGGCGGGCAGGCGTTCGAGCACTGCGCGGATATAACGCAGCGAGAATTCCTCGTAGTCGGCACCAGTGAGCGCACCGGCCCAGCTATCGAAGATCTGGATCGCGTCGGCGCCGGCGGCGAACTGGCGGGTGAGATACTGTGCGACGGCGTCGGTCAGGATCTCGAGGATGCGATGCATCATCTTCGGATCGGCCTTCAGCAGCGCCTTCGTTTTGGGGAAATCTTCCGAGCCCCCGCCTTCGACGAGGTAGCAGGCGAGCGTCCAGGGCGAACCAGCGAAACCGAGCAAGGTCTTATTCAGGCCGAGCTCCTTGCGAAGAATCGCGAGGGCGTCGTAGACGTATTGCAGACGGTCAGCGGCGCCTTCGAGTTTCAGCGTGGCGACGTCGGCCGGCGAGGCCAGCGCGCGCTCCATGGCGATGCCGCCTTCGTCGCGGAAGCGGTAACCGACGCCGAGGGCTTCCGGAATGACCAGGATATCCGAGAAAAGAATCGCGGCGTCGAGTTGCGGGAAACGACGGAGGGGCTGCAGCGTGACCTCGACCGCGAGTTCGGGCGTGCGGACCATCGTGACGAAGTCCGATTTAGCCTTGAGGGCGCGATATTCGGGCAGGTAGCGACCGGCCTGACGCATAATCCAGACCGGAGCCCGGTCATGGGGCTGTCGGTGGAGGGCGGCGAGAAAGCGGTCGCGGGAGTTCATCAGGACCCCTTCAGCCAATCCTGCGGTTTTAGATAATGCGAGAGCAGACGTTCTTCCGGGGTACCGGCAGCGGGCTGGTGGCTATAGTGCCACTGCACGCGGGGCGGGAGGGACATCAAGATAGACTCGGTCCGGCCGCCAGACTGGAGGCCGAAGATCGTCCCACGGTCGAAGACGAGGTTGAATTCGACGTAACGGCCGCGGCGGATTTCCTGCCAGGTGCGCTCGCGCTCGCCATAGGGGGCGTCCTTACGGCGAAGCAGGATCTCAGCATAGGCCGGACCGAAAGCATCCCCCACCCTCTGCATCATCGCGAAGGCCGCCTCGAAGCCACCTTCAGTGAAGTCATCGAAGAACACGCCGCCGACTCCACGTTGTTCCTGGCGGTGCTTCAGCAGGAAGTAGTCATCGCACCAGCTCTTGAATTTCGGAAAGTGCGCGCCGGTGGCTTGCTCCGCGGCACGGTGCCAGGAGGCCGCGTCTTCATCGAAACCGTAATAAGGCGTCAGGTCGAAGCCACCGCCAAACCACCAGACCGGATCAGGTCCGTCGGTGCAGAAGAAACGCACATTCATGTGCGACGTCGGACAATAAGGATTGAGTGGATGCTGGACGACTGAGACACCCATCGCGCGGAAGCCTTTACCGGCGAGATCGGGTCGGGCGATCGTGGCGGACGGGGGCAGCGCGTGGCCGCGGACGTCCGAGAAGGCTACCCCGCCCTTTTCGATCACCGACCCACCGGCGATGACACGGGTACGACCGCCGCCGCCTTCGGCACGCTTCCACTCGTCGGTGATGAACTTGGCCTTGCCGTCCACTTCCTCGAGGGTCGCGCAGAGGCGATCCTGCAGGCTGGTCAGGTAATTTCTGACGAGGTCGGGGTTCATGGTGACGACACTCAATCCGAGCCTGCGGGGCTGGTCAACGAAGCCTCGACTACCCCAGCAAGAATCCACCACCGCTTATCCCCCTTATGCGGGAACTACTAGGTAGACCTTGATGGGGGGCTCGCAAATGGTCAGGGTCTGACCAAGCCATGAACCCGGAATTCAAGCTCCTCGTCCTTTTCTGCTTGGCCGGCATCTTCGCCTTGGGACTGCCTTGGTTAGCTTGGCGACGCGTGCGGAGCCTGGAAAAGAAGTATGGACGGATCCTGCTCGTGCGCGGCGTGACCGGTGCGCAGGCCGCCCGGATTGTCCTCCTGCGCGGCGACGTTTCGCAGGTCGACGTCGACGAGAGCGATATCGCAGTGACGGATTTCTATTCCGCCTTCGAACCCGCGATCAAACTCTCCAGCGGCGTCTACTCCGGCAAGCGGCTCTTCGACGTCGCGCGTGCGGCGCGCCTCGCCGGCCACGCCCTGCAGCACCGCGACCGCAAACTCGGCGGGCTCGCGTCCTGGGATTCGTTCATGATCTTCTGGGGCAATGCCTGGCCGATTTTACTGCCCCTCACCGTCATCGTCAGCAAAGGCCGTCCGTGGGCCTTGATCGGCTTCGCCCTCGTCGCCGGATCCATCGCCATCATCCACCTGCTCAAGCACACGCATGTACAGGACGCCGCGCGACGCGGACGCCGCGAACTGGACGGCGCCAAGCTGCTCGACGGGCATCCGGAAAAAGAGGTCGAAGCGGCATTCTTGGCCGCCCGGCTGGACCATATGGCCCTGCCCTACTCGAAAACGTGGCTTCGGCTGCTGTTTTCCTGAGCAGGACCGCTACAAGAGACCTACGGCGGCCCTAATGTCGCTCTCGCTGGGAATTTCTGCCTTCCGACCCATGGGAGACCGGACAGTATTCACTTACTAATAAGACCGAGCCTGCGACGGTCTCTTCGAACCCATGTTCTCGAAACCTAGCCGCCTCCAGACCCTCCTGCTGATGCTCCCGACCTGGGCCTTCGCCCACTCGGTGCTCATCTTCCGGGTGTTGCCGCTGAACTCGAATGGCAACGCGCTGGTGACGAATAATATTTTGCCCTTCGTTTTACTTTTGGGTCTCGCTGTCGGCTTCGCCAGCCTGGCCTCTTACGTCGCCGCCCGCCGCGCTGCCGCCCTCGGCTGGAGCCTGCCGCCCGTCATCGCTTTACTCATCCACGTCCCGTTCCTCGGCGCCGGTATCGCGCTCTGGCTCGCCGCGACCGGCGATGAGCAGGAAAAGAATGCCGCCACGCCGATGTCCGTCGCCGGCCGCCTTGTCGTTCCCTTCATCCTCGGCACCTTCGCCTGCTGGGCGCTGACCTGGGGATGCCAGTATCTGATTGAACTCGGGAAGCTTCCGTTGGGATTGAAGCAAGCCGGCGGCTACTTCGGCCTGGCGATCTTCGCCGGCCTGCCCTTCGCAACGGGCGTGAGCTGCGGCGTGATTCTGCGCCGGGCGGGCGGCACCTTCAGTCAGGCCATCGCCGCGTCGATGACCCTCGTCGGCGCCGTCATTCTCGTCCTCTGCGCGATGGCGATGGAAGGTATCATCTGCGTCGTCATGGCCGCCCCTATCGGTGCGGCTGTGGCCTTCTTCGGCGTGGTCGGTGGCTACTTCCTCGCCCGCACGAAGGCCGCCGACGGCACGCTACATTCCGCCGCTTGGCTAAGCATCGTCGTGATCGTCGCACTGGAAGGATGGAATCCGCCCGCACCACTAGAGAATACCACCTCGAGCGAAGTCATCATCGACGCTCCCGTCGAGCGCGTCTGGGCGGAGCTGCACGATATTCGCGACCTACCGGCCGCCGGTGATAACTTCCTATTCCAATTCGGCGTCGCTCACCCGGTGAGCACGGTGACCGACGGACAAGGCGTCGGCGCCGCGCGTCTCTGCAAGCTCAGCACCGGTGACATGCCCGAGATCATCACCGTGTGGAAGCCTGGTCAGGAATTGCGCTTCAAGGTGCTCTCGACGCCGCCCTCCATGAGTGAACTGGGCTTCTTTGGGCAGACCATCGACACGACCCATATCCATAGCGCCTACGCGAGCCTCGAAGGCGGCTTCAGACTGACCACCCTACCCGATGGCCGCACCCGGCTGACCGGCGAAAGCCACTACCTCCTGAACATCGCCCCGGCCGCCTACTGGAACCTCTGGACCGAGGAAATCGTCCACATGGTCCAGCTCCGGGTGCTGGAACACGTCAAAACCCGCGCCGAGGCAGGCTCGAAGAGCCCTAAATAGCCGCTGGCAGGCCCAGGGCGGAAACTTCGCCTTGGTCGCAGGGTTATATTCCATACAAAGTCCCCATGAACTCGAACCGCCTCTTCGCGATCTTCAGCGTCATCATCCTGGCTGGCGCCGGCTACGCCCTCTACCAGTGGGTGCAGCCTGAGGACGTCTCCGTCGTCCGGAGCACCGCCAAGAAGAGCGGCTCCCCGGTCAGCAAGCTCGTCATGGAGAAAGGAACGGTCCGCACCGCTAAAACCCTTCAGTTGAGCCGGAAGGATGACGTCGGCACCGACGTCGAAGAGAAGGATCTCGCGAAACAGTCTAAGCCTGTAGCCGAACTCGATGCGAAATTTGCCACCTGGCGTGATGACGGCCGCAAGGCCGTGGAGGACATGTTTGGCGGCGACCGCGAAAAGATCGGCAACGCCTTCCGCGTAGCCATGGCGAACGACGAATTCCGAGCCAACTACGGGCGCATGCGTGAACTGGAGTCCCAATATCGCTCCGCGACTGACGACCAGAAGCAATCCATCATGGACGAGCTCGGTTCGGTTCGCTCCCGCGGTCTCGGCATGCTCAAGCAGGCCGGATCTGGCGCACCTGCCACCGCTGCTCCGACCGTCACGATTACCGGAGCAGGCGTCGTGAATCCCGGCAACGGAGCCGCTCCGGCCGCCGCACCGGCCGCTCCAGCACCACCCCCGGCTGCTCCGGTCGTCTTTGAGTAAGGTCGACGACGGCCTAACCGTCGTTCTCTCTTCATGAAAGATTTCCTCGCTCGCCGCCCCTTGCTCATCGGCTGCTTGCTGTTTGGGCTGGTGTGGGCGGGGTTCACCTGGCTCGCCTCCGACACATCCGAAGGCAAAGCCTCCGGCCGCAGCCCCACGACGCGCGGCACCAATAAGGTTACCACTAGCTCCCGACCTGCCGCCAGCGCGCCCCGCAGCATCCAAGGGCTTACGGTAGACGATAAACAGGATATCTCTGCCGACGGACGGCCCCCGAACGCCCGCCGCGAAAGTATCGTCCGCACGGGCCTCGGCGAATTGCAGGAGATCAAGCAAATGAACCTAGCGGTCTTCGACGACGCGGCCAAGCGCTGGAACGCGCAGCCGCGTGTGAAAGAAATCATCGCCCAATGGCAGGCGACCGAAGCCGCCTGGAAGACGCAGGACGACGACGCCAAGGCGGCCGTGGTGCCGCAAATGGAAGCGATGTGGAAGGAAGCGCTCGGCCTGCTCCGCGAGGAAGTCGAAAAATCAGCCCGCGAGGCCGCTGCCGGCGTCAAGTAGTCGCGAAACGCGCGAACTCCGCGCGGAAGTCTGTGAGTACGGCCTGGATACGCGCAAAGCCGCCGTGCCGCTCGCTAGTGGACTCATCCATATAAAGATCCCGGCGCACTTCGATCATCAGGGACTGAACGCGCGGCTCGGTGCCGAAGAAACGGTTGGGCACGATCGCGCCGCTGAACGGAATGTCGACGCCGACCGTGAAGCCGTGGGCGCGAAAGAAATCCTCGGCCAGCGCTCGGAGTTCCGGCGACGTGTGGCCGGGCTGTGTGCCAACGCCGATTTCCAGCGGCGCCGAGAAACCGACCTGCGTCGGTAACTGACCAGTCGGAAAAGAATGCGCGTCCAGGATCACGCAACGACCGAAGCGCGCGAGTCGCTCCGCCGCGGCTTCGTTGAGCCGATGATGGTGCGGCCAGTAATAGCGATCGAGCAGCTCCTTGCGACGCTCCGGCGAGAGCGCGCGCAAAGGCCGCCCGTCGCAGGTCTGCACATACGTCGCGCCCATGCCGAAAGCGGAACATCGCTCCAGGCGATCATCGGCGAAGCGCTCGACATCGACCACCAAGCGCGACACTTCTGCCCGCACAATCTCATCGGTGGGCATCCCTTCGGCGTAGAGGGCCGCCGTATGCCAGTCGGTCAGCCGGAGCTGTTCCAGGCCAAGGTCGGCGTCTGAAATCAGGTAATCCGCGCGGTCAGCGGACGGAATCACGGTCGAATCATGCGGAAGATGCAGCAAAACGGGGGTCATCCGGAGTAGTGTGCCAACCTTAAGGAGAGATCAAGACTTAAATCATTGATGCAGAGTGTCATAACAAGATTTAGAATCTTGCAACTGTCGCAGAAATATGGGGTTTCAAAGGCGAACCCCAATCCAACACACACATGAAAATCAAACTCGCACTCCTCCTGGCCCTGATCACCTCAGCCGGCCTCCTCGCTCAAGACGCTCCCAAGCCCGACGCCCCTAAGGGCGACGCTCCTAAGAAGGGCGAAGGCAAGGGCGACAAGGGCGGCAAGAAGCAGGCCCCCCAGAAGCCTGAGTCCGTCGACGAAGCCACCTGGAAGAAATTCGGTGAAGCCCAGAAGGCTGCTCAAAAAGACGAAGCCGTGATCGCCGCCAAGGCCAAGGCCGCTGACGCCAAGACCCCTGAAGAAAAGCAGGCTGCTGGTAAGGCTGTCATGGAAGCCACCAAGGCCGCCATCCTCAAGGCCGACGCCTCTCTCGAGTCCGTCTTCAAGGCCCTCGAAGCGAGCCGCGCCAAGGGTAAGGGCAAAGGCGACAAGGGCGACAAGGGCGGTAAGAAGCCGGAAGCCAAGTAATCTTCGGATTACAGGCTAGAACAAGACCCCGGTTCGCCGGGGTTTTTTGTTTGGGGATGAAAACAAGGTGAAGGCGGTTAGCGGTTGGCGGTTGGCGGTTAGAACGAACAGGTGACAGGTGACGGCCAACGGGGCATCAGCCATGCAGGGGTCGGCTGTTTAGCCATCGGCAGTAAGGATCCGGAGGCCAGCGGCCGAAACCTGAACGGCCGACGCCTGGAGCGCTGGCTCCCGTGGCTGGCACCAGTCACCCGAGAATACCCTCACCCAAGCCAATCCTCCGGTCTCCGTTTCCCCTTTGAGTGCGTCTCCCATCCGCCAACCGCTATCCGCCTGAACCTTTTCCTGCTTCCGGTGTTTCTTAAACATGCGCCCCTCTGCCCTATTGCTCGCCCTGCTCGCTACGTCCGCGCTCTTTGCCGCGGACGCGCCTAAGCCCGACGCACCCAAAGGCGATACGCCTGCCGCCAAGCCGGCCGAAAAAGCCGTCCCCAAGGCGAAGAAGCTCATGGGTATCCCCGAGATCCCCGAAGGCGTCTCCATCAGCGACGGCGTGAAACTGCAAGCCGCTTGGCTGAAGGCGCAAGAAGCTCCCGCCCCCAAAGCAGGCGAGGAGAAGCCGAAGGGCGAAGTTGATAAGAAGAAGAAAGGCGGCGCCCGCGGTTCCGCCGACGATGCCCTCGCCAAGGCGATGATCAAAGCCGACCCTTCCCTGAATCCCGAACTCGTCCGGACCTACCTCGAAGCTTCCCGCCAGAAGTCGAAAGACGGGATGAAGAAGAAAAAGTAAACTGGAGGATAGATGACTGAGTCGATGGCAGAGGACTGTATCGAGGGCTGAACTGAGAAAAATACCACTCGCCGAGACCCGATTTGCTTTTTCATCACTTCTGCCCTCTGTCATCGACTCCGTCATCTGCCCTCGACTCAGCCCTCCACTCCTTCCCTCCCCCCATGCGCCCTGCCTTCTTCCTTTTCGCCACCCTGCTCGCCCTAGTCGGCTTCGCCGCCGATGCTGCGGTCGACACCGCTGCAACCAAGAATCCTGTCCGCCAGACCAAAGGTCAGAACGTCCTCCCGGAATCCGTCGAGGGTGTTCCGGAAGCAGAATACACCAAGATCCGCCGAGCCTTGCTGATGTCTTACGGCAACGAATCCATCTCGGCCGCCCGCAACCGCCTGAACGAACTCAAGGAGCGCACCCGCTTCACGAAAGGTCGCAACGAAAGCGAAGACCTACGTCTCGATTTCGAAAAGGCCCGCGATGCGATGGTCAAGGCGACGATTGACTCCGTGCTGAAGCTCGACCCCTCGATCAATAAGGACTCCCTGGTGATCACGCTCAACGCCATCGAGGAAGCCACCAAGAAGCGCGGTCAGGAAGCGACGCAACGGGCGCGCGAAAAAGAGGCGGCCGAAGCCAAGCTCGCCAAGAAGGACGCCCCGGAAGCGAAGCCCGAGACGTCCGTCGCCGCGGCCACCGAAGAAAAGCCGATGACTCCAGCCCAATTGCTCGCCGACGTCGAAGGCGTCTCCGCCGAAGACATGACAAAATTCCGTATCGCCGCGTTCGTCGCCCAGAAGGATCCGACGGTAAAGGAACTTAAGGCCAAGCAGAACGAGATGCGCAAGGAGGCCGAATTCGCCTCCCCTGATGAGAAGAAGAACATGCGCAACGACTTCGAAGTCCTGATGGATGATATGCGTAAAGCCAACCTCGCCGCAGTGAGCAAGGCCGCCCCTTCCCTCAGCAAGGAAACCCTCGAGAAGATCATGGAAGCGGTTGAAAATCGCGCCAAGGCCGCCGCCGCGAAGAAAGCGACCAAGGCGACCAAGACCCCGCTCAAGCCTTTCCCGTTCGGGGAGAAGAAGTGACGGCGAAACAGAATAGATGACTGAGTCGATGACAGAGGCCTGTATCGAGGACTGAATGGATTAGATGCAAAGGGGTAATGGGTAGGGCTGACCATCCTTGGTCAGCCGTGTATCGTCAGGTAGGGACGCCACTGCGTCGAGATATCCACCAAAAGGGAAACCGGAGACCGGATGGCTAGCTGGGGGTTCGTTTCAGGTGGCGGGGACTCTGTCCTCTGCCCTCTGTCATCGATTCTGCCCGCAACTTCCCCCCAGCCCCGGGGTTAAATTCGTAACCTACCCTTACCCCTATGAACAAACTCTTCCCCATCCTTTTCGGCGTAGCCATCGGTTCCGCCGCGACTTACTTCGCCATGGACGCCAGGCAGTCCGCGGCGAACGCGCCCGACGTCACGGAGAAGACCGCTGCCCCGAAATTCGCCGGCAAGTCCACCGCCGTCGCCAGAGCCGATGCGCCGGCCTCGGAAGCCCCGCGCCAGCCTGGCAACTCGAAGTTCGGCGGTAAGGGTAGCTTCCTCCCCGAGGAGATCGACGGCGTCACGGCCGAGCAGCTCGATAAGTGCAAGGTCGCGATGATGAAGACTTTCCAGGATGAAGACGTGAAGGCCGCGCGCGCGAAGCAAGGCGAGCTCTTCAAGGAAGCCCAATATGCCTCGGACGACGAAAAGAAGGGCATGGTCAAGCAGTTCGAGGAAATCCAGCTCGAGATTCGTACGGCCACCAGGGCCGCGATGATGGCGGCCGATGCTGACATCACCGATGACGTCGCCGACAAGGTCCTCGACGCCGTCGAGGAACGCATGAAGCAGCGCCGTCAGCAGTTCCAGCAGGGCGGTAAGAAGAAGTGACGCCGCAGAAAAGCTGCGGCGAGGGACAGGGCTAGGGCTAGGGCCAGTTTGATTACCTCGGGTAGGGTCGGGACCGCGTCACGACATAGCCTGCATCAAGGTAGGGACAGCACCACGTGCTGTCCTAAGCAACTTCTGTCCAAGGGGAGGACGCGATAGTGATCACGTCCCTACCCTCGATACAAACTAGGGCAGCACGCGGTGCTGCCCCTACCTCAGCCCATCGAAGGTGGTCTTCAATTCCGCATCGGTCAGCGGGCGGTTCCAAAGGAGGAAGCGGGCGACTTCACCGTCGAAGGATTCCTTGCCGGGATGCTGAATCGCGTCGCGTTCCTGACCAATCGCTAACTTCGACGCGTCGGCCAGGGGATTGATCGGAAAGCGCGCGGTCGCGCAGGCCTTGAGATCGTTGACGAAGAATTCGGCGAGGACCTCGCCCTGCCCCGCACCGAGGCGACCGGCGAGCACATGGAAGCGTCCTTCGGCGAGCTTGGGCCCGACGAGCTTGGGATTATTTATATCGAAGCGGCCGAAGGTGAGCCCATTGCGTGCGCCCCACCAGACGGTGTTGTCGTCATCGAGGCAGCCCCAGATGCCTTCATATTTCTGGCCGTTACGGAGGTTGCCGAAGAACGAGTTCACATCCTTCAGCCCGACGCGCTGCGGGTAGACCTTGATCACCGTGACCCAGGTGCAGCCGTCGCCACGGATCAGTCCGTCGAAAGCCGCCTCGTCATGACAGACCAGTTCCTGCTGACGGAAGGAGAGCGCCGGAGCGGAGCCGGCGGCGACCGACGGTAATCCCGAAGTCGCGTCTGCCCGACCCTTCGGCTGGCCGACGAAATCACGGGCCGCAACTGGACCGACCTGGCTCTGCCACGCGGTGACTCGACCTTGCGCATCGACCGTGACTCCCTTCGACGCATCCAGATCAACCATTAAGCCGGTGGACGGAATTTCGGCGGCTGCTAGGCTGAGGCAGGATAACGTGATGAGCAGGCTGAGCTTCATGATAGGACTAATGAAGGCGAGGTTTCCGGCCATGGGAAGAACTAAGGGGGAGCCGAAGGTAGGAAGATAAGTTAGGGACAGGGACGGGGACGGGCTCCAAGACTTAGGGATAGTCACAGACACAGGTGATACTGTTCTGCCGCTATTCCAGCGTCTGCCCCTAGGCATCGTAACCTGTCCGTGCCCCTGTTCCTGCCCCTTGAATTTCGGGCAGCAGGTGGCGGGAATCCTGCCCTCTGTCATCCGTCATCGACTCAGTCCTCATTTAAGACCCCGTTCCCTACCCCTTTTCCGCTGGAACTCTCCCATCCTACTGCCATCTAATAAGTCCATGTCCCCTCGCGTCCTCCCCCTCCTTGGACTGTCCTTGCTGGCTGCCGTCGTCGGCCGCGCCCAGTCCGCCGATACGGTCTTCGTCGAAGCCGAATCCCTCGCCTCTGCGGGCGGCTGGAAGCTCGACACCTCCTTCACGAATATCGTCGGCTCGCCTTACCTCTTGGCCCACGGCCTCGGCAAGCCGGTCGTTGACGCCACCGGCTCGGTCCGCATCGCCACCGCAGGCGAATACCGCGTCTGGGTGCGCACCAAGGATTGGGTCGCCCATTGGAACGCCCCCGGCACCCCGGGCCGCTTCCAGCTGATCGTCAACGGCCAGCCCGTCGCCACGGAGTTCGGCACGAAAGGCGCCGAGTGGCATTGGCAAGCGGGCGGCAAGATCACCCTGCCCGCGGGCGACGTGAAGATTGCCCTCCATGACCTCACCGGTTTCGCCGGTCGTGCCGACGCCATCCTCTTCAGCAAGGACGCTTCTTTCACCCCGCCCGAAGGCGCAGCGCTTGTCGCCGCCCGCTCGCAGTGGAATAGCCCCAAGGGCTCGGAAGACCAGGGCGAGTTCGACCTCGTCGTCGTCGGTGGTGGCTACGGCGGCCTCGGCGCCGCGCTCTCCGCGTCCCGCCAGTCCCTCAAGGTCGCCTTCATCCAGGACCGCTTCGTCCTCGGCGGCAACGGCAGCTCCGAGATCGGCGTCTGGGCCATGGGTGGTACCACACGCGGCAAGTTCCCGCACCTCGGCGAGATGATCGAAGAAATTGGCGACCGTTCGCCCGACAGCCCTGGTCGTATCGACAGCTTCGGCGATGACCTGAAGGAAAAAGTCGTCCGCAACGAAAAGAATATCGCTCTCTTTCTCGGCCACTTCGCCACCGGCGTGATCATGGACGGTAATCGCATCGCCGCCGTGAAGGCCATCGACGTGAAGACCGGCCGCGAAAAGGTCTTCCGCGCGAAGTTCGTGGCGGATACCACCGGCCATGGTTGGGTGGGCGCCTACGCTGGCGCGACCTTCCGGACCGAGCCCGACAAGCGCATGGGCATGTCCAACATGTGGTTCTACCAAGACGCCGACCAAGCTTCAAGCTGGCCCGCGACCCCTTGGGCGCTGCCGCTCGAGATGGGCGATTTCCCTCTCCTCCAGAAATCCAAGGCCAAGATCGACGACAAGCCCTTCATGAAGGCCGAATGGTTCTGGGAATCCGGCTTCGACAAGGATCCGATCAAGGACCTCGAATACATCCGCGACTGGAACTTCCGTGCGATGTATGGCGCTTTCTCCGCCCTCAAGAACGGCCCAGATAAGGCTAAGTATGCCAACTCCGACCTCAAGTGGGCCTCGCACGTCGGCGGCCCCCGCGAATCTCGCCTCTTCGACGGCGACATTATCCTGAATAAGGAAGATATCATCACCCGCCGCGATTTCGATGACGGCTGCGTGCCCACAACCTGGGACATCGACCTCCACTACGCCAAGGAACAGTTCGCCAAGAAGTTTCCGGATAATCCGTTCATCTCGCGCGCCGCGTTCGGCTACACCGACGCCAGCGGTAAGCAGGTGCACGCGGTCGATCGTCGCAACGGCTACCCGCTCCCCTACCGCCTGTTCTACTCCAAGAACATCAATAACCTGTTCTTCGCTGGGCGCCACATCTCGGTCACCCACGAGGCCCTCGGCACCGTCCGCGTCATGCGTACCATCGGCATGATGGGCGAAGTCGTCGGTAAGGCCGCCTACCTCGCCGTCCGCGAAAACACCGACCCTCGCGGCGTGTACCAGAAGCACCTGCCTGATCTCATCAAGCTCATGGAACAGCCCGGACGCATGCGCCGCAGCGACCTCCGCTCGGACCTCTTCCTCGACACGTCGATCGCCGACTACAAGGAACTGCCCACCCACCGCGCCGCACTCGACCTCACTAAGGGCACGCCGACGAAGCTCTCCCCCGACGACCTCAAGGAACTGGCCAAGCTCGGCGGCGTCATCGTCGACGACGCGCAGGCGAAGTTCGAAGGTAAATGGACCCAAGGACACGGTCTCGCCCACCTAGGTGCTGGCTACCACTACGCCTCGGGCGCCGGAAACCGCGCGACCTACACCTTCGAGGTCAAGGATGGTGGCAAGTATGAGCTCCGCGGCTATTGGCAGGGCCACGAAAACCGCTCGCCCAACTCCGTCCTGACAATCAATCGCGTCGGCGAGAAGCCCGTCACCCTTCGCCTTAACCAAAAGGATGGCGAAATTGAGCAGGCCAATAAACTCGGAAAGTTCCAGTTCGCCGCTGGTACCCACACCCTCGTCCTCTCGTCCGACGGCGCTAAGGGCAACGTCCACGCCGACGCCTTCCAGCTGATCCTCGCCGACTAAGCGATGCCGTCGCCCCGCGTCAGCGCCTGGCTGGTCAAAGGCTGGCGTCTCGCGGCTTTGCTCCTCGCCGCCCTGCTCTTGCAGCGCACGACTCCCCTCACGGAGTCGGCGCTGACACGTCTCGGGCTCGATGACGCCAAGGCGTTTTTCCCCGAAGCTAAGCGGCTGAAGTCTGGCCCCAACCAGACGCTCCTCGTCCAAGACGAGTCCGGCAACCGCCTCGGGCGCCTGGTCACGACCTCGCCCGACGCAGACAGCATCCTCGGCTACGCCGGCCCGAGTAACGTGCTCGTGGCTCTCGATAATCAGGAGAAGATCGTCGGCACCCGCATCCTCTCGAGCGAAGACACGCCAGAGCACGTGGACACCTTGCGTGGCAACGCCGCGTTCGAGAAATCCTTCAAGGACTGGCGACCGACGACGCAACCGACCCCGAAGCTCGAGGCCTACGCCGGCTCGACGCTCACGGCCTACGCGATCACCGAATCCATCCAGAAACGCCTTTCCGGCAACTACGTCTCGCTGCGTTTTCCCACCCCGCTCTCGCTAAAGGAAATTCAAGGCTCCGGTTTCCCTGATGCGACTAGCTTCGAGCCGAATATCCCGCGCCTGGGCTGGAACCTCGTGCGCGGGCCCAACCGCGCCCACCTCGGCTACGTCGTGCGTTCCTCGCCTTCCGCCGATGAAGTCATCGGCTACGCCGGCCCGAGCGAAACGCTGATCGCCATCGAAGCCGACGGCCTCCGCCTGCGCCAAGTCAAACTGCGGACGTCCTACGACTCAGCGGAATATGTCAGCCGCATCCTGGAGCAGGAACCCGATCCGCAGGGGCGCACTTTCTTCAAGGACCTGACGAAGTGGACCACGCGCGAGTGGGCTGAGTTCGATTTCCGGAAAGGCGACCTCGACACGGTCTCCGGCGCGACGCTCACGAGTTACGGAATTGCCAAGGGATTGCAGACTCGCTTCGCCGACGACGCGCAGGGCGGCCAGCGGGCGAAGCAGGATGCGCAGCAACGCCTCCGCACCGCGGCGCTCTGGTGCTTCCTCGTCGGCGCGCTGCTAATGACATTTACGCCCCTGCACGGCCGCCCCGTCATCCGCACCATCTGGCAGATCATGCTCGTCGGCGGGCTCGGCCTCTGGCTCGGCCAGCTGCTTTCGCTTTCCCTCTTCGCCGGCTGGGCCCGCCATGGCATCCCGTGGTCCCAGGCCCCCGCCCTCCTGATCCTCGGCGGTATCGCCCTGCTCGTCCCTTGGGGCTCCCGCCGCCAGCTTTACTGCCACCAAGCCTGCCCCCACGGAGCGGCCCAGGAGCTCCTGGGGGGCTTTAAGCGCCTTCATGTGACCGTCCCCGCCCGTTGGCATGCTTGGCTGAGCAAACTGCCTGCCATCGCCCTCGCGGGGGCCTTTTTGGCCGCCCTGATCTGGCCCCGCTGGAATATCGGACAAGTCGAGCCCTTCGACGCCTGGATTCTCGGGATCGGGGTCGCGATTCCCCTGACCTTGGCCGTGGTCGGCCTGCTGGCCTCGGTCGTCGTGCCGCAGGCTTATTGCAAATATGGCTGCCCGACCGGCGCCCTCTTTAAGTTCGTGCGCTCCGCCAACCAAGCCGAGACCTGGGGCCGACGCGATCTGTGGGCGGCCGTCGTCCTCGCGCTGGGCGCAGCGGTGGCCTTTTTTCCCCGTGCGGACTTCGCCGCGGAAGAAACCCCCGAGACCTCCGCGCGCCAAGCCGTCACCGAATTGCATGGCGCGGCCTTTGGCACGACCTGGACCGTCAAGGTACGCGGCAGCGACGTCGATGCCGTGATCCTCAAGCGCGAGCTCGAAGCGGAATTCAAGCGCGTCGAGTTCTCCCTCTCGCACTGGCGCGAATCCTCCGCGACCGCCGACTTCAATCACCTTGAATCCACCCAAGCCTTTGGCATCACCCAAGAACTTGCCGAACTGGTCGAGTTCGCCCTAAAGCTGAGCACCGCCTCCGGCGGGATGTATGACATCACCGTCGCGCCGTTGACGAACCTCTGGGGCTACGGCCCGGCGGGCAAACTACCCGACCCCACACCGGAGCAACTCAAGGCCGCGCTGGCAAAGGTGGGCTGGTCGAAACTCAAACTCGACAAGGAGAACCTCACGCTGGCGAAGAGCCACGAGGGCCTGAACCTCGACCTCGGGTCCGTGCTGCAGGGCTACGCGGCCGATCGCGCGGCAGCGATCCTGCGCGCCCAAGGCCAACATGTATACCTCATCGAGGTCGGCGGCGAGATCCTCGCCGCAGGCTCGTGGCGCGTGGGCATCGAAGATCCGTTCAACCCGCGCGTCATGCTGGAGACCGTACTGCTGACCGACCGGGCGCTGAGTACCTCGGGACTTTACCGCGCCAAGAAGCTCGCCGCCGGCAAGCCCATCTCGCACATCCTCTCGCCCAAGACTGGCCGACCCGTCGAACCCACGCTCGAGATGGCCGTCGTGACTCACGAAAGCTGCTTCCAGGCCGAC
>Ga0102915_1000243_pt1 | contig 16506 bp, 16 predicted proteins | sample Colrivmet1561A02_FD_78199 | JGI IMG/M metagenome (GOLD analysis project Ga0102915, IMG submission 78199) | Estuarine microbial communities from the Columbia River estuary - metaG 1561A-02 | ecosystem: Environmental > Aquatic > Marine > Intertidal zone > Estuary | place: USA: Columbia River...
AAAAGTGGGAAGACTTCAAGCCGTCCTCGCGTCCGGAAATGCTGGCGAAGCGATGCGCGAAGCTAAGGATCTTGCTCTGAACAAAGAGAATTTCACTCTGCTCATCCAAGCGAAATTCATCATGGCTCAGGCCCGCCATAAGGATTTCTTGCGGTTCCTCAAGGAAAACCCGCGATGGAATGAGGACCCGATCGCAACCCCAGCGCGTCATCAACTCTATGATGAGGTGCTCGAACTGTATCTTTACCCTGCCCTTTTTATGGGTTCTGAAGGCGAGTCCGCTGCACGCGGACTTTGGGGGGCAGTCGAAATTTACCGAGAAAGCGGAGAAACCCCTCTAGCGATCGAGACCTGCCGTGACATCACGGCCCTCTATCCTGATACCGCCTACGCTTCCAAAGCCAAAGACTTCCTGTCTCAACGAACCCCCGAGCAAATCGCCGTCGATAAAGAAAAAGAGGCCAAGGAAGCACTCACCCAGCCATCAAGCACCCCGCAACCCACAGCATCGCCATCCACCACACCCATTGATTCCCATAAAAACCCACAACCAAAATCAACCAAGAAGAAAAAAAATGGAAACCAACCCGCCAAAAATTAACCCTTCAAGATTTAGTCGCCCGCAAGGGTTCACGAATGTGTATCGTTCCAACGCTCATGTGAATTTTCAATCAGTGTCACTCGCTTGGATTTTCATTCTCGCTGCAATGTTTCTGGGATTCACCTGCGCGACAGCAAGCGCCGCCGAGGTCACCAGCCACAAAAGCCTCCTCGACCTCTACAGAGAGGGAGGTCCCATTATGCACCTCATCGCACTCTGCTCCGTCGCCGTAATGGCTCTTGGGACCTATTGTTTTCTGATGTTTCGGAAAGCGAAACTCATGCCCCCCACAGTGGTCAATCACCTAAACGGACTCATGGGCCAACGAGACCTTCAATCCGCGTACGATTATTGTGCAGCGAATCCTTGCCTCCTCACTTCGATTCTTTCCGGTGCGCTCATGAAGGCCAATTTCGAACGCGACATGTATAACAAGACGTCGATGGAAAACTCGATTGCCGACGACTGTTTTCGCGATGAGACAAAGATGATGGTGGTGGTCAACTACATGAACACCTTCGCCGTCCTGGCCCCAATGATCGGGCTTCTCGGAACCGTGGCAGGAATGATCACCAGCTTTAGCGCTCTCACCGCAGGGAAAGCCGAAGCCACGGACCTCGCCAAGGGAATCGGAGAGGCGCTCATCGCGACCGGCGGCGGCCTCCTGTTGGCGATTCCATCGATGTTTCTCTACTTCTTTTTTCGCGGATTGCTCACCTCGAATATGGCGGATCTCCACAAAACTCTTTCCCATACCCTCGACCTTTTTACAGGCGAAGCACACAGCCACCCGCCCACAGCACGTTAAAAAAGATCATGTCCGCTATACGAAGACGTATTCGCAGGGTTCAGCACGACGAGGTCGGCCTCCAGATCGCACCCATGGTCGATGTGACCTTGTTGCTCTTATTTTTCTTCATGCTGGCCGGAAAAATCACCAAAGCCGACAAGTTGATGGACATTAAAATCCCGCTCGCGAAAACGGGAAAGATTCCCACTGATGAGGGAGCGAGAGATATCGTCAACATTGACGCACAGGGACAACTCTTCAGCGGAAGCCGGGCCGTCACCTCCAAAGAACTCACGGCGCACCTCAAACAAAGATTCAAGGATTTTCCCCCGCTCAAACTTTCCATCCGAGCAGACGCCAGCACCCCAGGAAAAAAGATCAAAGAGGTCATGGCCATTGCGAGCGAGGCCGGAGCGATCGAGGTGATTTTTGGGGTCATTCAAAAATGAAACGCCTCGAACACCCCCAAATTGAACTGCAGATCGCACCGATGATCGACGTTTGCTTTTTGCTTCTCTTTTTTTACATCCTGACATCGAAGCCCGTGAAGCCAGAGTCGGATATGACCATGACGCTCCCTGGAACTATTCCACAGGAACAAACCCTAGAAATTCCCGACGAACAAAGACTTCTCATCCAAGACAACGGCCAAATCGTCCTTAACGATCTTCCGCTTGACTCCATCGAAAGCAGCGAACTACCCACCTTGCTTTCAACACTGAAGCGATTCAAAGAGACGGCAGATGCCAATAAAAGCGAGGCCCTCATCACGCTCGACGTGAGCGATAAGGCCATTCACCAACGTGTCGTTGACGTCTTGAATGCGTGCGCCACTGCCGGCATTCAAGGCGTAACCTTCGCGGGAGCCACAGGAGAAGAGGAATGACGCTCTCGCCATCACAGATCCCAGCGGGCGCTCAGTCGGGCCGCCGTCGATTGGTTGTAACAATCATTTTAATCAGCATCGGGATACATGCGGCAGCTGCCATCGTCGCCGGAATTGTGGTAGTCGCACGCTATTTCGCGGAAGCCCCAGCCGAGTTCAAAACCACCAAGGACGTCCGGATTCCAGCTAAAAAAAGAGAGGCAAAAATGAACATGGCATCCCTCGATGCCATCGCGCCCAAGCCAACCTTCAGCGACAAGATGCAAAGCTCGCGACCCACAGCCTTTTCTCTGCCGGATATACCGAATCTGCCACTGGATCAGATGCTGCCACTGGATCCCTCCCAACTTATCAGCGATCAAATGGCATCACTCTCCAATGTGGAAGCCATGGGAAGCGGTTCGGGAGCCGCCAGTGCGGGTGCTGGAGGCTTTGGTGACAAGGGCATGAGCTTTTTAGGGATTCAATCGAGCGGGCAACGAATCCTCCTGCTTTTTGACGTCTCCTCGAGCGTGACACACAAGGCGGCGAAAGCCGGCGTCCCACTCGAAAAAATCCAGCAGGAAACAATCAACCTCATTCGCAAACTCCCCATCACATCGAAATTCGGCATCATTCAATTCACCCAAAACTACAAACCCTTTAGTAAAGAACTTCTCCCGGCCACGGATAACAACCGAACGGCAGCATTGAATTGGGTGCAGACCGAGTGGGTAACGAAAGGCAGCATGTCAGAATCCTCCAAAGTCATATCAAACAGCCAGGGGTTGATCGGCGTTCTGGATTTGGCTGCCGAGATGAAGCCCGATGTTATTTTTATCATTTCGGATGGGAGCTTTCAGTGGAAAGCGGGCGGTGGATCGGGGACGATCCCATGGACTGTCGTTAAAAAAAGGATCACCGAAAATCTTTGCAAGTCCGGCGACTGCAAAGTGAACTTCATCGCTTTTGAAGCCAAGAGTGATGACACCAAGGAAATGAGAGGCATCTCCCAACGAAGCGGTGGAAAAATGATCGAGCTTAAGTAATTTCCGGGATGGCCTACCCGAATCAACGCTGGGAATAAATCAGGCTGGCAGATGCAAGATACGACCGCACTGCGGACAGGAGACGATTGTCTTATTCGCTCTCAACTCCAAGCCCGTTTGCGAGGTCACCTTCATGTGACAACCCATACAAACCTCATGCTCCAAGGCGACGATCGCATGGGCATTTTTGTTTTTGAATAACCGCTCGTAACGCTCGAGCAAATCCTCATCGATCCCCTCGGTCGCCGCAGGTCGAATGGCCTCCAATTCGGCGATGCGGGATTGGATATTGGTGGATTTTTCCCTAAGCACGCTGATCTGGCCATCATATCGGGCCTTCTCTTCAGCATAGGTTTTCTCGGCAATGGCGATCTGAGGACGAAGACTTTCCGCCTCTTCCATCAAAGCGAGTTCCTTATCCTCAATCCCGGAAACCACTTTTTCGGCACCAGCAATTTCATGAGCCAGTGCGGTGAACTCCTCGTTTTTGCGCGTCTGCATTTGCTGGGTTTTATAACGCGCGATCTGGTCCCGCTTAGAACTGGCCTCGACCTGCAGGGTTTTCTTTTCGACTTCGATCATCTTTGCACGAGTGCGGGCCTGCTCGAGCCTCGAGGCAGAATCTGCAATGAGTTTTTCCTTAGTGGTGATCTCCGCGGGGATGGCTTGCAACTCCTGACGCAGCGAACGAAGACGCTGATCTTTATCCTGGAGGGCGAGGAGTTTTTCGATGGCTTCTAGCATGCCCTCAAGCATGCCTTTTCTTTTTAAAATTATCCAGCCAATCAAAATGATTTATTCAGCCGACTCATCCTGCAAAGATAGGACCCATGTCACATGGAATTTGTTTTCTCGTTGGTGCCGGCCCCGGAGATCCCCTTTTGCTTACCCTGAAGGCTCGCGAATGCATCAAGCGGGCGGATGTGCTCATCTACGATTACCTCTGCAATCCGGAAATCCTGAAATGGGCCCGCGAAGGCGTGGAAAAAATCTACGCTGGCAAAAAAGCCGGTGCTCACACCCTCAAGCAGGATGAAATCAACGATCTGATCGTAAAGAAAACCCGTGCTGGCAAAACGGTAACGCGACTCAAGGGAGGCGATCCCTTTCTTTTTGGACGCGGCGGGGAGGAAGCGGAAGCGCTAGTGCAAGCCGGGTGTCGCTTCGAGGTCGTCCCCGGCGTCACCTCCGCGATTGGAGGTCCTGCCTACGCCGGCATCCCAGTCACTCACCGAGCTCATAATACCATGCTCACGATCTTCACTGGCCATGAAGATCCCACCAAGTCCGAGACCTCCCTGGACTACAAAGCCATCGCCTCCGCTCCTGGCACAAAAATCATGCTCATGGGTATCGAGCGCCTCTCGATTATATCGCAAGGGATGATCAACGCCGGCATGGATGCAGCCACCCCGGTTGCGCTCGTTCGCTGGGCCACGACCGGTCGGCAGCAAACCCTCACAGGCACCGTGAGCGATATCGCAGCCAAAGCCGAAGCCGCCTCATTCAAGGCTCCCGCTGTGGCTGTATTTGGCGATGTTGTCTCGCTCAGAGACAAACTCAACTGGTTTGAATCCCGCCCCCTCTTTGGAAAACGCATCGCCGTGACGCGCACCCGCCAGCAAGCCGGGGATCTCGTTACGCGTTTGAGGGAACTGGGTGCGGACGCTTTTGAAATGCCGACAATCCGGATCGAACCCGCTCCAAACAAACGCGAGTTTTATGAAACGGTTGCCTACAGCCACAGCTACGAGTGGATCATTTTCACGAGCCCCAATGGCGTCGACGCGTTCTTTGGAGCATTTTACGATCTCTACAAAGACGCCCGGAGTCTAGGTGCAGCCCGCATCGCGGCCATCGGACCAGCCACCGCCGAACGAGTGCGTTCTTATCGTTTCGCCGTTGACGTCCAACCTGAAAAATACGTGGCTGAAGAAATTCTCAAGGCCCTTCAAAAGGAAGCCAGCCTCGAAAATGTGAAGGTCCTTCTCGCTCGCGCCGAGGGCGCACGTGACGTGCTTCCTGTGGAACTCGAAAAGCTCGGCGCCATTGTCGACGAAACCGTCGCCTACCGCACCGTGCCCGAAACAGAAGATGCCAGTGGAGGAATCGAACGTTACCGAACAGAAGGGGCCGACATGGTCACCTTCACCAGTTCCTCGACAGCCGAAAACTTCCACGCGCTAGGACTTCCCGCCCATGAAGGAGTTCACTACGCGAGTATCGGACCAGTCACATCCAAAACGATGCAAAGCCTCAAGATGCCCGTTGATGTGGAAGCCCCGGTACACGATATCCCAGGTCTTGTCGCGAGCATTCTTAAGTTTTACGGAAAACCGTAGCAGATTAAACGCATCCCAGCGCAACAACGGATCGTAACATTAAACGTAACCCTTTTTAGTTCGATGACTGATCTGACAAACCTATCCAGCGCTCCCTTTCTTGGAGAATCAGAAACACTTTCCAAAGTGTTACTGCGAATAGAGGCCGAGCCGGCTCGTGTTTTTACGGATGAAGAAGGAGGAATCATCGCCATTAATCCGGCTTTTTCAAATCTCTGCGGCTACACCTTCGGAGAGATTAAAGGAAAAAAACCTGGCGCTTTCTTGCAGGGCCCAGCCACGACTCCAGAAAGCATTGCCACATTGAGAAAGGCCATTCAAACAGGAACACCTTGCGTGACAGAGATTTTAAATTACCACAAGGACAAGAGTGTTTATCGCGTTCAGATCGAACTTCGCCCTTGGGTAGACGATTCCTCTTCCATCAAGGGCTTTATGGCTATCGAGCGTAAGCTTTCCTAAGTCCTTAGGGTAAATTGCCTCTTTTTGTTTCTCGGAGGTAAGCCTCCATCGACTTCCACGCGGCAGCCCAGTCATTGCTCATCATCGCGAGAATGCACTGCAAGCGGATTCCCTCTGGTTCGCGCGCTTGGATGGACTCTTGGATCATCCGGCGCGCAGTGACGAGATTTCCGCGTAGAGCGAGGGAAGCAACCGTTTCCGCTAAATTCATCGAAGTGTCTTCGGAGTTTTTCGGTTCCGGCAACTTGAGGTCGATAGCATATCTTTCTTGAGCAGCGAGCACAGCGGATTGGAAATCTTTTTTCTCGATCCATTGTCGTATCCGAATGGGCCACGCAGCCTCCGCCCAAGCGGGATTTGCCGCTATAAATTCCGCCATGGCTTGGCGATCCCCAACATTCCACCACGTCGTCAAAAATTTACGCTGTTCCTCGGGGGCGAGCAGGGCTAGGAATTCCGCATCTTTCGCCGCTTCCTCGATGCTCCCCTTGGGAGCACGCGCAATCCATATCAGCCACGTGGCAGGTGAAGTGCGAGCATAGGCACCCAAAGCAGTGGAAAGTCCTGGGTGACTTCGGGCTGACCCAAGCATATTTTGGAACATTTCTTCGACGTTGGCATAAACTCCCGCATTATGGATTCGCACCTGCTTTTGGAGGGCCTCGCCCCACAGCGGAGCCGCTCGCATAGGGTCACGGTCAAGCCAGGCTTTCCCTTGTGATTGGGGCAGCTTGGCACTCACGGGATTGAGGGCGCGCTCCAGAGAAAAAAGAGCATCCACCTCGACGGGATCACCGCCGTTTATCAGAAGATAGGCGCTTAGCTCGCGGTAGAGCCCACGTGACATGGGAGAAAGCGGAATTTCCCGGCGAGCCAAGTTGATAGCATCGCCCGTCTTCCCTGCAAAGTCGAGTTGGCGCATCTCTTGAAGAACCGCAGCAGCCCTATAAGGCGGAAAAGGAGGAAGTGAAAACCACTGAGCACCGACCAAAAGCACTCCGAGCGTAAAAATAGCCCCGCCGCCGACAGCAAAAACCCCGCGCTGCACGACCCACTGGGCATTTCTTTCTGTCCGATGACCTGTTGGGCATCCGAAAGCCAACCCCGCCAGTACCAGAATCCACCATCCCAACTCGACTCGGTGAATCGGCACATCAACCAGACCGTGCAAAATGGCGACTAATAACCCGCAGATGATCCCCCAACGCAAAGACCACGTCGGACTCCCGCGAAGGTCTCGCATGTCCCTCAGCAAAATTCCCAAAAGGAGCAAAACGCAAAGCAGACAAGGCAAACCGGATTCCGCAGCAATCATTAGCCAGTCGCTTTCAGGATGCAGGGCTACCGCCTCCCTTATGCTTTTGTCGGCATATGAGGGGTAGACGTAGGCATATGATCCGAGACCCGTTCCCGTGAAGGGATAATCCCAAATCATTCGTGCCGTATCGTAAAATATCTTGGACCGCATATCCGAGAAAGCCGACTCTCCCGCTGGAGGCGGCGCAGGTTCCTCGGCGCCGATCTCGGCCTGCTTGCTTTGGATACCAACCATCTCAAGGATTCGCAGCTTGGAACCCCCAGTTCCTGTAAAAAAGTAAATGAGCAGAGCGATCGCAATCGCCACAGACGATACCAACAAAGGAATCGATCGGTGACTTTGTCCCAATGCCAGCACCCAGATCACCGCGCCTACGAGAAGAAAAACAACACCCGCGCGCGACGACGAATGAAATAACAACGCATAAACACAAAGAGCCAAGGCTCCTCCCGTGAGCAAAAACACCCCCATTTTTTTCGTGGACCAAGCCTGGCGAATGACCCCCAGTGCCAAGATGCTACCCGTGACCAGAAGAGATGCCGTGTGGTTGCGATTGGGGAAAAAACCAAAATCCGGTGGCGCCCACATCCCTTTGTCAAAGAAGGGATATTCCCATCCCGTCATTTTTGCATAGAGAGCCACCCCCGCATACGCTCCGCAGAAAAGCGTTCCCAAAAGGGCCAGATAGATTTTGACACTCGAACGCAAGGGATGCCCGACAGAAAAAAGGCCGATCAATAAAGCCGCAGCCAAAATAATAAGCCAATACCCAGACTCGCGCGGCACCATCGTCACCAAAGGCAAGGAAGGCAATACTTGAAAATCCTGCAAGGCCATACGCCATGCAGGCACGGAAAACCATGATTGCGGAAGCAGTGAACTCGAAGCGCAAAGCAGGATGCCGCCGGATAGAATCCAATACCGCCAAGGCACGATCCGGTTCGGTGACAGAAAAATCATACCCGTCCCAGCCACCATCAAAAATATCCCGGTCGCTCCCTGCCTTATAGTTCCGGCAAGAAATACGGCCACCATGGCGCCAAGAATCAAAAGCCCTTGGACCGCAATAGAGCGTAAAGGGGTACGAGATTGATGCTGGGTTGATCCGCTGGACATGGATTGACGCACACCCAAAGGCGGCACTGAGAAGATTCCACTGCTGGGGGTTCCGCTCAAGAAGGAAAAGATGTGAATAACTTGTGAAATAAAATCTCCCCCACGGAAGTTTATCAACAACAGCTTTGTGAATGACTGTGAAAAAGATTACGTAAGAGAAATGACATTGAGCGAAATCCAACAGGTACTGGCGAATCTGCAGGCATCTCCGACACGAACCCTCGGACAGAATTTTTTATATGATCAGAATCTGGCCCAGAGGATCGTGGATCTCCTCGATATCCAACCGGGCGATCACATCGTGGAAATCGGTCCCGGGCTTGGCGCGCTGACCTGCTTCCTCCAACGCCCAGATATCCGACTCACGCTGATCGAAAAAGACGACCGTCTCATCGAGCACTTGCGACAAACATACGAGAGTGGAACAACGCGCGTGTTCCACGCAGATGCCTTGGAATTTGATCTCCGTAAACTATGGGGTCAAGGACCGGTGAAAGTGATCGGCAATCTGCCTTATTACATTTCCACACCACTCATTGCAAAATACGCCTCCGCCCTCTCACCCGCATCAAAGCTCGTTCTCACACTCCAACTCGAACTCGCGCAACGCTTGGGAGCCAAGAGTGGAACAAAGGAATACGGAGCCATGACTGTTTGTGTTGGACGACGTTGGGATGTTTCATTCGAGCGCAAATTGCCCGCCTCTGTTTTCTATCCCAGACCCAAAGTGGATTCCGCCGTGATCACTCTCCAACGGCGAGACCGAGAAAGCGTTTCCGCACTCAATGAATCGCGATTTGAATCGCTCGTGCGTCGGGGATTTTCGGAACGCCGCAAACAACTCCGCAAAATGCTTCCAGAACTGAAGCCGGAATGGGATGCCCTGACTTCGAAATTGGGACTCCCACCCACCGTCCGAGCCGAGGAATTGTCGCTCAAAAAATGGGAGCTTTTGGCAGCCATGACTTCCCCTGCACAGGCCCAGCACCCAGAGGAACTCTTCGATGTGGTTGACGAGCAAGATGTCGTCCTCCGCCCAGAGACAAGGGACGTGGTCCATGTGAATAACTTGCGCCACCGTGCCGTTCACATGCTTCTTTTCAACTCACAGGGAGAACTTTTCCTTCAAAAACGCTCCATGTGGAAGGATCGAAACCCCGGACTCTGGGATTCTTCCGCCGCAGGGCATGTCGATTCGGGTGAGAATTATATTCAGGCCGCCCATCGCGAACTCCAAGAAGAACTCGGCATTGCCCCCCCCGAACTCGTGAGTTTTGGTCGACTGACTCCCTCTCCAACGACGGGATGGGAATTCATCGAACTCTATCGCGGATCGCACGAGGGTCCCTTCCAACCCGCTCCGATGGAGATCGAAACCGGCGCCTTTTTTGAGATCGAGCACATCGTCACTTGGGCCAAGAATACTCCAACGGATTTCAGCCCCGTCTTTTTAAAATGTCTCGAGTGCCTCCAATCCCCCACCCCAATCGTAATTTAAAGCTATGAATAAATCAGGACACCCCGACTCTTTAGGCCCGATCACGGAGGGCGTCCCCAAGCGCCTACGCCGCTCGAAAGACATCTCGACCAGCAAAGCTTCCACCAGAGGCAAACCAACCCCATCCAAGGAATTCGCCTTCGATCTGAAGCCCATCGATATCGCCCGCCACCTCAACCGCTTCGTCATAGGCCAGCAGGAGGCAAAGAAAGTCCTTAGCGTGGCTCTTTGCGATCATTTTCAGCATGTCAAAATGACTCATGAGGGCAACGCGGCTCCGTTCTATCAAAAGCAAAATGTTTTAATCTTGGGACCCACTGGCGTAGGCAAGACCCACCTCATCCGCTCCGCAGCCGATCTGATTGGGGTTCCCTTTGTGAAAGCAGATGCCACCAAATTCAGCGAGACCGGCTATGTCGGAGGTGATGTGGACGATCTCGTCCGTGATCTCATCCGAAGGGCTGGTGGGGATATAAAAAGAGCGGAGCATGGCATTATTTATCTCGATGAAGTCGACAAATTGGCCTGCGGAGCCAGCGAAAGCGGTGGCCGTGACGTTTCTGGCCGGGGAGTTCAAACGAACCTGCTTAAACTCATGGAAGACGGCGATGTGCCTGTGGTGTCCCCCAACGATGTGACCGGACAGCTCCAAAACGCGATGTCGGCCGCGCGAGGAAACACGCCAGGCATGCCAGATACCGTCTCCACCAAACATATTTTGTTCATCGTCAGTGGGGCCTTTGTCGGAATCGAGAACGTCACCCGTGACCGACTTCAGGCCAAATCTCTTTCCATGGAAAAATGCCATTCCCAAGTCAGCACCGCCGACCTCATCCGCTTCGGACTGGAGCCCGAATTTGTTGGTCGACTGCCAGTGCGCGTCGCTTGCCACTCTTTAGATGAAGATGATCTTTTTCAAGTCCTGAGCAAAAGCGAGAGCAGCCTCCTGCGACAATATGAGCGTGCTTTTGCCGCCTATGGCATAAAGCTCCAATTTCAGCCTGAGGCGCTTCGATGCCTCGCTGGGCTAGCCAAGGCCGAGCAAACCGGCGCAAGGGGTCTCATGACCGTTCTGGAGCGTTGCTTCCGTGACCTCAAATTCCGCCTTCCTTCGACAAAAATCAAATCGCTCACAGTCACAGCTGAGACGATCCAAAACCCTGAGGCCACACTGCGAAAGCTTCTAGCGAAATCCACAGCCAGAAAGTAAACCCATTTTCAGATAAAACAAAAAGCGCGCCCTAGTGATAGGACGCGCCTTTGCGTTTGCAGGGAAACTTGGTCGCTCGGTATTAGCGGGCGTAAAGCTCGACGACGAGCTGCTCGTTGACGATAGGATTAATTTCCTCGCGTGTAGGAATCCGTACCACGGAACCGGTCAGATTGTCCTTATCCACAAGAAGCCAATCAGGAACTACAGCGATCTGAGTCAACTCAACACCACGTTTTCCGAGGCGCTGGGATTTCTCAGAAGCCTTGATGCTGATCGCATCACCAGGCTTGAGATTCATCGAGGAAGCATTGGTCTTGCGTCCATTCACAGAGACATGGCCGTGGCTCACCATTTGGCGAGCACCACGAAGGGTCTTTGAAAATCCCATTTTTTGAACGACGTTGTCCAAACGGGTCTCAAGAAGTTGAAGAAGGATCTCACCAGTGACTCCACGACGCTGGCTGGCGATCGCGAAATAACGGCGGAACTGGCGCTCCAAAACACCATATTGGAAACGAAGCTTCTGCTTCTCAGCAAGAGCAATCGAGTAATCGCTTTGCTTGCGGCGGGATCCCTTGGGACCATGCTGGCCTGGAGGATAGTTTTTGTTTTCAAATGCCTTCGGGGAGCCACTAATGAGAACTCCGTAGCGACGGCTAACTTTTGTTTTGGGTCCGGTATAACGTGCCATTTTTTTAAATTTAAAGTTGTATAATGAGGAATTGAAACGCCATCGTCAAATCAGACGCGGCGTTGCTTCGGCGGGCGGCAGCCATTGTGCGGGATTGGTGTCACGTCGCGGATCATCGAAACATCAAGGCCAATAGCCTGCATAGCGCGAACAGCCGATTCACGGCCGGCACCTGGGCCCTTGACGCGAACTTCAACTTCCTTGAGACCATGTCCCATGGCCTGTCTACAAGCGTCTTGAGCGACCATCTGTGCGGCATAGGCTGTGCTCTTACGCGAACCTTTGAATCCACACTTGCCGGCACTCGACCAACCGATCACACCACCACGAAGATCCGTGATGCTTACAATCGTGTTGTTGAAACTGGCTTGAACGTGAGCCACTCCCTGAATGACTCCCTTGCTGCCTTTGGCTTTGACAATCTTGATCGGCTCGATCGTATCATCCAATGAGATGCTGATCGGTGCTGGTGCTGCCGCTGGGGTCGATCCTGCTGCGCCTTTTTTAGCTTTAGGGGCTTTTTTTACAGCTGCTTTTTTAGCCGGAGCCTCAGCCGCTTCGGTTGCTGGAGCTTCCGTTGCAGCGGCCTGCACTGGCGTCTCATCATTGCCGGCGACGACTGGCGTCTCAGCTGCTTCAATCTTTGTTTCTTCGCTCATACTTTGGTGTTGCTTTGATTAAACTTTGCCTGACTTGGCATCTTTATTGCGCTGGACACCCACAGTTTTGCGAGGGCCCTTGCGAGTGCGGGCATTGGTGCCCGTGCGCTGACCGCGGACAGGAAGTCCACGACGGTGGCGAATGCCACGATAACAGTTGATAGCTTGGAGGCGCTTGAGATTTCCTTGTACCTCTCGGCGGAGATCACCCTCAATCAAAATTTGATTAGCATTGATCGCGTGGATGATGGCGTTGAGTTGCTCAGGGCTCAAGTCTTTGGCGCGGGCGTTTGGATCAATGTTCGCTTGCTCGAGAACTTTTTTGGTGTTGCTCGGGCCCATTCCATAAATGTAGGGAAGCGAAGCTTCGATGCGTTTGTCGCCGGGTATGTCTACTCCTAGTAATCGTGGCATAATTCAGTAATTCTTGTTTTTAAAATTTAGGGAACGGTGTATTCGCGATTAACCCTGTTTTTGTTTATGGCGTGGGTTTTTGCAAACTACGCGGATGACGTTCTGGCGGCGTACAATCTTGCACGCTTCGCACAGTCTTTTTACAGATGCTCGGACTTTCATTTTCTTTTGTTTGGTTTATTTGACGACGAATCGTTTTTGTGTCGGTAAGTTATTCGGCCTTTGGTCAAGTCGTAGGGCGACATTTCCAACTTGACCAAGTCTCCTGGCATAATGCGAATGAAGAACAGACGCATTTTGCCAGAAAGATGTGCGAGTACTCGATTGCCATTTTCCAGCTCAACTCGGAACATAGAACTTGGGAGTAATTCGAGGACTTTTCCATTTACTTCAATAGCGTCTTTGCTGAACATGTCAATACTTCTGGAGCGCTGTCGGTAATTAAAACGGTATGCTCGAAATGAGCGGAAGGAAGCCCGTCTGCAGTAACGGCGGTCCACTTGTCGGCGAGAATCTTGACCTTCGCTTTTCCCAAATTAATCATGGGCTCGATAGCAATGGTCATACCCGATTTTAATTTGGGACCTGACCCGCGTTTGCCAAAATTAGGCACCTGAGGCTCTTCATGGAGTTGGCGACCCACACCATGCCCCACGAACTCGCGAACCACGGAAAAGCCATGCTTAACGGCTTCGGTCTCGACGTAATTGGAAATGTCCCCAACCCTGTTTCCAGGACGGGCAAGAGAAACAGCACCATCCAAAATCTGCTGAGTGATAGTCAAGAGACGCTCGGTTTCAGGCTCAACAATCCCCACAGGAACAGAGGTAGCGGTGTCACCAATCCAACCATCACGAATGATGCCTACATCCATCTTGACGACATCCCCGTAGGCGATTCGACGGGAACTTCCAATACCATGAACAATCTCTTCGTTGATGCTAATGCAAATATGTCCGGGAAATTTTTTATATCCAAGAAAGGCACTACGAACACCCGCTTGGGACATCAATTGAGAGGCGGCGTGATCGATTTCACCAGTCGTAACTCCAGGGGCAATACGTGAAGCAAGATCTGCAAGAATGGAAGCCGCACACTCCCCAGCGCGACGCATCTTCTCGATTTCATGATCTCGCTTGATTGGGATCATAGTGAAACTTTCGATAGGGAATTCAATGGCCCAAAGTCCGTCAGAAAAACATCCCTGCTAGCAAAAAGACGAAAAGATGGTGATTGAATTTTCAAAGGACTAATTCAATCCCTAGCGTTGTGTAGCAAGATAGATCGTCACTCCAGCAATCGTGAGAATTGCTAGCCCAACATACATCCATACCAATGTTTGATCTCGGATCACAGTTCCCGAACTCAGGCGACTGCGCGACTCCTGAGAACTGCGAATACGACCCTTGCGTAAAAACCCATCATAATGACGTTGTAGAAGGTGGGTTTCAACTTGTCGCATGGTATCAAGCACCACACCGACAATAATGAGAAGGCCAGTTCCACCGAAAAACTGCGAGGTCATGTAAGGAACGCGAAGCCCTTGAGTGAGCATTTGAGGAAGAACAGCTATCACGGTCAAAAAAATCGCTCCTGCAAATGTCAACCGAGTCATGGTGAAATCCAAAAAGTCTGCAGTAGGCTTGCCGGGACGAATGCCAGGGATGAATCCGCCATGCTTTTTAAGATCATCAGCGATCTGAACGGGTTGGAATTGTGTGGCTACCCAAAAATAGCTGAAAAAGAAAATCATAACCGCATAGAGAGCGTAATGAAGCCATCCGTACGTCAACAAATTTGTCAAATCCTGAGCCCAAGCAACCCCTGGAAATGCCATATTTAAAATCGTAGAAGGGAAGAGAAGAATGGCTTGTGCAAAAATGATCGGCATGACACCGGCATAATTGATTTTAAGGGGCATGTATTGGGTCTGGCCACCGTAAACTTTACGACCAACAACGCGCTTGGCATACTGGACACTGATTTTGCGTTGGGCTTGAGTAACGGCAATGACCCCCGCTATCACAAAAACTAAAAATCCAATCATTAAAACTAAAACCATTGGATTCACAGCGGCTTGAGCTTCAGCGACACTAGGAACAAAGGTACGCCAAGCTTGGATAAGACCCGCTGGAAGTTGAGCAAGAATACCTACAGAAATAATAATCGACATCCCATTGCCAATGCCACGTTCTGTGACCTGATCGCCCAACCACATGAGCAGCAGGGTACCAGCTGTCATGGTGATAATGGTGAGAATTTGAAAACTCAGGCCTGGCATGGGAACCAATGCGACACCCAATTTGTTGATGACATCCATGATGCCTGGCAAAAAGGGGTTAGATTGAGGATTTTCAAACGACCGCGCCAAGAGGTAACCCTGAAAAATGCACAAACCGATTGTTGTATACCGGGTATACTGCATGATTTTCTGGCGACCACCATCCTCGCGAGCCAACTTGCCCAATTGGGGAATGACGGCCGTCAGCAACTGAAGCATGATTGAAGCACTAATAAATGGCATCACTCCAAGGGAGAAAATGGCACAATTCGAAAGCGCTCCACCACTAAAGAGATTGAAAAGAGCTGCAACTCCACCTGATGAGGCGGCATCAGCCTGTGACAAAAACCAGAGACGCAACACCTCAGCGTTAACGCCAGGGGTAGTTATACACGATCCCGCACGAATAATAACAATCGCAACAAGGGTAAAAAGGACCCTTGTGCGAAGTTCTGGTATTTTAAAAATATTTGCGAAAGCGCTAATCATCTCAAAAAGAAAATCGGATGATTAGCTTGCTGCTTCAACTTTGGGAATAGAAACAGATCCGCCAGCTTTTTCGATTTTCTCACGGGCGATCGCGCTCACTTCATCAACAACGAGTGTCAACGATTTTGTGATCTCTCCGCGACCAAGGATTTTAACACCATCGAAACGGCCGTTAACAAGACCGATTTTGCGAAGAGCTTCCTCATTCACAACATCCCCATTGGAGAAATGCTTTTCCAAGCTATCAAGATTGACAACACCATAAAAGGTTTTGAATGCCTTGTTGTTAAACCCACGCTTGGGAAGACGACGATAGATTGGCATCTGACCGCCTTCAAATCCGAGACGGATCGAACCACCGGAACGAGCTTTTTGTCCCTTGTGACCTTTACCGGAAGTTTTACCTTTTCCTGAGCTTTCGCCGATACCGAGGCGTTTACGGCGGTGCTTGGCACCAGGGTTTGGTTTGAGTGTATGAAGTCTCATCTAAAAATTAGGCTACTACAGCTTCTGCTGCGGGTTGGGATTTGCGTAGAACTTTGCCACGCAGACGGAAAACATCTTCTTTGGAACGGAGTTGCTCAAGGGCAGCGATAGTTGCGTGAACCACGTTAGCATGGTTGCTAGAACCAAGGGACTTAGCCAACACGTCGCGGATTCCAACTGCCTCGAGGACAGCACGAACACCACCACCAGCAATAACGCCAGTTCCGGGTGA
>Ga0102915_1000248_pt1 | contig 16397 bp, 14 predicted proteins | sample Colrivmet1561A02_FD_78199 | JGI IMG/M metagenome (GOLD analysis project Ga0102915, IMG submission 78199) | Estuarine microbial communities from the Columbia River estuary - metaG 1561A-02 | ecosystem: Environmental > Aquatic > Marine > Intertidal zone > Estuary | place: USA: Columbia River...
ATTTGTCTGCACTTTCCCTGGTCATTGGAGCATCATGAATGGGGTGATGAAAGTGAGAAACTGAAGAAAGGTTGAACCTGCCAGCCGCCAACCAGAGGTTGGTAAAAAGGCTGGGGGGTTGAAGTGGTTTAAGCAGTTGAACTATTCAACTTCAACTTCTTCAACTATTCCGGTCTCATCATCGGAAACAACAATACATCCTGAATCGAAGGTTGGTTGGTGAGCAGCATGCAAAGCCTGTCTATACCAAACCCTATACCCGCGGTTGGCGGCATACCATATTCAAGTGCGCGCAGGAAATCATGGTCGATGAACATGGCTTCATCATCGCCGCGTTCTTGGAGTTTAATTTGGTCTTCAAATCTAGCGCGTTGATCGATGGGGTCGTTCAACTCAGTATAGGCATTGGCAATTTCTTTTCCATTGATCATCAGCTCGAAACGCTCTACCAGACCGGGCTTACTGCGATGCTTCTTGGTCAGCGGGCTCATTTCGATGGGGTAATCGGTAATGAAAGTAGGCTGGATGAAATGATGCTCACATTTCTCGCTGAAAATCTCATCCACCAACTTGCCTTTCCCCATGCTTTTTTCTACTCCAATGCCCAATTGTTTGCAGACATCCCTCAGGGCCTCTTCGTCCATGTTGCTGATGTCAAAGCCAGTATGTTCCTTGATGGCGTCATACATGGTCACCCTTTTGAAAGGGGCTTTAAAGCTGATGGTTTTTCCACTCACTTCAGCATCTGTCGTGCCATTTACATCGATTGCTGCTTTTTCAAGCAATTGCTCGGTGGTGTCCATCATCCACAAATAATCCTTGTAGGCAGTATAAAATTCAAGCACAGTGAATTCAGGATTGTGCGTGCGGTCCATTCCTTCGTTCCTGAAGTTCCTTGAAAACTCATATACCCACTCAAAACCGCCTACAATCAGCCTTTTCAGGTAGAGCTCATTGGCAATGCGGAGGAACATGGGGATGTCGAGGGCATTGTGGTGCGTGGTGAACGGCCTGGCAGAGGCACCACCAGGGATGCTTTGCAAAACAGGTGTATCCACTTCTATCGCGCCCCTTTCGTTCAGGAATTCTTTGATTGAATTGATCAACCTGGATCGCTTGAGAAAAGTCTCTTTTACTTGCGGATTGATAATAAGGTCAGCATAACGCTGCCTGTACCGGAACTCCGGATCGGTAACTGCATCAAAGGTTTCACCTTCCTTTTCTTTTACAATGGGAAGGGGTTTCAGCGATTTGCTCAGGAGGGTGAGGGACTGAACATGTATGGAGGTTTCACCTGTTTTGGTGGTGAACACATGACCCTTCACACCAACAATATCACCAATATCGAGTGTCTTCCAAACCTGGTCGTAGAGTGTTTTATCTTCTGTAGGGCAAATCTCGTCGCGTTTTACATATACCTGAATCTTTCCAGCATGGTCCTGCAATACAGCAAAACTGGCTTTCCCCATGTCTCTGATGCCCATCAAACGACCAGCCAGGCATACATCGGAAAACTCCGATTTATTTTCTTCACCCAGGTAACGTTGCTTTATATCGCTTGAGCTGATGTTCACAGGGAAGGCCGCAGCAGGGTATGGGTCTATCCCCAGTGCTTGAAGCGCTGTAAGCTTTTCTCTTCTGATGATCTCTTGCTCTGAAAGGTGCTGTTGTGACATTTTCTTTTTGCTTGAAGCCGCAAAGATAAATAAATGAAAGGAGTTGATGATGGGAAACGCGTTGAACTTGTCTGCCGAAGGCAGAGCGGTTTCTTCAACCCCCCAGCCTTTTTACCAACCTATGGTTGGCGGCTGGTTTACCAACCTATGGTTGGCAAGCTCAACCTCTCTCCACCCCCAGCACCTCCTCAATAATGCTCCTGTCATTGCTCAACCTGGGCACTTTGTGCTGTCCGCCCAGCTTGTTTTTCTTTTTCAGCCACTTGTTGAAATGCCCACGGGGAAGGGATTTGACAAGGGGAGGCCTGAGTGCAATGTTCTTGTATCGTTTGGATTCGTAGTCGCTGTTCAGTTTTTTCAATTCCTCATCCAGAATGGTGGAGAAAAGGTTGAGGTCGTTTGGTTCTTTTTCAAACTCAATCAACCATTCATGGCCCCCATTCCCTTCTTCACTAAAATAAACCGGGCCTGCCGTATAATCAGTGATAACGGCCTGGGTGATCTTGCAGGATTCGGCGATGGCCCGCTCTGCATTATCGATGATCAGTTCCTCGCCAAATGCATTGATGAAAAGCTTCAGTCGGCCAACGACTTTTATCCGGAAGGGAGCTACACTGGTGAACTCGACCGTGTCTCCGATCAGGTAACGCCAGAGTCCTCCATTGGTGGTGATCACCGGGGCATAGTGCTGTCCTATCTCAACATCTTTGAGCCCAATCGTTCTGGGCTCATCCTTGCCATATTCTTCTATCGGCATGAACTCATAGAAAATGCCATGGTCAAGGAAAAGCATCATGCCTTCCGACCCGGGGATGTCCTGGGCAGCAAAGAAACCTTCGCTGGCATTGTACATTTCCAGGTAATGGATATCACCGCCAATCAATTTTTTGAATTGTTCTCTGTAGGGATGAAAGGAAACACCGCCATGAAAATAAAGCTCCAAGGATGGCCATACCTCTTTCATGTTTTTCTTGCCTGTCAATTCCAGAATCCTTTGGAACAGGACGATGGTCCAGGTGGGCACGCCAGAAACCGAGGTGACATTTTCGTGCATGGTGGTTTCTGCCAACTTTTCAATTTTCCCTTCCCATTCGTCCATCAAGGCGATCCTCAGCTCAGGTGTTCTGATCCAGTTGCCATAAAAGGGAGTGTTCTGCATCAGTACGGCACTCAGGTCTCCAAAATGGGTGTCTTCCTGCAGGTTGTTGATGGTATGACTTCCGCCAATCATCAGGCCTTTCCCGGTAAGCAAATCTGATTCTGGGTTCTGCATGTAATAAAGGGTAAGCACGTCCTTTGCTGCTTTGAAATGCCCGTCTTCCAGGCTTTCCTGGCTTACAGGGATGAATTTGCTTTTGTCTGAGGTTGTTCCGCTGCTTTTGGCAAACCAATTGATGGGCGTATTCCAAAGCAGGTTTTGTTCTCCGGCCATGATCCTTTCCACATAGGGTTTGATGTCCTCGTATTCGTGTATGGGAACAGCCTGTTTGAAGGCTTTTGTGGTGAACAGTTTTGAAAATTCATATTGCCTGCCAATTTCAGTGAACTGTGCTGCCGTTACCAGGTCTTGCAACACCTCTCTTTGTGCAGAGATGGGATGTTGGATCCAGGCTTCAATGCGCCAGGAGCGCAATCTGGCCAAAGACGATATGGCAGGACTTAGCAATTTCATGGTTGGGGTTGAATGGGTCAGCGATCGCCGAAAAGGGAGTCTTGACGGGCTTCCTCATGAAGATAATCCTTTCTTTTGAGTTCAAAGTTTCTGCCCAGGTAGAGTCTTCGCACTTGCTGATCTTCCGCAAGTTCTTCTGCGGTTCCATGTTTGAATATTTTCCCCTCGATCAATAAATAGGCCCTGTCGCAGATGGAAAGGGTTTCGTTCACATTATGATCGGTAATAAGGATGCCAATGTTTTTGTGTTTGAGGCGGGCAACAATGGTTTGGATGTCTTCCACAGCAATGGGGTCTACACCCGCAAAAGGTTCATCCAGGAGGATGAATTTGGGGTCCACGGCCAATGCCCTTGCAATTTCCGTTCTTCTTCTTTCTCCACCGCTCAGCGAATCACCATTGTTCTTTCTTACATGCGTCAGACGGAATTCTGAAAGCAATTCCTCGAGTTTGATTTTTTGCTCTTTTTTGGTCAGCCTGGTCATTTCCAGCACTGCTGCAATATTGTTTTCAACAGAAAGCTTGCGAAAGATGGAAGCCTCCTGGGGCAGGTACCCAATGCCCATTTGGGCCCTTTTGTACATGGGCATCCTGGTGATGTTGAGCTCGTTCAGGTACACCTCTCCTTCATCAGGTTTGATGAGGCCTACTACCATGTAGAATGATGTTGTTTTTCCTGCGCCATTGGGGCCCAACAGGCCCACGATTTCTCCCTGCTTTACTTCAATAGAAACATCGTTCACGACAGTCCTGTTGCTGTAGCGTTTGATCAGGTTCTTGGTATGGATGGTTAGGCTCATGTCTACTACAAATGTATCAAATTTCGTGAGGATATAATTTGTACTTTTGCCCTGCAAATAAAAACTGTTTCTGCAATATGAAAGTGATCGACTACATCAACCAGGCCAAGGATACTATTTTATCATATGAAGTTTTACCTCCTTTGAAGGGTAAAAACATCAACTCCCTGTTCCAGCACCTTGACCCATTGATGGAATTCAAGCCCTCATTCATCAATGTTACCTATCACAGGAGCGAGCATGTGTCCAAGCCGCAGCAGGATGGTTCGGTTGAGCGGGTGGAAGTGCGGAAACGCCCCGGCACAGTGGGGATTTGTGCAGCCATCATGAACCATTATCAGGTGGATGCAGTTCCGCACCTGATCTGTGGGGGATTTACAAAAAGAGAAACAGAAGATGCATTGATCGACCTCAATTTTCTGGGCATTGATAATGTATTGGTCTTGCGCGGGGATGCAGCCAAGGGGGACAATGGATTTGTTCCTATGCCCAATGGAAACAGCTATGCCATTGACCTGTTGCGCCAGGCGGATCGCCTTAACAAGGGGCTTTATCTTGAAGAAGATATCCTTGATGGGTTCAAAACCAATTTCTGCCTGGGTGTTGCAGGATATCCCGAAAAGCATTTTGAAGCCACCAGCTTAGCGGAAGACCTAGGGCACCTGAAAGCCAAGGTGGACGCGGGTGCAGAGTATATTGTTACCCAGATGTTTTTTGACAACGCAAAATATTTTGATTTTGTGGACAGGTGCAGGGCTGCCGGAATCATGGTTCCCATCGTACCGGGGTTAAAGCCATTGACCAACAAGAAACAGCTCTCTGCGATACCAAGAATTTTCAATGTGGAGCTTCCCGAAGACCTGGTCAATGCGATGAACAACAGCACAACAGATGAAGGCTGCGAAAAGGTGGGTGAGGAGTGGCTCACATACCAGTCCAAAGAATTGAAAAAAGCAGGCGTTCCCGTTTTGCATTATTATACTTTGGGCAAACCCAAGATTGTTTACAACGCAGTGAGCCAGGTTTTTTAGTGCATGCCTGCTGCCAAATTTTTCCAGGTTTGGGTGTTCAACACCACTGGGTATTTTTTCTTGAGTGATGCCATCCAACCGTCTTCCAGGTATTGCTGGTAGTCATTGATGACTGTTCCTCTCGCTTCTTCAAAAGTCTTGGTGCTGGGGTCTTTGAACACATTCACCACGATGATGAAGCTTGCAGATTCATCTGAATTGTTTGTATAAATGGGTGTGACGAATCCCGCTTTTGCATTTTCGGCACCAACACCCAACAGTTCTCCTGCTTCATACCTGCCACTGTCTACAAAAGATACCTCACTGTACATTTTCTTGATCTGCTCAATCGACCGTTCCTTCTCAAATGCTTCTCGGATGGACATGGCGGCCTGTTTGTTTTGTGCAGTGACGGTCACTGCAAAAACGGATTGCTTCCATGTGTACTGGGCAGACCGGCCTGCATGAAATTTCTTCAATCCATCCATGTCTGTGGAGGCCTTACCCCACACTTTTTTATCCATGATTTCGAACAATAAATTCCCATCTTTGAAATCTTTGATCTGTGTTGCGTAGTCAGGATTGAACTGTTCCAGCCTTTTGGCAACATATTCCTCCTTGTTGGCCATGGTGGCTGTCAATCCATGTTGCCCAATGTTTTTTTTGATAAAAGCATCGGCTGCAATTGATTTTCTGTCATCCTGCAGAATCAGTTCTTTCAATGCCGGTGCTGCGTTGGAAAGGGACTCTTCTATGGGTTGGTTGGAAATTCTTTTGATGATGTGAAAACCAAGATCGGTCAACAAGACGGGTGCAATTTCTCCATCTTTCTTTAACCGCATCACCTGCTCTTCAAACAAAGGATCAAATTTTCCTACCTGGACATCCTCGATGATGCCGCCTTTTTGGGCACTGCTCATGTCGTTAGAAAATTGCAGGACCAATGAATCGAAAGAGACTCCTGCTGTTGCAAGCGCATGGATTGAATCAGCGAGCAACTTTCTCTCTCTCATTTCCTCATTCGTTGCGTCTTCGGGTTTGGCAATCAAGACCTGGGCAATGGTTGTCTTGCCATGGGCGGCCCTTGTGTTCATCCTTTGAAAAAAATGAATGCCATTGGCGGTTTCAATGGGATCCGAAACGGCCCAATCTTTCAGTGCATAAATGGCATTTTCAAATGCATGGGGCAGGCTGAAGGCTGTGATGTATCCGAGATATCCTCTTGTTCTGGATACTTGCGGATCATCGGAGTTGGCAATGATCAATTTTTCAAAATCCTCACCGGTCAACAGTGAAGCCTTTATTGAAGCCGCTTTTTTTCGGGCAAGCGCTTTTTCTGTAATGGTATAATTTTTATCCTCAGTGCTGCTCAATTTGAGGTTGTTGAATGCAATGAAAAGGTGTTTGACCGAGAGCTCTTTCAGTGAACGGTCATGGGCGGTTGTCACCAGTGAATCAAGGGTTAACTGGTCGAGCATATAGACTGAACGAATCTGCTCTTCAAATCCTTTGAGGTCTGCTTTCTGGTTCGGCAAGGTGTCCATCTTCAGGTCATGGGCGGCCTGTACCTTCAGGCGGAACCGGATGTAGAGATCGCGGTAGTTTTCCAGGGCCTTCAACCTGTTGCTGGTATCCGTGTTGTTCTTGTTGAAGGATGCCATGAATTCCTGTTGGCTGACGGGTTTGCCACCATAGGTGAACAGCACCTGTGCCTTCAACTGAAAGCAAGATGCTGTGATCACCGCAAGCGACAAAAGTATTTTTTTCATGTACAGCTAGGGGGTCTTGGCTGATTTTTTCTTGAAATCCATGAAGTCGTCTACCTGCAGGTAAGTAAGTTTTTTGGCAGCAATGTTCTTGTCCTTGTCCAGCAGGTAAATCATTGGTGTCTGGTATACATCATAGAGTTGCCTGTAACCGGGCTGACCTGCTTTGTAGATTTTGTCTTTGGTCTCTTCGGTCTGGTACACATGGATCCAGCCATTCAGTTTGTGTTCCTTGATATAGTTGAGCCAGTTCTGTTTTCCGCCATCTGTCATGACCCCAACAAGCTTCACACCCTCTTTTCTCCATTTGGCCTGAAAGATGGAATCTACTTTTGGCACTTCTTCTTTGCAATGTCCGCAGGTGGGGTCCCAGAAACAGATTACGGTGAAGGGCCCCTGCAAGGAATACAAGGAGAAATTTTTGCCGAGGGTATCTACCATCGGAAGTTCAGCCGCTTTTTTGCCAATCACATTGGACATCATTGAATAGCCCCTGTCGAAGATGAACTTCTTGTATTTTTCATTCATCCAGCTGTCTGCTTGGCCAGACAGGTAATATTTTTCAAAAAGATGCACAAATACAGCGTCCTGGCCCATGAATTTTGGGTTCACGTATTTGTCTGTAAGGCTGGACAATACATATTTGAACATCTCTTCACTGGGCTTTGCTGCACTGAGCATTTTGTCTGCATACCTTGTCAGTGAATCGGGTGCCTGTGGCAGGATCTCATCATAATATTTATCAAACCTGCCCTGCAAAACAGGGGTTCTTACCAGGCGATCATCTGAAAGGCTGATGCCGTCCCAATAGTGGTCCTTGTAGTAATTGTAGGCAAAAAGACTATCATATTTTCCTCCGGGATGCTGGGCTGCAGGTGGAACCTCAGGATCTTTCAGCAGGTTGAAAATGGAACCCAAGAGGTGCTTGGGATTATTTTTCTGCAATCCATCGCGGTATTGTTGCATGTCGAGGCTCAGTTGCTTGATCTGTGCCTGTGCTGCTTTTGTGGCAGGATCCTCTGCCGCTCCGCCAGCTTTGGCCCTGAACGCAGCTACCTGGGTACCGATCTCAAAGGATTTTTTCTGGTAATCGGCAAATAGGGTATTGTCTGCAGAGCCTTCAAAGCGCAATCCTTTTACAATATTGGCGGTGTCGCCGAACACACTGAATTTCTGTTGCTGGTCGAGCATGCACTCAATCCATCCATTTTTTTCAGGGAATACAATCATGTAAACGCCGCCCTGCAATTTCTTTGTTCCAGAGAAGATCGCCTGACCGTTGGCGTCAAGTTTTGCGGAATCAATCAGGTATTGCTTGCTGCCAAAATGGTAGGCAAGGAAGAGGTATCCCTTGTTGAAAGGCTTGATGTTGGCCTTGATTTCATAGGCATTTTGCGCCTGGGAAAATTGATTGAACAATAAGGCGAACAGCAGGATCGGAAGAATGCGCATCTGTGAAAATTTCGGTAAAAATATTCAATAACCGGGAAATACAATGTTAAAAGGAGATCTAAGTAGAGCCGGCTTGGGGAGGCATATTAAATTGTAGATTTGCAGTTCAAGCCGGAAAATGAGAAAGAAGAAATTGGTATTGGAGCATTTGCAGGTCAGTGGTTATGCCGCTGGCGGAAAGTCCATTGCTAAACTGGAGGGGAAAGTGGTTTTTATTGAAGGGGCTGTTCCGGGTGATGTGGTGGATGTTCGGCTCAGCAAGAACAAGAAAGATTGGGCAGAGGGGAAGGCCATCAGGTTTCGATCCTATTCTTCAGAGCGAACAACCCCATTTTGCAAGCATTTTGGCGTCTGTGGGGGATGCAAGTGGCAGATGCTGCCCTATGAAAAGCAACTGGAGTATAAGTTTCAGGAAGTGGAGCAGCAAATGAAGCGGATTGGCAAGATCAAGATCCCGGAAATGCAGCCCATAGCCGGGGCCAGTGAAACACAGTACTATAGAAACAAACTTGAATTCACTTTCAGCTCCAAGAAATATTTTACGGAAGAGGAGATTGCCTCCCTGGAAATGCCTGAGGAAGGGCCACGTGGTCTTCCATCCATCCCGGCCCTGGGTTTTCATGTGCCAGGCTCGTTTGACAAGGTGATTGATATTGATGAATGTTTTCTGCAGGCAGCCCCAAGCAATGCCATCCGCAATGGCATCAGGGCCCATGCCTTGGAAAAAGGATACAGCTTTTATGATATCCGCAACCATACAGGATTGCTCAGGAACCTGTTGGTCAGGCTTTGTACCACCGGAGACCTGATGGTCAATCTTGTGTTTGGTGAGGATGACGAAAAGGCAAGGGAAGACATGATGGAATACATCAAAAAGGAATTTCCTGCCATTACATCCTTGTATTATACCATAAACCGCAAATTCAATGATAGCCTGGGAGACCAGCATCCCGTTCTATACCATGGCAATGCATTTGCCATCGAGCAATTGGGTGGATTGAAATTCAAGGTGGGCCCCAAATCTTTTTTCCAAACCAATTCAACGCAGGCTGAGCAGCTGTACCAGATCACCAAGGATTTTGCGGAATTGAAAGGAACAGAAATTGTGTATGATCTTTATTGTGGCACAGGAAGCATTGGTATTTTTGTCAGCGACAAGGCTGCCAAAGTGATAGGGGTGGAAGTTATTAATGAAGCGATCGATGATGCGCATGAAAATGCAACCATGAACGGCATTGACAATACCCTTTTTTATGCGGGGGATGTGGCAGACGTCTGCAACACTGCCTTCTTTGAAACACATGGCAGGCCTGATGTAATCATCACTGATCCTCCAAGGGTGGGCATGCATGAAAAGCTTGTACAGCAGATCCTGGCCATGGAAGCCCCATTGGTGGTGTATGTGAGTTGTAATCCTGCCACACAGGCAAGAGATTTACAATTGCTTTCCGAGAAGTATGATGTGACGGCGATCAGGCCTGTTGATATGTTCCCCCATACCCACCATATTGAGAATGTTGTGCAGTTGAAGTTGAGGCAAGATGCCCCAGGTTCGTTAAATTTGTAATATAAAGCAACGTATGGAATCAGAAATCAGACCGGGCAGGTTTCAGGTGCTTCCCGTAGTCATCAAAAACCTCATCATCATCAATGCCTTGGTTTGGCTCGCACAAATCACTGTTGGCAGAGACCTTTTATCCATTGAAGACCTTTTTGCACTGCACCATTTCAGTTCTGTGCACTATCATTTCTGGCAGTTCATTACCTATATGTTTCTGCATTCCTCGGATTCATTCTTTCACATCCTGTTCAACATGTTTGCCTTGTGGATGTTTGGTTCTACCCTGGAAAACCTCTGGGGGCCAGCAAAGTTTCTGTCATTTTACCTGGTTTGCGGTCTTGGCGCAGGACTCACCCAGGCCATTGCATTGACCTATGACAACTCCCAATACAATGCCATGTTTGAAGCAGGTCAGCTTGGCGCCGCCGAACTTTTTGCATTGATAAATGTTTCTACCTTGGGTGCCTCTGGTGCGGTGATGGGTATTTTTGCAGCCTTTGCCTATACCTTTCCCAACAGCCAAATGATTATTCTTCCGATTCCTTTTCCCATCAAAGCCAAATGGGCGCTGCTCGGCCTGGGTATCTTGGATGTATTGGGTGGCATATCAAGCGAGTCTACAGGAATAGCGCATTTTGCACACCTGGGAGGGGCAGCAGTGGGGATTATCATTGTGATGATCTGGAACAAGCGGAACAGGAGCGATTTTTATTGACCAAAAAACAAGAGGAATGGGATACAGGGACAATGCGGGATCAGGCCGTTCAAATCTGCTCAACACAGCAAACCCTTTGGTGATGCTGGTTGTACTGCAAATCACATTTTTCATCTTGATGAATTTCCTGAAAAGCATCTATGTTTTTTCAAGGATTCCGGAAGAGCAATTTTACCGCAATATTTACTACTGGTTTGTGATGCCCGCAGACCCCATGCAATTTATTACAAGGCCCTGGACCCTGATTACCATGCAGTTCACTGAAGTCAAGGTTATCTTGGTCATCAGCAACCTGATTTGGTTATGGACATTTGGATACCTTATCCAAGACCTTGTGGGCAACGACAAGATTATTCCCATTTACATCTTCAGTGCCACCATCTCTGGCATTGCATTTTTGGGTGCTGCCAATATTTTTTATCCTGGTGCAACACAATCCATATTTTTCAGTGGGGCTGTGTCGGGAATTCTTGGATTGGCAGTTGCGGCAACAGCCGTTTCACCGCAATACCGGTTCTTTCCCATGATTGGCGGCGGCATTCCCTTGTGGATCATTGCATTGATTTATTTACTCTTGAACCTCTCCGCTGCATTTTCCAATCCCGTTTTGTTGTTGCCTGTTGCTGCAGGAGGATTGACCGGATATGTATACATCCGTATGCTGCAGAAAGGAAATGATCCTGGTGAATGGATGAATGCATTCTTCTCCTGGATTGGCGCATGGTTTACCCCAGCAAAAAACAAAGGATATTCCGCAAAGCAATCGTCCTTCTATAACCTGGGAAGCAAGGCTCCATTTGTCAAAAAACCCAACATCACACAAGAAAGGGTTGATACTATTCTTGACAAGATCAACCAGAAAGGCTACGATAAACTGACCGAAGAAGAAAAAAAGATTTTGAAAGAGGCCAGCAACAAAGACCTATAAAATAGCTATGGGTAATTTTTTCAAATCCGTTTCTATTGGTGCAATGATGCTGCTCAATATCATTGTTGCTGCATTGTACCTGGCATGCAGCTTTGCACCGTTTTTACATCCAAAGACCTGGTGGTTTACTGGTTTTTTGGGCCTGTTCTTTCCCTATATTTTTCTGCTGCTGTTGCTCTTCCTCATGTTTTGGATTTTTGTCCGCACCAAGCGGGCTTTTTTCCCCTTGCTGGTGATGTTGGCCGGTTTTTCTGCCGTAGGCAACCATATTTCTTTCAAAAGGGGGGATGATTTTTCGCAAGAGAAACAACCGGGTTCCATCCGGTTCATGGATTGGAACCTCCGTCATTTCATTCCTTTTGATGAAAGCATGTTCAAGCCTGATCAGGACAAGCACCTGCAACTGATCCTTGACCAGGTAAAGAAATACCAGCCTGATGTGATCTGCTTTCAGGAATTTGTGTCCATGCCTGCAGAAGGTAAAAAAGACCCGATGTACCATCTCGAGCATGTGCTTGGTTATAAGTACCACCAATTTGCAGGGGAGGATATTTTTGATACAAAGCAGTACAGTGGCATTGCTATTTTTTCAAGGCTTCCCATTGCAAGGGGCGGTGTTATTCCTTTTTCCCCTGCTTCACCAGATGCCAATGCAGAAAATACTGTTTTTGCTGATGTTATCGATGGCGCAGACACGTTGCGCATTTATGCTGTCCATTTTCAATCGTTTGGATTTGGTGCCAGGGAATACGGGGTCATCGACGACGTAAAGGCAAAAAATGACAGCAGTGTGATCCAGTCCAAACAGCTGATCAAAAAAATGCGCAATACTTTTTATTGGCATGGGGTGCAATCTGATTTTATTGTGAATGAAATGGCCTCTTCCCCATATCCAACATTTGTGATGGGGGACTTGAATGATGTGCCTGGGTCCTATACTTATTCAGTGGTCCGGGGCGACCGGAAAGATGCATTCCTGGGAAAAGGGACTGGACTGGGTGCAACATTCACCAGTTCGTCCTCTTTCATGCTACAGCTTTTGCCCACCTTGAGGATTGATTATATTTTTCATCCTGAGCAGTATGAAGCCTTGCAGTTTACCCAGGGAGGGAAAAGACTCTCTGACCATTCGTTTCTGGTTTCAGACATCAGAAAAAAATAGGCTTATCTTGGGTTCGACAAGTGTTCTGCCTTTCAATCTTTATCTTTGCCATCACAATATTATGTATGTCTTCATTGCAGTTTTATAATTCGCTCACCAGACAGAAAGAAGTTTTTAGTTCATTGACACCAGGCAGGGTTGGCATGTATGTATGCGGCCCAACGGTCAGCGGAGAAAGCCATCTTGGCCATGCAAGGCCATTCATCACCTTTGATATTGTCTACCGCTACCTGCGTCATCTTGGCTACCAGGTGAGGTATGTGCGCAACATCACAGACGCTGGTCATTTTGAAGAGGAGGGAAGGGAGAGTGAAGACAAGATTTCTAAAAAAGCCATCCTGGAAAAAATGGAGCCCATGGAGCTGGTGCAGAAATACACCAATCTTTTTCATTGGGCGATGCGGGAGTTCAACAATGTTGAGCCCAGCATCGAGCCAACTGCTACAGGTCATATTGTGGAGCAGGTTGTCATGATCCAGCGCATCATCGCCGATGGCTATGCCTATGAAGCCAATGGTTCAGTCTATTTTGATGTTGAAAAATACCACAAGGATTTCAGTGCCAAAGGCATGCCGTATGGCATCTTGAGTGGAAGGGTATTGGATGATCAACTCGAAACAACCCGTGAGTTGGAATCGCAGGAAGAGAAGCGCAACAAGTCAGATTTTGCCTTGTGGAAGCATGCGGCACCAGAGCACATCATGCGCTGGCAGAGCCCATGGGGAGAGGGTTTCCCGGGATGGCATATCGAGTGTTCTGCCATGAGCAACAAATATTTAGGGGCTGAGTTTGATATACACGGTGGAGGAATGGACCTTCAGTTTCCTCACCATGAGTGTGAGATTGCACAGAGTGCAGTCTGCAACCACCAGATTCCTGCGAAGTTCTGGTTGCACAACAACATGATCACCATCAACGGCCGGAAGATGGGAAAAAGCTACAACAATGTGATCAAACTCAGTGAACTGTTCAGCGGATCACATGAGATATTGACGCAAGCGTATTCTCCCATGACCGTTCGTTTCTTTATTCTCCAAACCCATTACAGGAGCACACTGGACTTCAGCAACGAAGCCCTTCAGGCCGCCGAGAGAGGCCTGAGAAGGATTTGGGACGCCTTCACACAATTGAACAACTTCGTCATTGCAGATAACAATATCAGTGCCGGAGACCCTGATTTGGAGCAACATTGTTTTGAAGTGCTCAGCGCCTTGGACGACGACATGAACGATGACCTCAATACGGCAAAAGTATTGGCAGGCCTGTTTGAGCTGGTGCCGGTCATCAATTCCATCAAAGATGGACTTGTCAAAAGCAATGCCCTTACCACCGCCACCATGCAAATGATGAAAGAGAAGTTCAATACTTTTCTGGTTGATATTTTTGGCCTGAAAGATGAAAAAAAGCATGACGACCAGAAGCTTGGTGCTGTGCTCCATTTGATCGCAGAGATCAGAAAAGATGCAAGGGCCAAAAAAGATTATGCCACTTCAGACAAGATCCGCAACCAGTTGCTGGAAGCAGGCATCCAGCTCAAGGACGAAAAAGATGGTGGGCTCAGTTGGGAGCTGGTTTAGTATTTTTTTATCAGCATGGCAATTGTTCAGCCATCAATTCCTACATGGTATGGACCATTTACTGCAGCTCCTTCCACAGCATGTCTTTCAGTTGCAACAGTCCTGAACCGGACACGGATGAAATGAATACATGCTGAATATCGGTTGGAAGCTCTTTTGCAATGGCTGTCCGCAGTTCATCATCCAGCATATCATTCTTGCTGATGGCGATGATGAATTTTTTATCGAGCAGCTCCGGATTGTATTGTTCTAATTCATTCAGGAGGATGGCAAGCTCTGCCTTGTGGTCTTTGCTGTCTGCAGGGATCATAAAAACCAACACAGGGTTCCGCTCGATGTGGCGCAGGAACCGATGGCCGAGACCCTTCCCTTCAGCAGCGCCTTCAATGATGCCCGGAAGGTCTGCAATGCAAAAGGATTTCCCGTCGCGGTATTCCACCATGCCCAGTTGTGGGGTCAGGGTAGTAAATGCATAATCTGCAATTTTGGGCCTTGCGGCCGTCATTGAAGAGAGCAGGGTTGATTTACCGGCATTGGGGAAACCCACCAGTCCTACATCTGCCAAAACTTTCAGCTCAAGGACTTTCCAGCCTTCAAATCCCTCTTCTCCGGGCTGAGCATATTCAGGCGCCTGGTTGGTGGCTGTGGCAAAGTTCTTGTTGCCCAGTCCGCCCCTTCCTCCTTTTACCCAGATGAACTCCTGGCCATCTTCCAGTATTTCACCATCCTTGTCTCCGGTCCCTTCGTCCACGGCAATGGTTCCCAGGGGTACTTCAATGATGATATCGTGCCCGTCCCTTCCCGTCATGTTGTTTTTGTTTCCGCCCTGTCCATCTTCAGCAATGACGTTTTTATAATAACGCAGGTGAAGCAGTGTCCACAAGTGCTTGTTGCCCCTGAGGATGATATGGGCACCCCGTCCGCCATCGCCTCCATCTGGCCCCGCCTGGGCATTGAATTTGGTCCGCATGAAGTGCTTGCTGCCCGCCCCACCGTGTCCGCTTTTGCAAAACACCCTGATCTGGTCTACAAAATTTGATTTTTCCATTGGGCGCAAGGTACGAAATGCAATGGATAAGGTGCTGACGAGGAAGGACCGGAAAAATGTCCTAATTTTATGCAATCAATGAAGCTCCTCCTTTTTTTCAAAAACAAATTCGTTCTGGCCACTATTTTTTTTGTGGGCTGGATGCTGTTTTTCGACCACAACAACCTTTTCCTCCACCTCCAGTACCGGGCTGAATTTAATGAGCTCAAGCAGAGCAAACAATATTACAAGGATCAGATCGAGCAGACGAAAAAGGATATTGACCTGATCAAGACCAATCCACTCTGGATGGAGAAAGTTGCCCGTGAGCAGTACCTCATGAAGCGGGAAAACGAAGACGTATTCCTGGTCAGGGAAAAATGAGATTCAGTATTAGTAGTGAAAACTGTTGATGGTCAATGCAATATCACGCATGTATTTCCGTTTTAAAGGAGTCAGATGATTTTTATATCTAGATCTAACAACCATTCCATTCTTCTATCCTGTTGATGACCGTCAATTCCAACTATCCTTTTTCAATCATTTGTAGTTGATAAAAGGCTGATTATGAGCTTATTAATATCTGAATCTATGTTGCGTTATCTCTACAATGAAATGTCTTCTGAGGAGAGTGCCCACTTCTTATTTTTCATCGAAAACAATCCAGCCATGATGGAGCAATTTGCTCGGATAAAGGAAGGTTTTGATGTACTCAACAATATCAACTTCAGTCCTTCAAGGAGTTCAACCGATCGTATCATGTCTTATGCTGCCTTGGACGGGTTTTCAATGCAATAAGCAAAGGCTGGAGTCTCTTACAGTTTGTTGTTGGTCTTGTGGTAAAGACAAATGGCCGTTAAGCCACATCCCCCGCATTTGGGGTTTCTGGCAAGACAAGTATACCTGCCATGCAGGATCAGCCAGTGGTGGGCCTTGTGCACCAATTCCTTCGGAATACTTTTGATCAGTTGCTTTTCTGCTGCCAATGGGGTCTTGGCTCCACGGGTTAGCCCCAGCCTTGCCGATACCCTGAACACGTGGGTGTCCACCG
>Ga0102915_1000252_pt1 | contig 16296 bp, 17 predicted proteins | sample Colrivmet1561A02_FD_78199 | JGI IMG/M metagenome (GOLD analysis project Ga0102915, IMG submission 78199) | Estuarine microbial communities from the Columbia River estuary - metaG 1561A-02 | ecosystem: Environmental > Aquatic > Marine > Intertidal zone > Estuary | place: USA: Columbia River...
CGCACCACCCTGCAGGCGCTTTACGCCATCTACGACAACTGCGACTCTTTGCACACCAACGCCTACGACGAAGCCATTACCACGCCAACCGAAGAATCGGTGCGCAGGGCCATGGCCATTCAGCTGATCATCAACCGCGAGCTCGGTTTGGCGAAGAATGAAAATCCGATACAAGGTGCATTTATCATTGAAGAACTCACCGAACTCGTAGAAGCAGCAGTGCTCACCGAATTTGACCGCATTACGGAACGCGGTGGCGTATTAGGCGCCATGGAAACCATGTATCAGCGCTCCAAAATTCAAGAAGAGTCTTTGTACTACGAAACGCTCAAGCATACCGGCGAATTCCCGATTATTGGCGTCAATACCTTCTTGAGTTCCAAAGGTTCTCCTACCGTGCTTCCTAAAGAAGTCATTAGAGCAACCGAAGATGAAAAGGAATACCAAATCAGCATGCTGACCAACCTGCACAGCGCACAACAAGAAGCCGCAAGCAACGGCATCGTCAAAGTGCAAGAAGCAGCAGTGCTCAACAAAAACATCTTTGAAGAGCTCATGGAAACATGTAAGGTGGCTTCACTTGGTCAGGTTACCAACGCTTTATTTGAAGTGGGTGGTCAGTACCGACGCAACATGTAATGATGAACGCACAACTCTCCGCTCAGTTTGAACAACAAATTGCCCTTAAAAAGCAAAGTTATACTGCTGCGCAGCGAGAGCTCCTCACGAAAGTACTGGATGAAAAATACAAGGATCTTTCGGTTTCAGAAAAACTTAAAAGCAATTTAAACAGCTTAAAAGAGGCGCATACATTTACAATCACAACAGGGCATCAGCTTTGTTTCATGACAGGGCCCTTGTATTTCATCTACAAGATCCTGCACGTCATCAAACTCAGCGAAGACCTCAACAACACTTTCCCGAACGAACACTTTGTACCGGTCTACTGGATGGCCTCCGAAGACCACGACTTTGAAGAAATCAGGAGTTTTTTGCTCTTCGGCCAAAAATGGACCTGGGAAAGCAGCCAAAAAGGTGCGGTTGGTCAATTTGACACCAACGATTTACAACCTTTGCTTCAAGCCCTTTCCGAAAAGTTTCAAAACCAAGCAGATAGTGAGATTCATCATTTAATAGAAAATTTCAAGACCCCAAACTACGGCTCAGGCTTTTTTGAATTTGTGCATGAACTCTTCTCCGTTTATGGGCTCGTTGTCATCGATGCCGACAACAAACAATTGAAAGAGAGCGCTTGGCCAATTTGGGAGAAAGATTTGTACACCAACGCTATCCATAATGCCGTCATTGATCAAACCCAAGCACTTAAAGATCAAGGACTCAATACACCAATTGAGAGTAAAGAATCAAATCTTTTTATACTCGACATCGGGAAAAGAGAAAGAATTGAAAAAACAGGACAAATTCAATTTGAAAAGGTACATAGTTTCCAACTATCTCCTAATGTCGTACTGCGTCCACTTTATCAAGAATGGATACTTCCGAACCTTGCTTATATCGGCGGCCCAAGTGAAATTGCTTACTGGCAACAACTTCCATTGGCTTTCGAAACACTTGCGCTTCCTTTTCCTTTGACCTTACAACGCGCCGGAGGAATCTTACTTCAAGAAAAAGATGTGGAACTCATCCAAAAACTTGGTTTTGAAAAACAAGATTTTTTAGCCGATAAAGCTGCACTCAAAGAACGCTACCTCAAACAAGCCGGGGATCAAGAACCCAATTATGGCCAATTAGATGAATTTTGGAGTGGCTACAAGTCCTTTTTTCTAAATATTGTTACTGAAGAATTACCTCAAGAAAAAAGAATGATTGAGGCTGAACTGACCCGCATTCAAAAACAAACAGAGGCCCTTGAGGAAAAGTTTGAAAAAATGCGCAAAGCGAAATTTGACAAAGCACTTAAGCAAATTGAGCAACTCTCAGAAAGAATTCAGCCCAAAGGTCAACTTCAAGAGCGGACCTCCAATCTGCTGAGTTTTTGCCCAGACGGAGCGCTTTCGGATAGAATTGCGAGCATCTATGAACAACTCGACCCCTACAAGCAAGAAAAACAGTGGTTTGTGGTGTCGTAAACGAAAAATAACGACCTTTGTGTCAAATTGACAATATGGCTCAGAACAACATCCGCGAAGTCCTTGCACAACACCCCACTATTCCTGTCGTTACCTTCAACAGCACCGAAGAAGTAGCACCAAAAATGGAAGCGCTTATTGCACGTGGTATTTTTTGCATTGAAATTACCTTGCGTACGCCCGCAGCCTTTGACTGCATTGCACTCGCGAAAAAACTTTACGGCGACCGCTGTGCAATTGGCATGGGTACGGTTGTCAAAGTGGAGCAAATCGAAAAAGCAATAGAACTCGGTGTAGACTTCATGGTGAGCCCAGGGCTCAACGCCAGCTTAGCGCCTCATTTTGAGAAAAGCAAAATTGCATTTATTCCGGGTGTAGCCACGCCCAGTGAAATCATAGAAGGCATTCAGTTCGGCTGGGACACCTTCAAGTTTTTTCCTGCCAATTTGTTTGGGGGCCTTGGCGCGCTTAAAGCTTACGGTCAAGTTTTTCCAACTATCAAATTTTGCCCAACTGGCGGCATCACCGAAGAGACTTACCCAGACTACCTTGCGCTTTCGAATATCATCTCCGTAGGCGGCTCCTGGATGTAACTTCAACATGTTCTTCTTACTTTTTCTCCTCCTTCTTGTTGTTTCTGAATGGATTTTCCTGCTCGCCATTTGGAGCATTCCCAACACTTATTTAGCCACTTTTGGCTTCATTCATTTAGGCGCTATTTTGGGCAGTATCGGCCTCTTCATTTGGGGTTTTCGCAATGTCAAAATGCGCAGCAATTACAAATTAGGCTTTTCTATCTTCGGTTTATTTGTGGCTTTGGCCCTACCCGCAATAGTCTACCTCATACCCGGCTTATTTTTCCTGACCTTTCAATTAGAACTCGCTAGAAACATCGGTTTTACCCTTGCCGCTTTGCATTTCATGGCCATTTTGCACGGCATCTTTTATGGCCGCTGGAACTGGAAAGTGCGCCCAGTTGAACTCTTTTTTGAACACCTACCCGAAAGTATGGACGGCGTCAAGTTCATTCAAATTTCAGATGTCCATATCGGTAGTTTTTACGGCCAAACCCATAAGGTTCAAAAGGCCATCGACCTCATCAATTCTCGAAATGCCGACTACTTCTTATTTACAGGAGACTTGGTCAACAATAAAGCCGATGAATTCAAAGGTTGGGAACCCCTCTTTTCTCAAATTCAAGTCAAAAAGGGAAAGTATAGTATTTTGGGTAACCACGACTACGGCGACTACACCAGCTGGGACTACGACCACGAGAAAGCGGCGAATTTACAAGAGCTCATCCGGATGCACGAGCTAGTAGATTGGAAACCATTACTCAATGATGCAGTCGAACTCGAAAAAGGATTCTGGCTACTCGGCGTCGAAAACTGGGGGCGCTCTATGTTCAGACAAAGCGGCAAACTCGAAGAAACCCTAGCGCAAACCAACGACGGCTTCAAATTGCTACTCAGCCACGACCCTAGCCATTTTGATGCGCAGGTCATCCATACAGACATCGACCTCACGCTCTCGGGCCACACCCACGGCATGCAATTTGGCATCGAGCGCTTTGGCATCCGCTGGAGCCCCGTTTCATTTGTGTACCCTAAATGGGCTGGCTTGTATCAAGTTGGCCAACAATTTTTGTACGTGAATCGCGGTTTTGGCTACCTGGGTTTCCCCGGAAGAGTTGGCATTTATCCTGAAATCACTGAATTTACGCTTCGTCGGAAGGCGCAGGTTTAGCGGCTGCTTTTTCTTTTTTGGCGTTGGCGCTTTTGATGGCTTCACCAACTTGGTTGGAAGCAGTAAACGACGCAATGGTTTGATTGAGCATATCTGCACCTGCCTGAGGCGAGTTGGGCAATAAGATCAAATTAGAATTGGTGTGCGCACCCACAGATTGCAGAGTGTCGTAGTGTTGGGTCACGACAATTAATGCCGACGCTTCTTGAGAATTGATGCCTACCCGATTCAATACTTCTACGGACTCTTCCAAACCTCTTGCAATTTCTCGGCGCTGATCGGCGATACCTTGCCCTTGCAAGCGCTTGCTTTCTGCCTCTGCCTTGGCTTTTTCAACAATTAAAATGCGTTGTGCATCACCTTCATACTGCGCAGCAATTTTCTTGCGTTCAGAGGCGTTGATTTGGTTCATGGCATTCTTGACCTCTTGGTCAGGATCTATGTCTGTTACAAGTGTTTTGATGATGTCGTAACCGTATTCAAGCATCGCTTCATTGAGCTCCGACTTCACGGCAATGGCGATGTCGTCTTTGCGCTCAAAAACGTCGTCGAGACGCAACTTTGGTACCTCTGCTCGCACGACATCAAAAACATAAGACGTGATTTGCTCATGCGGGAAGTCGAGCTTGTAAAAAGCATCATATACTTTCTCCATGAGTACCTTATACTGCACAGAAACTTTGATCTTGACGAATACGTCATCTTTGGTTTTGGTTTCAACAACCACATCTAATTGCTGAATCTTCAAACTCAAGCGACCTGCCACTTTATCAATAAGCGGGATTTTCATTTGAAGTCCTGATTGGCGTACCGCCGTAAACTTTCCGAAGCGCTCCATGATGGCCGCAGTTTGCTGTTTTACAACAAAAAAGATACCTCTAGCCAGTAAAATGATGGCAATTATGTAAGGTAAGAATTTCAAAAAATAGGATTCCATAGCTTGAGTTTTCTACTAAGTTAGGCTAAATATTGACTAAAATGATTAAATTTGCGCCCATTGTTATCGCATTTTTTGAATCGATAACCCGGTCCTATAGCTCAGTTGGTTAGAGCAACAGACTCATAATCTGTGGGTCCACGGTTCGAGCCCGTGTGGGACCACTCCTTTAAAGCCTCAAGTTGTTGGGGCTTTTTTTGTTAAAAATAAGTCTTAAGGTTTGATCACCTGAATCTTTCCATCTTTGCTTACAACAACGCTTTGGCCATTTGCTCGTTTAGAAGCAACCAATTTTTGAGCTGACAATTGAATAGCTTTCTTGATCTTTTCTTTCAACAATTCTTTTTCTTCGTTACTCATTTGCGATTTTTTGTAATTGGATGAATTTTTCGTTTTGAAGAATCTTGAAATGCTGATGCATTTCTTTCTCAGCAATCAGTTCTGGATCTAGTGATGAATTATCGTAGATTAAAATCGAATCAACCTCTTCGGAATACAAATTAAATAAATTTTTGATACCCGACACGTATCTTCTCTCGATAACTGCTGGTTCAATGTTGTGCCCTCCTTCTGCAACTCTTCTTTGCACTCGGTCTTTGGCTAAATCAATTGAGTCAAGCCAGAAGAAAATCAGCGTTACAAAATATCCTTTTGCCTTTGCTATTTGTATAGTATTTATAAAAGACCTTGTTGACAAAGTTGTTTCAAAGGAAAAATCTTGATTTGATTGTATTAATTCGTCAATGCGTGAAAGCATGAGTCTTCCGGCTTCAATAGCAACTTTATCTGGCCGAAATGGCGAAAGCCCACGAGCTATTTCATCTGCATTTACAAATTCTTGGCAATTTAAAATTCCGGGCAAAATATTGAAGGAAGCTGTTGTTTTCCCAGCCCCGTTACATCCACTTATGATATATAACTTTTGTTGCACCACATTCAAAGTTAAGGAAGTTTAAAATCTAATCGAAACTTATTATTCAATCAACAACATTTTTACCTCACCCTGTAATATGTTCAATTTTTCAGTTCTTTCGCCCACTCCTTTAAAGCCTCAATTTGTTGGGGCTTTTTTTCTTGAGCTAGAAATTAAATTTCATAACCTATTTTAGTGATTTTATCTTTTTATTTCAATCTATAGCCTTATATTTTATTTTTTATTTCAAGTTATAGCCTTATATTTGTTGAATATTTTCAGGTTATAACCTTATGAAAAATACTAAACAACAACTTCTTATTCAGCAAACCGACAAGAAATTAGCGGCTTTTAAACCCTTAACATCAAACGTTATTCCTGCAAAAGGATGGATAAACGCCGTTCGAACCTCGTTGAAAATGTCGTTACGGCAATTAGGGTGTCGCTTGAAAATTTCTGCTCAAAGCGTTAAAGAAATAGAAAATCGAGAAGCAAATGGTACAATAACCTTAAATGCTTTAACAGATGCTGCAAATGCACTGGACTTGAAATTGGTATATGGATTTGTTGCTAAAAGTGGCAGCTTGGAACAAATGATTGAAGAACGCGCGAAAGAAATAGCAACTGAAATCGTCATGAGGACCAATACCACAATGGCTTTAGAAGATCAACAAAATTCAAAAGAGCGAGTTGAACAGGCGATTGCTCAGAAAACAACGGAAATTAAATTTGACATGCCAAAATATTTATGGGATTAGAATTCAATAATCTTGACGGTCAGACACCTTTAAGTGTCGAAGAATTGGATGGATTAAAGATTCTATCAATTTCAACCCGCGAAGAGCTTGATGAGTTTGAGCAATTTAACATAGAAAAGGCTATTCAATGGACATTTGGTAAAAAAATCCAACCCAAAGATTTATTTTCAGAGAAGTTCATCAAAGATTTACATAAAAGAATGTACGGTGAGGTATGGAAATGGGCCGGTTCTTTTAGAACTTCTGAAAAGAATTTAGGGATTAAAAGTTACCTTATTCCAGTTCAGCTCAAGCAATTATTAGATGATGCCCTGTATTGGTATGAAAACCAGATCTATTCGCCAGACGAAGTTGCGGTCAGATTCAAGCATCAACTCGTCAGTATTCATTGCTTTGCTAATGGCAACGGAAGGCACTCTCGTTTAATGGCAGATTTGATTATGGAAAAGCTATATAAGAAACCTTTCCTCACATGGGGTGGTTCGAGTTTAGTGAAATCAAACGAAAAAAGAAAAGAATACATTAATGCCATTAAATTAGCTGATCATCAAGACTTAAGCCAACTCATTTTGTTTGCAAAATCCTAAATAATATTTCAGACATTTAGCCCACTCCTTTAAAGCCTCAAGTTGTTGGGGCTTTTTTTTTTGTTTTAGATTATTGAATTTCTTTTCAAATGTTCTGAGCAAGTGTATCGAAAAATGATTTTTTTGCAAGTTTCGATAATTTACAGCTATTCAAGCTCATACTAAAAGCCTATACAGCTCATTAAAGTGCTTTTTTGAGCTTTATTTCGTATATTTGTGAGCTTAAAGAGGTAAAAATGTCTGAATCAATCAATCTTCGTCAACTCATTCTCGAATACCTTAGCCTAAACGCACTGGTATCTTCAAAGGAAATTCATGAAGGCGTAAGGCAGGTTGCGGCGTATGCCACAGTGAAACGAACTTTACAAGCACTGATCACGGAGGGATTCATTCATATTAAAGGAAATGGAAAAGGAACGAAGTATCAACTTTCACCAGCCTATTTTGTATTAGCCCCTATAAATTTAGAAACATACTTTCAAAAAGAAATCGATGAACGACCAATTCGTTCTGACTTTAATTTGATTTTAATAGATGAAGTATTAAATACGACACAACTGTTTTCCGAAGCAGAAATTGAGCGATTGAATAAATTACAGTCTGTTTTTAAGCAAAACACCTCCAGCTTAACGGTAGAAGAGTTTAATCGTGAATTTGAGCGACTCGCAATTGACCTAAGTTGGAAATCATCCCAAATTGAAGGAAATACCTATTCTCTTCTTGAAACAGAACAATTACTCCGGGAAAAACAAACTGCAGCGGGTAAAACAAAGGATGAAGCCACGATGTTGCTTAATCATAAAGAGGCCTTGGACTTTATATTGTTAAATAAAGATTATATTAAACCCCTTTCTATTTCAGGGATAGAGGACCTGCATAGTGTCCTGATAAATGAATTAAAAGTTGGGAGGAATATTCGAAAAAGAAGAGTTGGTATTTCTGGAACTAACTATAAACCATTAGACAACGAATTTCAAATCAGAGAGGCTCTACAATCGATGTGTATTCTGGTGAACAGCAAAGACAATATTTTTGAAAAAGCACTTTTGGTCCTTGTATTGATCTCGTACATTCAGCCTTTCGAAGACGGAAATAAACGTACAGCACGAATCATAAGTAATGCGATTTTAATGAATGCGGGATTTTGCCCAATATCGTTTAGAACCGTTGATTCTATTGAATACAAAAAAGCAATGCTCGTATTTTATGAGCAAAACAACATCACCCCATTCAAAAAGATTTTTATCGATCAATTTGAATTTGCCGTAAAAACATACTTCTAAGCATAAAATGAATGCTGTCTATGTTGCCGATAACGGATAAACCTAAAAAATCAGCATATGATAAAGGAAATTTTGAAGGCACTAATTGTATTTACAGTACCAGGTTTTGTAATGTTTTACTGCTGGAGTTTGGCTGAAGGATATCTTTTTTACCTAACGGGATACCTAGCGCTTTTCATGGTCATTCTTACCATTGCTTTTTTCAATTTTTACTTGGAGAAAAAAATAAAAAATCGCCTGATAAGGTATCTGTGCGTGGCGGCAGGGATTTATTATACTTTAACCATTCAGTACCTGATCAGTCACGGAAAATTATAAAGCAACTACACGTTGGGATATTCACCCAACTCAGACCGCGCTTCCTTATAACTCCTCAACGTCCAAGAAATCAACAAATACGCAGCTAAAGCGATGAAGGCTGCGATCCAAAATGGTGTGCCTAAGCCTAAATTGGAATGAGGGACGCTGGATTTGAAGTTGTAGTAAAACCACATAAAGAGCGGCGGGCCAATGATTTCGGCTAGGCTCATGAGGCTGGTGAAAATGCCTTGTAGTTCGCCTTGTTCGTTGCTTTGGACTTGTCCTGAAACCATGGAGCGAATAGCGGGGTCTACAATTCCGGTGAAGGCATAAGGGAGAATAATGGCGTACATCATCCAGCCTTGATTAATGAGGCCCAAGCCCATCAAGACAAAAATGGAAAGAAAAAGACCGAATTTGGCGGCGTTTTTTTGACCGAGTTTCTCGACAATTTTGCCTGTAAAGGCGCCTTGAACCAAGCCAAAACAGACACCAACAACGGCCAGGGAGATACCGACTTCTTTGGTAGTCCATGAGAATTTTTCCATGGAATAAAAGTTCCAGGTGGAATGCACACACATAGAGGTGAGCACCGTGAGAAAGGAGACTAAGAAGAGGTATTTCAGTTTTTCAAAACGCTTGATTTGTTGTAGCGCACCAAATGGATTAGCGCGCTTCCACTCAAATTTGCGGCGGTTTTCTTTTGGTAAAGATTCCTTGAGCACCACTAGGCCGTAAATGAAATTGGCCATAGAGAAAAACGAAGCCACTAAGAACGGGGTTCTCGAACCGAAGTCAGAAAGCAAACCGCCGATGGCTGGGCCAATGACAAAACCGATGCCAAATGCAGCGCCGATCATGCCAAAATTTTGGGCGCGTTTGTCTGGGGTGGAAATATCGGCAATATAAGCTGAAGCAGAGGTGAAGCTCGCTCCAAAAATACCTGAAATGGCACGGCCAAGCACCAACCAAAATAAATCGGGCGCGTAGTACATCACCATGTAATCGAGGCTCATGCCGAGCACTGAAATCAAGAGAATGGGGCGACGGCCAAAACGATCACTCAGGTTGCCGATGAGCGGTGAAAACACAAATTGCATAAAGGCATAAGCTCCCATAACCCAACCAAAATATTGCGAAGCCTCACCCAGTGGCACGTGGGCAGTTTCTGAAATAAGCGTCGGAAAAGACGGTATGATGATGCCCAAACCGATGGAGTCTAGGCAAATGGTGATCAGGATAAATATCAGGGCAGATTTGGGATTGATGACGCTCATTCTTCGTTCAATTCTTCGATAAGTTCTTTGGGAATACAACCCAGTACTACCGCCTCAAATTCTGGGCTTCCTGTATCTGACAAAGCGGTGATCTGACCGTAGGTATACCCTTTCTCTATCAATTTATCGAGTGCACAATTACAAATTTGTGAGGCTTGTTCCTTTGAGATAAAATCTTCGACTCCTTCATCCATAAAAATGCCATTGACACATGTTTTGACAAAGAAAGGTCTGAGTTGAGTCTGATTCAATTGGGCTGACATGGCAAATGCTGAATCAATAGTAATGTTTTCGGTAGAACATTCCATCAAAAGCTTTAGGTTGTCTTCACGCAAGAGCAGTGCTTGTAAAGAGTTGTCTTCAATTGCTGATTGTAGCTCCTCATAGACCAGGTTTGGCAAAACATTTTTGGCCATGCAGGTACAATAATTTTCAATATTGATTTGAATATTATTAAGCTGGACGTTTTCTCCAGAACTCGAGGCAACACATGCATCTACAATCTCTTTTTGAGTGCCAATGACCTTGCCATCTTTGGATATGATCACTTGTCCAAAAGCACTGCCTGCGCTCAGAAAAAAGCCCGCCAATAGGACTTGTGTAAATAATTTGTTCATATTGCTTGTTTCAAATTGGTAGAATTGAGCGCAGCGAAAGTAGTTAAAATAACTTTTATCATTGAAAATCAAACCTATAAAACTTAGCGCCATCGAACCGGCATAAGCCGTTTTTATCGGTGCCAAACCAAAGTTGGCCAGCCGAATCTTTGTAAATGGTATTGACAGCATTGCTCGGCAAGCCATCTTGAATAGTGTATTGTTGAAATTGTTTGCCGTTGTAGGTCCAGACGCCGGCGTCGACGGTCCCGATCCATATTGTTCCACTGTTGTCTTCTGTAATGGAATAGATACGTTTGAGCTTTGGTTCGTTGCTGAATTGCAAGAGTTGAGTGCCGTCGTAGCAAAATAAGCCGGTGCCATTATTGCCAAACCAAATATGGCCTTTGCGGTCTTCATATAAAGCCAAAACGGCTGGGCCAGCTAAACCTTTCTCTTTGAACCATGTAAAGGACACACCATCGTATTTACAGACCCCTTCAGTTTGGGTGCCAAACCAGCTATTTCCTTGCTGGTCTAGCAAAATGCTGTACACACCAAAACGGCTAAGTGAAAACGGCGAGGTGCTTTGCCCTTTTTTAGGATCTTTTTGAAAAGACAAATATGTCATTTTTTCGGAACTGTAATTCAAAACACCACCACCCGCAAAAAACCAAAGTCCGGCAATAGTGCTATCCTTTTTGGTTTTCATGTCTTTGATTTTCATACTGCGCTTGGCCATGACTTTGACTTCTTGCCCGTCGTAGCAACTTACCGTAAACGACCCCGAGCCAAACCAAAGATGACCGTTTTGATCTTCTTGTATGCTGAGCACTTGGTTGTCGGCAAGGCCGTTGCTAATTGAAAATTGAGTGAGGGTTTGATTGTCGTAACGATACACCCCTGAATTATTGGTTCCAAACCAATAAACGCCTTTGCTATCCTGAAAAATACTCCTGATTTGCTGGTCGATTTTCGGTTGTTGGGCATGGCTTTTAAAGAAAAATGCACCACAAAAAGTAAAAAGTGTCAAGAAGGTAAATTGGTTAAATACTGTTTTCATGTGAACAATGCTGAATTGGACGAATTCATTGATAAGAAAACACTTTAATGACGATTACTTCACCAATTTGACAAGCTCCATTCCTTTTTTCGTTTGGATTTCCAGAAAATAAACACCACTTGGAACATGGGTAAGTGAAAGTTGGATTTGCTTGTTGTTACGCTGGCCTTCCTCAATTATTTTACCTTGTATATCACGCAATGCAAAAGCGGTAATGACCAGGTCGGATTCGATTTGCAATTGATCAGTGAATGGATTGGGATATACTTTAGAATTGCTAAGAATGGTAGTTACCAAGCCTGTGCTTCCATCTATTGAACTGGGGCGAACAGGCTCTGCGGCATAGCAATCTGATGGATGACGAATCAAGTCAAAATAGGTACTTACGCCTGAAAGGCTAACTGGGTGCATACTAACCAAGGCACCAGTTGCAATAGAAATGCCAATAACCGCCACACCATTTGGAGGCGTGCTACTTACGTAATAATAGATCCCGGTCTCCGGATCAATAGTTGAGCTGCCATTTACGGAATACATTGCATACTGGAGCGGCGTTTGCGAAATACGGGTCACAACACCTGTGGCAGCATTGATTTTACCTAAATAACCCGCAACTGGCGGCGTTGTTGTGACGCCAATGATGCCATAGATAGTGGTGTCTGCACAGTTGTAGGTGTAATTGCCAAAATTTGCTCCACCCTCTGGAAAACTTAAAGTTTGAGACGAATAAACTTGACCGTTGTACATGTCTATGCCATAAAACTGCGTTCCTTTTGAGAAATAATACAGCATTTGATGTGGGTCAATTGCGCTGCCAGAAAGCGAATAGGCATCGAGGATAGATTGTGGAGAAATTTGTGTAATGACGCCAGAAGAAGGGTTCATAGAAGCAAAATAAAGCTCGCCTGTGCCTTGCCCAGGACCCGCGCCAGGGATATAACGACCTGCCAAACCGTACAAGGTTGAGTCGGAGGTATTGAAGCGAAAGTTATTAAAAGAGCTCGGAGCAATTGAGTTAGTCAGTTGGGCTTGACTCATTACTAGACCATCATTTAGGCCAATTGTTAAGGCTGTACCATTGGTGCCACCTTGTGTAAGAAAAACGTAACTATTTGTATTTAAGTCAAGCGCTGCACCCGTAAGGTTGGTTACAGTTGCAACGTTGTTAGAACCTAGCGTGGCGAAATTTCCACTCAATAAGTCAAGTGTGCCTAGTTTAACACCTACCGGATTAGAAGTCCGTAGCAAGCCATAAAGCGTTGGCGTTTGAGCCCATATGGAAAGTTGAAGCGATGTAAAGAGAAGGAATCCTAGTTTTTTCATAATACATGGTTTAGTTTAGTCCTTGAAAAACAACCAATTTACACTATTGTTTTGTAATTAATGCTAGAACATATTCTATTTTTGTACCATGAAAGCAATGCAAGAATTCATTGAAAAACTCGAACTCACCCCTCACGTAGAAGGTGGTTATTTCAAAGAAACCTACCGCTGTGAATCTTTGCACGAGTTGGAAAACGGAAAATCCAGGTCTTTGGCCACGCTGATCTATTTTCTGCTTCCACATGGCAACTACTCTAAGTTTCACAAAATTGAGTCGGACGAAATCTGGATTTACCAAGCCGGATCGCCGCTCTTGATCCACATGATCGACAACGAAGGAAAATGGAGTACTGCAACTTTAGGCTTGGATGTTACAAACGGGCAACAACCTCAAGTGTGCATTGCAGCTCAAACCATTTTTGGCGCAGAAGTGCTCGAATCTGATTGCTTCTCGTTGTCTTCTTGTATGGTGGCGCCTGGTTTTGATTTTTCAGACTTCCAGCTATATGACAAACAAGAGCTCATCGGTCGCTTTCCGAATTTAGCAACCATTATTGAGCATTTGCATCAGTAATTTTACCAGCGATAAACCACCGCATTGATATTCATGCCGGCGCCCACGGAGGCGAGTATAATGACATCGCCAGTATTTAACTGATGCTCGGGGTATTCTCCCCTAATGACCGCATCTAGTAAAGTAGGAACCGTGGCAACCGAACTATTGCCATTGAATTGAATGTTCATCGGCATGATATTTTCTGGACGCTCTGCCTTAAACAAGCGGTAAAAGCGGTCAATGATAGCTTCGTCCATTTTTTCATTGGCCTGATGAATAAATATCTTCTTGACGTCTTCGATGGCTACACCGCTTTTATCCAAGGCGATTTTCATGGCTGCAGGAACCTTGGTAAGTGCAAATTCATAGATTTTGCGCCCCTGCATTTTGATGTATTTTTCATGGATGTGGTGCTTGGAGTTCAAGGAAGGTCCGTTATTGAGAAAATACGCTTCGTCTTTGGTAAACGTTTGGGTGGCATGCGCTAAAATTCCGCTGACATCATTGGTGCGGTTGGCACTCAAAATGCAGGCACCTGCGCCGTCGGCAAAGATCATGGAGTCGCGGTCATGCGGATCCACTACCCTACTTAAGGTTTCGGAACCAATCACCAAACAATTGACAGCCGCACCGGCCTTGATATAAAGGTTGGCCTGAATGAGCGCTTCTATCCAGCCTGGGCAGCCAAAAAGCATGTCGTAGGCCACGCAATTAGGGTTGGCGATCCCGAGTGCATGCTTGACACGCGAGGCCAAAGCCGGCAGCATATCTAAATGGTTGGAGGCAAAGCGGACATCGCCAAAGTTGTGTGCAAAAATGATGTAATCTAAAGTTTCGGGGTCTAAGCCCGCTGCGGCAATTGCTTTTTGAGCTGCAATGATGCCGAGGTCTGAATTAGTTTGTTCTTTCTCAGCATAGCGGCGCTCTTCGATACCTGTAATTTCCTTGAATTTCTCAATGATGATTTCATTGCTGTCTTCAAAAGGTTGGTCGATCCCTTTGTAAAAACGGTGTGCAATGAAGTCTTGATTGGTCCGGCGGAGCGTAGGCAAGCAACTACCCACGCCTAAAATTTGAGCGCTCATATGAATAGGTTTATGAGGGTAAAGTTAAGAGAATTTTCAACTTAGTGTATTTTATACACTAAGTTTTTAAAACTGACCCAAACACCTGATTTCTAGAAGGCAAACGAAAAACCTGTGAGTAAGCCCAACGACTGATATTGGTTCTTGATGAGTTCATCGCTAACGATTCTACCCAGAGAATAACGAAACATTGGTGCAAGCGAAAACTGCAGTTGCGCATTGACCTGATAAATAAGCTCAAATTGTGCGTAGGCATTGGTAGCCCATTTCTTTGATTCTACCACAGCAACTCCGTTGTTATTTGGTAAAATATACGCGCCATCTCGGCGCACGCCATAACCCAAACCAATGCCAATTGCAGGTTGCAGCAACACTTTGCGCATAGGAATTTGATAGGAAAGCCCTAGTGGAATTTGTACATATTGGTAGCGGTTGGTACCTTCAACTGAAATCACTTTATAGGTGTATTGCTCGCCCCACTCGAGGTAGCTCAGCCCTGTTTGAAGGCCCCATTGGCCAAAAAACAGTTGATAGCGCAGGCTGAAATCCCAGCTCGAGGTTTGCCGTTCGCCGAGTTCGCGCCATTCGCGGAGTTCTTTCGGTGTAAACGGCTGAACAAAACCAGAAGAACCACTTGGCACCTCAAAACTTGAGAAAATACCGCTCACCCCAAATTGAAGACCCAAAGATTGGGATTTCTTTGTCGGCTTAGCACTTTCTTTAGGATGGGTTGAAATGGATGCAATTACTGGTTGTTGATTGTCTTTAGCACGACCATTGGTGTCGATTATTGAGGTATTCGTTTCTATTTTATCTTGAAAATCTGAGGCTGAAATCGAATAGGTACCAGGAATAGAAGCACCTACTGATGGAGAAAGCGAAAAAACAGGGGTATTTTTTGTAGAGGAAATGGTAGATTGAGAATGAGTAGAAGTTGGAATAACGGTGTTGGATGATTTGGAGGAATTTGGTTTGGAAGAATTCAAATTGAAGGTGGCAACTTTGGTGTTGTTTGTACCCGAAACGCGTTGTGTTTTTCGTGCGACTTGTTTGGCACTTGTGGGCACAGATTCAACTTGAGCCCCTTGCCAAAAGAGGATGGAACCAAATGTAAGCACTGCACCAAATGCCGACCAGATCCACCAAATGGCGAGTGGTTTGCGGCGTTTTTGAGCAAGCGCGTCTAGGCGGGCCTCTACATCTTGTAAAAAGGCTGCTGAAGGTGCTTCGGCCTTAGGCTCGGCTAAGGATGCAAAAAGTTCATCCAACGGATTGTTGTCTTGTTGCTTCATGGGATTTTTCTATGAGTTCACGTAATTTTTTGCGGGCCATTTTGGTGTGCCACTTGGAGGTTTCTTCCGTGACACCTAACATATTGGCGATTTCTTTATGGCTGTAGCCTTCAATGGCAAAAAGATTGAAGACCAAACGAGCGGGTTCCGACAAACAAAGCAACATTTGCTGCAGTTGTTCGTGGGTAAAAATGGCATCGGTCTGGAAATCTGATCCGCCGCGTTCTTCTACGGGCGCATCGAACTTGTAAAGCTCGTGGTAGCGTTTGTTGCGGCGGTATTCGTCTATGATTTCGTTGGAGATGATGCGCTTGACCCAGCTCAAGAACCGACCGGTTTCGTAGTTTCCGAGGTACTGAATGACCTTTACAAATGAGTTATTAACGACGGTCATTTGTTCGTCGGTATTGTGGTAATAGCGGCGTGCCGAACTGATGAGCACCGGATAACACAACTGATACAGTGCCATTTGGGCCCTGCGCTCGCCTGC
>Ga0102915_1000254_pt1 | contig 16250 bp, 18 predicted proteins | sample Colrivmet1561A02_FD_78199 | JGI IMG/M metagenome (GOLD analysis project Ga0102915, IMG submission 78199) | Estuarine microbial communities from the Columbia River estuary - metaG 1561A-02 | ecosystem: Environmental > Aquatic > Marine > Intertidal zone > Estuary | place: USA: Columbia River...
GTTGTTTTCAAATGCTTTAACTATACAATTATTATCTGTTTTTATTTCTTCTAACATACGAGTACGTGATATACTAATCATAATTTTTTATTTTTAAATTAAAAACGCATTATTTTAAAAATACGTTATAAGGATAACGTACTCATTAATAATATATAGAATATACTCCGTATTTGTACATTTTTGTTTAACTTCATTTTCCATATTAATAATCTTAAAATTATTAAAATAGATATCATTTTTTAGTTTTTTTAAAAATATAATGTAAGTTTGATACAAAATTAATTTGAATCCTTTATACCCCACCTTTCGATGTATTTAATTAGGGAGTAGACTATACCTTAAGTTATCATAGAAGTTGATTAAACCTCTCAAACCCACTAGCGTCTAGTCGTTGAACCTTCACCATAGTCTTATCATAGCGACTTTAGGTGCTTGGCTGCGGATTGTCCAATTCTAAACATTTTTACCATTGGGCGAAGCTCAACTCTTACGAGTAGTGCAACGGCGACTAAGTCGCGTACGGTTATTAACCGTGGTCCTTTTAAATATTTCTAAATAAAAGTGGTAGTTTAGACTCTAAGGAGTTCCCCGTCAATTTGGAAGTGTTGCAAAGTATTATGTAAAAGTACTTCACTAGCAAGTTTCTTTTCAAAACTTACTCTTATGCTCTGTTCTAATATTATTAATATTAATCTTAAAGCAAGGCCACCCATACCCGCCATAATTCTGAGGACATTATAATTGACTGCGTAAACACGAAGTTTAGCAGAATCATCAACATCAGCAGAAATCTGAAGGGTAGCATTGTCAATTCTTGACATGTTTACCGTCCCTGAAGGTTGATGTTGTTCTGGGTTAAGAGCAAATGAGTAAACATAGATACCATCTCCTGGAACTCTAGTATGATGTTGATATGGTTGAACAAGGTTAAAGTAAGATCCTGCTCTAGTAGAGAAACGATCTTGACCATTAAGTTGAAGTTTAGCATCAACAACAGAGTTTCCATTGATAGCAGAACCAGAGTCACTTGAAAAATCAGCTGGATCATTATCATCTTCGTGGATAACCCAAACAAGTTCCTTGCAAGGATGGTTAAGAGCAAGTTTGCTCTTGATAGAACTAGTTCCGGAAGCAACTGATTCAGCACCGGTGAATTGAAGTTGTTCAATAAGGTATTCGTGTTGAACTTGCGCAAATTGTCTTCGTTCATCAGTATCAAGGTAGATATAATCAATATACAATGAAGCGTCCAAAGATGGAGATCCATAACCAGATCCCTTTACAATAGATGCAAGGGAAGCAAAGGTAATATTGAATTTAACTTCGTGATATTGAAGTGCGATAAGTGGTAAAGCAAGTCCTGGATTTCTGCAAAACCAGAATTGAAGTGGAATGTAAAGAGTTGATGCTGGGGAAGATCCATCAGCAGTGCTGGTAAGAGCAGTTACATTACCAATCATTTCGTTGTAACCAGATTCTTTTTCGGCAGTTTGAGTCAATTCATTCCAAATGATGAGCCAATCACCATAATGTTTGTCAATGACTTGTCCTCCAATTTCAATAGAAACTTCGTCGATCAAAGCGTGACCAACTTGAGCAACCCATCCAACGTTGGTTCCAGACAAAGCTGGGAGATCAACTTGAAGGTAAACCTTATGGATAAGATCACCGTTTCTTGAAACAGTGCATGAAACTTTTCGTCCGAAATCTACAGTTCCGTTAAAGGTTTGTTCAATAGATTCGATAGCGAAATTTGTATGTCTACGATAGACAACTTTGAAAAAAGTAATTTGCTTTTGTACCCTACCTTTCGGTATATTTAAATTAGGGAATAGACTATATCTTAAGCGAAAATTTTCGCCCACTACCGTTTAGTCGTTGAACTGCATCCAATTAGGTAATCAAAATTACCCTTAGGATTTGGCTGCGTGCTTGTCCATTTCAAAAATTAACAAATATTAATTTTATCATATATTGCATTTTTACTATACCCCAGTGTATTCTGGGCCAGTAAATTTTTTCAAATTTACCTTAGTAGCAAATATTTTTAGGATGTCGCCGCAATTTGATAGTGTTGCAAATCTATTTTTTAGATTTACTAGCAGTTTTATTATTAATCAATGGATAAAAACACTTAAATTTGATTAATATAGGAATAATAACAGATTTTTCTATAACATATCCTAATAGTTATAGCTGACTACTTTTCTTCCCCATGTTATTAAGGATTACCTGTGAGGTATATATCTTGCTTTTATACGGTCTTTTCAAACCATATATTAGCCCTAATATCTCTATTAGGAATAGAGTACACCTTAAGAATTTTCAGATATGGCTAGTATCATCATAAAATCCCAACTTCCGTCTACTCGTTGAACCTTCATCTTATATCTACCTCTACCATCTCCGATGTTAGTCGGTAAGGTACCTAAATTGAATGTAAATATTCTGTAGCCAATTGTAATTTATCTTCCATAGAAGTATACTTACTTACAAATGATCTTTCTTTTAAATCTGGATGATGACTTATTCTATATCCTTCTTTACCAGATGAATCTCTATAATAACGAAGATATTTAGGTAAATTTAAATCTTCATGGCGTTTTCTTGGACGTTTATCCAAAACTTTACCCAAATTCTTACCTATCATATTTTTTCTTCGTAATTCTTTTGTTTCATCTGATTGTCTTGATGTTGTTTTACCTGAAGTTAAATTATAACCATTTGGTGTCATTGTGTTTAATTGTTCAATATAAAGATTTTCATTATAATCTAGATCTTTTATTTCACATTCTTTTATTATTTCAATAGTAAAATTTTCATGTTTATATTTACGTATAGCATTATTTAATAATCTACAATAGTCTTTGCCATTCGTAGCATCTCTTATATGCTGTTTCCATCTACTTAAATATCCCCATTTTTACCACTCGATAACATTTTAACACATTGACCAACATATTTTTTATTTGAAGGACTCGTTACACAATAAATTTCACCTTTATCCATTTAAAATTTACAAAATATTTTATTAATTCAATTTTGTTAATTCAATTTTATTAATATAAGACGCTTGGCTGCGGATTGTCTAATCTTTAACGTTTTTACTGAAAGAAATATAAATATTTCTTTGTGGTTAACACCACTGCCTCAGGTCATTACCCTTTGGTATTGTCAAGTATCACTACAAGACAAGTAGTAGTTAAAGTTACTTAAGAGGTTCCCGCAATTTGAAAGTTTTGCAAAGTACCCAAGTACTTTACTAGCAAGTTATATAATAAGAAATGTTTATTTCTTATTTGTATATTTATACTGTTTATCTAATATGGTATATATACAAACCATACTAGCAGCTTACTATTCGAGCCCAGATATATTAAGCTCCATACGCTACTAATTGCATTAATCCACCACCCATTTTGTTTTTTGTTTTTTATAATATTGAAAAAGAAAAAAAATTTACTAAATTAACTTAATAAAACACACGTAAAAATAAAAAAATCTTACGCGATTTATTATAATTTAGTATTAGAATTAAAATCAAACCATAATTTTATATAAAAAAAACAAAACTTAATATACAATAAAACTTTTAAAATAAAAAGTGATTTAAACGCAAAGCAGGTATTTACAATTTTAACCACAAAGCCTGAGTATGAATACTAGGTTCCCATGTAACTATAGATGTATGTGCTTGCCTACATTGATAACGAGACCCAGCATACATAACAATCTGACCTATTTTATAAGATGTGTTTGGCATCCAATTTGCTACTCCCGGTGTTGGTTTTGGTGGAGCTGGTTTTGGTGGAGCTGGAGCTGGTTTTGGTGGAGCTGGAGCTGGTTTTGGTGGAGCTGGAGCTGGTTTTGCTGGAGCTGGTTTTGGTGGGGCTGGAGCTGGAGCTGGAGCTGATTGACTAAAAATACGATTAGCAGTATTAATAATAGATATAGAACTTGGCTCACCACCCTTTTGATAACTCCAAACAAACAAACCATTTGTAGGATTTTTATCACTAATAACACCCTTAGAATATCTTTCGACTTCCGATAGAGTTACCACGTGACCACCCCAAGCTTCAGGTGGTACTTCTGCGCCAATTAATATAGGTCCATTATAATAACTTCTATATGACTTGAATGCTGTAACAGGATCATATACTGGACTTGCATCGTAACTCATCAAACAAATAAAATCTAAATCTTTTCCATTCGATTTTAAACCAGGAATGCACATTCCTGTATTTTGCCCAGCAGGAGCTGCATTAGCAAATTCACCAACGCCATATGCACCTATAGAAAATGCAGCTATTGAAACTAAACCTTCAGGGTATATACTTCTTACTCCATTTATAATAGGACCTAACAAATGAGCTTCTTGAGCACCACCGTGAGGTTCCCAGTCAATATCAATACCATCTACACCTAAATCATTAGAAAAATCAACAATGGCTCTAGGATTAAATCCATCGAAAGGATATGTAGCACCACCTACACTTAACATTACAACAACATTTCTTTTACGTAGGATTTGAATAGCTTCTTTTACTACAGAAAAATCAGATGAAAAATCTAAACCAGTACCAGTAAAAGTATTCGAACCCTTCACATAAGTGCAATTTGGTTTTGCAAAAGATAAAAACACTACATTAATTGGTGCTGGTATTTTTGATAAATCTAAAGCCGCACCAGAACTTGCCCAAGAACAAGACCACGATTGAAAATATACGCCTAAGGGACGTTTATTATTTAATAATTTTTGAAATTTCATTATATAATTATAATAACAAAAAATTTTTTTGATATTATATACACATTTTATATAAAAACCATATTGTATAACATTAATCTTTCAGATTACTCAAAATCTTTTATAAAATTTACATCACCAATCTTCATTAATCTTACTTTAAAAAAAAATTTTACGATTCTGGCATTTTTCAAAATACTCTTTTGCAGAAGAATAACCAATATCAATTTAATTACATTTCAGTTCTTTATTTAAAGAAAAATTTCTGCTCCTCTAAGTATACAAAAAAAATAAGCTTTTTTATGTTGGATGAATACCTCTTTTCAAATTAACATCTATTCCTCTTGCTCTACCAAGTCTTCTATTTCTTTTAAGAATGGAGTTTGTGGTGGAGTTGATGGTGGAGTTGGTAGGGGAGTTTGTAGTGGAGTTGGTAGGGGAGTTGGTGGTTGAGTTGGTGGTTGAGTTGGTGGTTGAGTTTGTAGTGGAGTTGGTGGTTGAGTTGGTGGTGGATTTGGTGGTTGGGTTGGTGGTGGAGTTGGTAGAGGTATCTTTATTTGGGTTATTATTATACCAAAATGTTTGCATTTTACTTAATTTTGATGATGAATTACCTGGACCTCCAGGAAAATGATATATTATTTTATGTGAATCTTTAGAGGGGTTATTTTCAGCATAAGATGCCATAATAGTATTATCATATTTATTTTGAGATATAGCATTATATACAATAAATGGTTGATCAAGACAAGTAGATCTAGGACCTTTTGGTATATGTTCTTCTATTGTATCAAATAAAGATTTTATAGAATCACTATTTTTAAATAATAATATACCAGAAGAAAATCCTGGTAAATCTTTATTATATTTTGAAAAATCAAACAATTTTCCTCCCCAAAATTCGTGACCTATAACTCCTTCTTTTAAAGCATATAATTTTTCAAAAGATAATTCTAAATTAAATAATACGTTAATATCTGAATTTATTAAAATGTCAGTATCTAAATACAATATTTTATCATATTTATTAATATTATTATATTTAAAAATAGTTAATCTGGCACATGCCGCTTCATATAAAGTATGTAAATCTAATATATAATAATATAAGGGTAAATTGAATTCTTTTAATTCATTTTGTATTATTGGTTGAAATGATGGCGATGTTAATATTAGAATATCTATTTTTTCAGAAATATTAGCTTTAATTGAAATAGATGTAATGAGAAGTTTTAATAATTTTATATAATCTTGTTTATGAAAAACACAGATGTAAATAAGATTCATTTTATATTAATATGTAAATATTTTTATTATTTTTATATAAAGTAAATTTTACGATTCTGGCATTTTTTCAAAATACTCTTTTGCAGCAGAATAACCAAGATCAATTAAATTACGTTTCTGTTCTTCATTTAAAGAAAAATTAATAGTACTAGTTATACTCTGCGCTTCTATACCTACACTATGATCTCTATATTTATAAGACAAAGTTGTTTCTTTCTCTTTTTGTACCATATAACATGTAATTAAATGTCCTAAATAATTATAAAAAGAATCAATCGATTCATCCATTTGATGAAATTCACCACGTGTTACTAATTTTAAACCTAAAACATTATCTAATTTACCATCATATTCTTTTATAGGATAATTATTTATTAATCCACCATCTACATAACATTCACCACAATATTTTGTAACTGTAAAAACTAAAGGAATTCCAATTGACATTCTAATAGCTCGTGTAATTTTTAAAGTTGGGGTAGAATTTTTATCAAAAACTTTTGTTGTATATTTATTTAAATTTGTAGCAACAACTCTAAAATTAACCCCAAAGTTTGTATAAATATCAGAAAATGTAATATCTTTAGAATACCCTTTTCTAATAATTAAAGTTTCAATCCAATTTACAATTCTTGTCCCAGAATCAAACCCATACCTTTGCAAAAAATTTTTTATACGCAATTGTTTTAAATCTGATAAATTTTTTGATACAATTTCATCAACAAATTCATCATATGTATATCCTAATATATACAATAATCCTACTATACTTCCAACCGATACACCCATAATTTCCTGAATAGTTATACTATATTCTTCTTTTGTCTTTAATTCATCCAAATATTTTAACGCACCTATATACGATATACCCTTTACCCCACCACCACTTAATATTAAGGTGTTTACTATTTTTTTCATATATTATACTTAATAATAAAATATATTATACTTAACGTTATTTAAATAAGCTCTTTAAGAAAAAACTTCACTAAAACTCATATTCTTTGCTCCTTTTATATCATATACCTTTTCTGAAAAATCCAAATCATTCATATATAATGTTATATTTTTATACAAACTTAAATTAATATCATGTTTATATTCTAAATAATTTAAAAATATATCAAACCTTTCAACTTTGTCAAAATAATAACAAAAATACCTAACATATTCCGTTATATCAAACACATCATCGACATCATCAAGATCTTTTGTTAAATGACAATTTACAATTAAATTTTTAGCAGATAAACATATATCACTGTTTAGTTTAAAATCTAAAATATGTTGTTGTATATTTTCATCTACGTCTGATGAAAAAACAATCTTGAAATTTTTATTATTTTTAATTACATTATACGTTATATAATGATATAATACATGTATATTACTTGTTTCAACCATATTATCTGACCTTTGTGCAAAATATAAATATACTTCTACAAATACCCTAGCTACTTGTAAAAAAATTTTAAAAATACAGTTGTAAATCACATTAAAATTCATATTTCCGAAATTCATATTTATTTAAAAAGAATATACTATTAATTTTAAATGGATTTCTTTCAATTTTTACAAAAATCAACAGATGATTCCGATATAACAACCCTTAATTCTTCTGAAAAATTCGTTAGACAACAAGGTACCTTACAGATGGCGAACCCATCTGTTCGGCAAGGTACCTCACAACCTATAGACGAGTCAAAAAAAAAAACAAACTCGTGTGAAATAGAACAAAATCATTTATATATAAAACGTGGAGATATGGTCAAAATTATCAATGTTCCAAATAGTATTTTAAATACTTACAAAGGATATATTGGCGAAATTAAAAACTATAAAAAAGATCAAGATTTTGCATTAGTTTTTTTACACGGTATAGCATCAGCTACCATTATAAAATTTCCTCTTTTACATTTAATAAAATACAATCCGTAAATGTAGAAATTACTTTAATTCAAATGTGTATAAGTAATAGTTTTTTCACCTACTAATACTTCACATATTGTAGAATTAGAAATGTTGAATAATTCTTTAGATTCACTTGTATTGTTTTTATTTATAACATAAAAACATTTTTGTTCTCTTGGATTTTTATTCAATAATACTACAAATACATCACGATATATATCTTTAACATCACCACTTGATATATAAAAAAACCATGTTTCGTTAGTTGATTTTAATTTTAAATTTTGACACATTTTATTAAATGTTAAAAGACCACTTTTTATTGTGTCGTCTTTTACTGTGTCGTCTTTTACTGTGTCGTCTTTTACTGTGTCGTCTTTTACTGTGTCGTCTTTTACTGTGTCGTCTTTTATTTCTTTATTATAATTTACTAATTTGTTAATATTATAATTCTTACAATTCAAAGTTAACTGTAATTTTAAACCACGTTCTATAAATTCGACACTTTCGTCACCGGCGTCAGTAATTGTATCTTGTCGAACTAAATTCGTCGTATCAATACAATAATATACATCTAATAAACATTTTTCATTCATATTAGATTTTGTGTATTTTATATTTATTTATAAATTTTTTATTTTTTTTTGCCTTATTTTTTTATGCATGTATAATAATATATGTATACTAAATATGAAAATTATACATCAACTTCTGGACTATCTACAAAAATGTGGGGTCCAAGTGGTTGGTATTTCTTATTCTCCTGTGTTATGGGAGGATATCCACCACATATAAACGAAAAGGATAAACATCATTTAGTTATTAAAAAACATTTTAAAAACATGATATTAAGTTTAGGATATACAATGCCTTGTATATTTTGTCGAGAATCATTTAAAAAATTTTGCGTAGAATTACCTATAGAAAACTCTATGGGATCACGTATGGATTTAATGAAATGGTTATACGATATCCGAGACAAAGTTAATAAAAAGTTAATTGCGCAAGAAAAACAATGTTACAATAATGAAAAACTTCGTTTAAAAAAAATTTACTATTCCAGACCACCTACAAAACAAAGAAAAGAAATGTATTATAAAAAATTAGAAGAATTTAAACAAAAAACTCTAATAACACAATCATCACCTCCTTTTAAAGAAGTTTTGGAAAAATATGAAAGTATCAGAGCAGTTTGCTCTAAACAATCTAAAACTTGTAGTTTACCAAAAAATTAAAAATAGTTTAACCATTTTTTATAATTTTCTTCCGGTATATCACGCGGATTCGGGATATAATCTTCTATTTCATTTAATTTGTAATTTGTATTTTGTGTTTTATTTAAATAACTAACATAATCATTGTAAACTACTGCAGCTTTGACTTCTGTAGTATAAACTCCTAGAAAAATAATCTTATTATCATAACTTACTCTCGATGCCCATTTATTATTCGTTACACACCACGAAACACCATTGTATATACTTAATTTATTAGAATGTGTTTTAATGTCAACTGGTGTTTTTGTTCTTTCCATTTTAATTTTGATATTATATTTAATTAAGATTTTTATCTTTAAAATACGTTTTTAATTAAATAATTACTTTTAGAAAAAGTAATATCAAAAAAATCAAATAAGATTTTCTTTTATTTAGACACCGTGAACTTGCTCCCCAATTTGGGGGAGCAAGATTTTGTAATCAATATCATTTGTAAAATGTTTTTCTACTACGCGTTTACAATGATCTCTTCGACTAAAACCTAACCATTTCCATACATCATCCATATCAATTATAAAATCTGTTTTACAATCGTATTTCAAGTAACAATAAAAACTTGCTATAAATAATTGTTGGTCAGAATCACTAAACGTTTCTTTGATCTTATCAAGTAATTTAGTTTGATAATCATTAGATAATTTTTCTAAAGGATTGTTTTCTATTAAATTTACAATATCAAGTCTTTCGTGAGTCATTTATTTATATAAATTATTGTATTTATATAATTTATAATAACTGTTATTTTTAAATTCGTTTTGTAAAAATCAACATTTTTTGTTAAAAATAACAAATAAGATGATCTTTTATTTAGACACCGATTTCGAATTGTCTTCGCAATTGAGCAGGACTTTGCTCATAACTGCTTTGATTCCATGGTCCAACGCTTTCTTTAGGCACTGGTGGTAAGGATCTTATATCGTGATACGGTATCTTATTACTCTGCATCACTGTATTAACCCCGACGTGATATCCACTAATTAAGAAATTTTGTTCCTTTAATAATTTAGATACTGGGTTTTCTTTGGCGAATTCGTTTGCATCATCGTATTTTGGCAACAAATCTTCTGCTCCTAATTGAGTAGTTCCTGCAACAACTTTATCAATTTGTTTTTGTTGTTCATCGATAATGACTGGTTGTTCTTGTTGTGGTTCTACTCCATCACCTAAAGCTAAAGAAGCTTGTTGAAGAACAGGTTCTTTTTGTTCTGGTATTTCAGTATATTGTACTGTATCTACACCAGTAATGTTTTCTAAACTTTCAAAAAACGAACCTTTCATATATACATATATAATAACAATAATAATAACTGTTAGTAAAACTTTTACCATAGCACTTGATTGAAGAAAATCTAATATTTTCGCCATACTTTTGTTTTAATATAGTATAATAAAATAAATTTTTTTTTATATTTAATTTAAATACCCACCTTAAATTTAAAAATAAAAATTATTACATTAATAAATTATATTTAACTTATGTATAGTGATTTAGAAGAAGAATACGAATACGAATACGAATACGAATACGAATCAGAATTTACATATGATGATTTTTTGGATTATTATAAAGATGATGTGTTATATATGTTAGAAGAACTCAAGTCTAGATTTACAGGCTCACCTTTTTTTATGTCTAATGTAAATTTACCTATATTAACAGATTATATAATGATGCGTATAGTAAAAAAACCAAACAAAATACAAAATTCATTTATTAAAGATAGTCTCCGTATTTTTCATACTTACTATAAACAAGAATTAGAAATATCCTATAACATTATTTCTAAATTTTTAAAACGTTTTAAAATTACATTAGAATACAATTCTTGGTTATATTTTTGTTATACATATACAGATTTATACGAAATTAAAAATTACTTTTGACATAATATATACCTACCTTTATTTTGCGCTTATCCCAACTGATAAGCATATTTTCTTAATTCTTTGTTTTTAAACTATTATATAAATTCTAAAAATATAAACTAAATACATTCGTTACGAATATTTATATTATATAATTTATATAATATATGATATTATCCATTGATATAGGTATTAAAAACTTATCTTTGTGTTGTATAAATTACGAGACCAAAACTGATATGGAATCTTATACAATACAATTATGGAATGTATATGACACCTTAGATACAGAAGATTATTTTTGCAATGGTATTAAAAAAAATGGGGATCTTTGCAAAAAAAAATGCGCTTATAAATATGGTACCTTGCCGTCTAACGACGTCGTCGATATAGGTACCTTGTCAAATAAAGAAGTAGTTTTTTGTTGCAAAACACATTTTCCTAAAAATTTATTACCATTAAAAAAAGAAAATCATTTTAAAAAACGATTAGTCAATGATTATTTATTACAAGATATTGCTAAAATTGTCCTAACTAAATTGCAAGATATTTATAATGATAAGATCCACATTTTTAATCAAATTACTAGTATCATTATAGAATTACAACCAAAAATCAATCAAAAAATGAAGTTTATTTCTCATATTATTTATGGTAAATTAGTTGAATTATATTACAATACATCTACAACTATTCGTTTTGTAAGAGCCTCTCAAAAATTAAAAGCATACACTGGGCCTCAAATGGAGTGTAAACTTAAAGGAACTTATGCTAAAAGAAAATGGCTTAGTATACAATATGCGCGTTGGTTTTTACAAAATCGTTTTTCAGATTCTCAAAAAAATACATGGATGTCACATTTTGAAAATCATAATAAAAAAGATGACATTTCAGATACATTTTTAATGTGTATTAATGCAATCTATGGTATACCTAAACGGCAAACGACTGATAAAAATGGAAAATGTATAAAATAACATTTTGCGCGTTTAAAATAAAATGTACATTAAAATGGATTTGGTGAATATTTTTTTATTGTTTAATATATATGTCTTATTTATTAAATATAAAATTATTTAACAATTTGTTTAAAAACAATTGGTATGGAGAATGGATTTATATAAACGATGTTGCTATCGGGGAATCTTATAATTTTAGTTATAAAAAAATATCAATCACTGAAATTATAAACTCAGAAAGTTCAAGTTCAAGTTCGAGTTCAAGTTCAAGTTCAAGTTCGAGTTCGAGTTCAGAGTCTGAAGATGAAGAAAATATTAGTTTATTAAAGGAATTATTAAAAACGTGTATAATTGATTCTAAAGTTGTAGTTGTTATTTACGATTGGGTGTCTAATACAGCATATTTAAAAACAGGTTTTACTATTTCGGAAAGTGGAGAACCTCTTGATATAAAATACAGGCCTGGGTTTACTAGTTTTATAGTATCGTCAAGGGCTCCACCTATTAAAAAGGAACTTGACGATTTTGTAAAATGTGAAGGAAATGATTTTGTATTAAAAAATCAAAAATTTATACCAGTTGGGTTTAATGCATATTGGTTGGGATTCAATGAAAAATATACGTATCCTACAAATGATCAAATTGAAGAAATGTTTATAGTAGCACATATTTTAGGAGCTACTGTTATTAGATCACATACACTTGGGTTTTCATCGGGTACATATAATTCATTAAGGCCATATAATAATTATATAAATTATCACGCTTGGGTACCAATAGATTATGCATTTTTGATGTCAAAAAAATACAATATACGTTTAATTTGTCCTTTAACGGATAGTTATAATTATTATCATGGAAATTATGGGGATTTCTGTAAAACAAGAGGTTTATCAAAAGAAGCTTTTTGGACAGATCTTAATGTACGCTCTGATTTTAAAGATTACATATCACAATGGCTTCATCACATTAATCCTTATACTGGAAAAGCAATCAAAGATTCACCTGAACTATGTATGATAGAATTAGGAAACGAATTAGGAAATATACGTCCTTATAATGGAAGTAAAACTATACCTACAAAAGAATGGATAAGCGACATCTCAGCTTATATTAAATCAATTGATAATAATCATCTTGTATTAAGTGGAACTGACGAAAAATTAGGGGAATGTGGAGAATTTGAAATCTCCACATTAGATTGTTATAGTAATCATTTTTACTGTAAAGATAATATGCGTCTTAAATCACAATCTGATTGTGCAAAACAAGTAAACAAACCTTATATTATTTCAGAATTCAATCCTCACTTTGATAAAAATTGGTTTATAAATATAGAATCTAATACTAATATAAAAGGTACAATTTTTTGGAATATGCATCCCCACGAATTAGGTTATAGTCGAGGACTACCTGTAGAACATAATGATGGATATACATTACATTATCCTGAAAATAGAGTCAAATTATTAATTATCTCAAATCATTTCAGGAGAATGCAAGGACTCCCTGAAATAACAGAATTATAAATATAAGAACGCGTTTTCACGTTTTACGGTTATCCTACTGTTACACATACACAGGATTTAGTACTTGTACTTGTAGTATCTGGAATTTGTATTGTAGTTGTTGTAGTTGTAGTTGTAGTTGTACTTGTAGTATCTGGAATTTGTATTGTTGTTGTAGTATCTGGAATTTGTATTGTAGTTGTAGTTATAGTTGTAGTTGTAGTTGTAGTTGTAGTATCTGGAATTTGTATTGTATTTGAATTTTCTTGAACTTCAGGTAGACCTTCTGGAATTTGACTAATTATACTCCAATCATTTAATGGACCATCAGCAAATGTATCTTTATATGTATTTAAAGGATTTGGTTGTAATTTAGTTCCACCTGTTAAAGTTCCATTTGTAGAACTTTTAACTGAACAACTAAAACAATTATTATAACTTTCTTGTTGAGCAAAATCGAGTGATGGAATCCAAGTCCAACTACATTTACCATTTATAACTTCAGGTAGACCTTCTGGAATTTGAAATGCAACACTACTCCAATCTAATTTTGGACAATCGTAAGCTATTGTAATAATAGTAAAATCATCAGTATCACCATTAGCAATAGATAAAGAACAACCTCCTCCACCGTGAAGTGCATTTCTATCATTATCACAAAATTGTGTAGCTTGTTCTTTGTTAGAACCAATAGGCGCTTCTCCGCAAATAATAGGAACATTTAATGTAGTCCCTGGTAATAATTCTAAAATAACTGCATTATCTTTTCTCGGATTTCCTTTACAAAACCAATTAATTGTGTCTGGTGTCATTGGGTTTTCTAATTCGTATAATGGTTTACCTCCATCCCATACAGATGGATTACTAAAAATTAAATGACTTGTAACTGTTTGTAAAAATAAAAATATCATTTTAATTATAATATTTTTTATATTTAAATCATTTTGTAGCGGTTATTTTTGTCTCTCAAATGTTTATTTAAATTATATTTTTGATTAAAACAAGATTTACAAAAGAAACAAGTACTATTTACATTATCTTCTTTCATTTGTAAATCTTGTTTTAATCAAAAATAAAAATCTAAAAATAAAAAAAAGTAAAAAAATCTATAAAAAAATTTTGTAACACTAAAAAAAAAAATTCCCCCCCAATTCCTGAAAATCATTCCAGAGGCATTTTCAAAGATGTTTAAAATATCGTTATAAATATGTAAAAATACATCTAAAATATTTTTTTATGGTTTGATTCTCAGGAATGACTTTTGAGACGATAAACCAAAAAATTACTGGAATGACTGATTTATATATAAATATGTTTTGAATATCTTAAAATTTAAAAACCATTCTGGTGTTTATATAGTAATTTATAAGCGGTTATAATCGAAAAATAAAAAGTTGAGAATAGATAAGTTATAGTATGATAGAAAGAGATTTTGAAAAATTATCATTGCGTAAATTTAAAATGAAAAATATTTTACCAGATGCGACCATACTTATCCTTGGAAGAAGGCGGAGCGGAAAGAGCTTTCTAACAAGAGATATTTTTTACCATCATAAAAATATACCATCTGGAGTTGTATTTTCTGGAACAGAAGAAGCTTCGCCATTTTTTGGGAATTTTATACCAGATTCGTTTATTCACTCAGAATACGACCCTGAACTGATGGAAAGTATAATGAATCATCAAAAAAAGAAAATAAGAGAAGCTAAAGCCGATGGATTATCTGAATCCGGAAAACATGCTAGTAATAATCTTTTTATAGTTTTAGATGATATGTTACACGATGCTCAAAATTGGAAAAAGGAAAAAACTATTAAAAGTATTTTTTTCAACGGTCGTCATTATAATTTTTTATTCATTTTAACAATGCAATACCCATTAGGTATTACTCCAGAATTACGTAGTAATATAGATTACGTTTTTATATTTAACGAACCTAGTCTTAAAAATAGACGAAAAATATACGATGATTACTGTGGGATGATACCAAGCTTTACGCACTTTTGCAACATATTAGATGCATGTACACAAGACCACGAATGTCTGGTCGTAAAAACGTCAACTAACAGTAATAATTTACGAGAACAAATTTTCTGGTATAAAGCAGATGCTCATCATAATTTTCAAGTAGGACATCCAAAATTATGGAAATATCATTCTTCTAATTACAATAAAAATTACGAAGATGTAGAACATAAAGACCAAGTAGAAGTGGATAAACTAAAAAAGAAATTTGCTAAAACACAAAAGCTTAAAGTCATTGTTTCAAGACAAGGTGATATTGTTGGTTATAAACAAGACGATTAAACATAATTTTACCGAAGAAAAAGAATATGCATTTAAAATAATAATTTTACTAAGGATGAAGACTATAAAATCACCATTCTCCCTTCGGAGAAAGGCCAAATAGCAGTTATATGTTAAATAGAAAAAAAATTCATATTGGAACCGGAATTAGAAGCGTGTAAAGCTTATAACAAAGTAGTTATACAATTAAATATTAATGGTTGTAATTATAAAATTAATAGTATAATAGATTATACTTGACAATTATATCATACCTACCATTTTTAATTTAAAAATAAAATATTATATTATAATATACTTTTACCAAATGAAAGAAATAATTGAAGAAAAAACCAAATTAATTGAAGAAAAAAACAAATTAATTGAAGAAAAAACCAAATTA
>Ga0102915_1000258_pt1 | contig 16072 bp, 17 predicted proteins | sample Colrivmet1561A02_FD_78199 | JGI IMG/M metagenome (GOLD analysis project Ga0102915, IMG submission 78199) | Estuarine microbial communities from the Columbia River estuary - metaG 1561A-02 | ecosystem: Environmental > Aquatic > Marine > Intertidal zone > Estuary | place: USA: Columbia River...
AGTCGACTCTCGCCGCATCGGCTTTGCGTTTCTCACCAGCGGCGGCAGTCGCGGATTCCTTTTCCTTGTCGAGCAAAGCATTTACCGACGTGACAGACCCAATCAGTTGCAACTTCTTCTTGTTGTCGAACTTGGTCGGGTCCTTAAGAAATGCTACGCCTTCCTTTTCGGTGTCTTCGTAGGCGCGAAGCAAAGCGACCTGCTGGCGCTGTTCAGGAGTAAGGTTTTCAAATGCGCTGGAACTCTGAGGCGCACTCGGGTCATCCTCGGATTGAGGGTCGTAGTCAGGGTCAATACCAGCGGCGACGAGGGCTTTCTTGATGGTGGCTTTCTTTTCGGCGATTCCAGTAAGGCTCTTGTTTAAACCTTCCATGAACACAGGACTCTTAGTCTGCTCGTTCAGTTCGTCTTCCTTAGCCCGCATGGCTTGGTAACCAGTAATCAGGTCGCCAATGCCCTTTCCTACTTTGTCTCCAGTATCAGAAAGGTTTTTGGAAATCTGGGCGTAGGCTCCAAGGAATCCTTCGGGTACAGGGTTGATTCGGGAACCTTGATAACTCCCGAACATTTTAGATTCTTCAGCCATATTAGCCTAAAGCCTTCTTGGTTAGGAATGCACCGCCGCCTTGGGCGAATCCGCCAAGGACTCCACCCACCGCGCTAGTGATGCCAGATTGAACCTGAGCGCGAGCCGAGGCGTATGCGGCCGCGGTCTGCTGGTTGCTGGAATAAAGGTCAGCGGCATACTGGGATTCAGGAGAGAAAGTCTTCGGACCAATGTTGCTGGCGAATCCGCTAGCAAACTGTTGCTGGCCAATACCAGCCGCAAAAGCACCGCTCTGGCGACCAAGAACGGCTTGGAAGGGGTCGGCGATATTAGCCTTATTAAGACCCATGACAGCGGCGGCATTCTGGTAAGCCGCGGCCTTTCGGTCTTCGCCCATCTTGTAGGTGTTGAGAATCTCGGCGATGGAGCCTTGCGAGCCAAGGGCCACGCCTCGGGCCGTCGCGGCGCCTCGGGCAGTCTGGACGGCAAGGCGCTGTTGCGCCGAAGTGAGAGTGCCAGAACCAGCCGCCTTAAGGTTATCTAAGGACTGACGATTGAGTTCCTCGAGCAATCCCTTGGAGCGAGGGTCTGCGTTCAGGTAAGCCTCCGAGGCACGAAGGCCAAGGTCTTCAACAGCCTTAATGTCAGCCTCGCGCTGTAGGCGCTGGGTAAGAATATCCGAGCGGCTCATGGACGGCATGATATCCTGTTCTAGGATATCGAGCAGACCCTTGTCAGAAAACGAGGCAGGGTCAGGGGGAGTGGCCGCGACAAGTTTAAGCCTGTCAATTTCGACAGGGTCAGTGACTTTGCCACTAGCAAGAAGGTTGGCCGCATCCTTCTGTTCCTGAACAGCCTTGTCATATTCTCCCTTAGAGGCTTCAGAAAGTTGCTCTCGGCTGATTCTACCAAGCAGGGTGTTGCGGTAACCGCCTAGAGTAAGGCGTTGCATCTTAGGGGTAAACGCCGCCTCAGCCGCAAACACGGACGGCGCCATCTGGACCTGAGCCTTCAGGGTCCCCATGGTGTCCGTGTAATAATCCCGCGGGGGCGGGGTCTCTGGGCCTTTTCCTCCGCCCATGTTAGTTCAGACCCTCCGTGGCCTTAATAAGTCGCTTAGCAATATCGTGAGCCTTCATAGTGGTGTAGGAGCCTCGACGTACCGCTATGGTCGTCTTCTGGTCCTTAAATCGTTCAAGGAACCCATAGGCGAGCAGTCTCGTCGAGTCGGAGTCAATTGTGGCAAGTTGGGCAACAAAAACACAACTTTTCCCTTTAGGAGCCTCCCAGTCAAAGCGGGCATAGGCTTCGCCCTCGTCGCACTCGTAGGCAATCAGAACACCTGTGATTCCGAACTCAGGGTCGGTAGTCCACAGGATGTTTCCGCCTAGGGCTTGGAACGCTATGTACTGCTTGAGGGTATCCTTGTCTTTAAACCCAGCGTCATTGAGAGACTCCCAGCCAACCTTCTCCTCTACGAAATCAATAATCTGCTCGATAGGGTTCATGCAGTCTTGTACTTGTGGATTGTGATTTTAGACAGAGGCCAAATCGGGCCAGCAGACCCACTAAAATGGTTTTGAAAAGACGTGGTATGTCCGATGCGGGCCGATGAACCGCTGGTCGCATTTACATCTAACCTAAGAGACAAGTCCGTAAAGGTGGTAGCGGAAGGGACGTTAAAACTAAATTGCCAATTAAAGTCGAAGACTGTGCTTCCGTTAGCAGTATCTTCAAAGGTGTCCAATGCGAGGTACTGACCAGTTTGAGCCGTTACGTTACTAAAACGAATGCCGACGTAAGTAGGGTAGCCAGTCGTTTGAATGTGAAACGAACCAGTAGCAACCCACATTTCATTGGCTGGTTTAGTAAGAAGAGCAGAAGTAAAAACGCTGTTGTAGAACCCAGCGTTTGTCGCGGTCCACGGCGTCGTCATCTCCAGTTCTTGAATAGCGTACAGCGACAGGAGGGGTGTACCTTTCACTACTGGGATAGAGGAGAACTCAGTGCCAGCGGTAAACTTAGCCGCACCGACGACCTGAAGGCGTGCTAGGTAAGCCAGTTGCTGTGTGCGCAGTGCAGGTCGGCGAATAAGAACAGGCGTGTTGGTGTGCGCAACAGTCGCGTTAGCGGGAAGCGTCATCGTGAACGAGGAACTGCCCACGTTGTTAATGGGGAAGATGCCGTCGAACTCAGCGGTAGGTCCGTCGAGTTCGATTATTGCACCGCTAGTAATTCCGTGAGTACCAGTCACAGTAATCGTGATAATAGGGCTTCCGACAACAGAAGCCATATTGCCGACAATACCAGCACCGAGGATATCAACACTTTCCTGCACGTTTACAGGCGCACTATTAAAATCAAACTTGCCGTACTGTCTGGAAGAAAACCCAGAGTTAAAGGTAATATGCCCGAGGCCGTTATTGAGTACAATGCTTCCGCCAGTAGCGAGGCTTTCTAAGATAAGAGACCTGTTCTGGTTGGTCTGACTGATTTCCATATCGGAATCTTCAAACGACTGGTACAGATTGCTATGAACTGGGCTACCAAGTGTGGATAGAACCGAAATAGGAATCTTAACCAGCGAGTTCGTGGCGAGTTCATGCCCAAGCAACATGTCAGTGTTTTCAAGGGCCGCGGTAGGATTGGGCTGTCCAGTAATTACCTCGACGTCTAGGGAGGTGTCGTTCACTAGAGAGTTCAACTTGGCCGCGGTGACCAAGTCGTTGTTCTGGAAGATAGTGGTGGTGTTCTTAAGTTGGCTCATTTCTCGGATTTGGTAAGGCGTCCTCCAGCGGTAGCGTCAATGCTCATGCTTTTGATAATTGGTTGGCCGTCCAACGTGTTTATCGTGATGTCAGCCGCAAAGCCTCGTTTACCAATGGCTACGCGCCTAATAGACTCTTCCTGACCGCTGGCTGTAAAAGTATCGGTGATAGACTCGGAGTCTGGGCTGTAGATGGTAACCAAGGTTTCTACCGCGCAGTTGCCATCGTACTCTAGTTCTACTGCCGTGCTTGAGAACCGCTTCTCATGGCTTGTTCCATAGGTGAACTTGCGGCTCTTGATTGAACCTCTGACTGGGTAGAATCGCCGAGCCATGGTATCAAGGTAGAAGCCATAATCATTAGGAGCGGGTAGGCCAGTAGCACCTAACTGGGCGGGCAGGACAGTGATTCCTAGGGCGTCCACGTCATCCCCCACGTTGTTTTCTTCCATCAGGTAGATACCTTGGCTGGAAACGCAAAACAGCCGCTTGCGGTCGTCTAGGACGCATTCCAGCAGGTTGTTGATTGTGAACTTGGGGATGCCTTCCGTCGGCTGGGCCGCGGGGAAAGTGTCCACGGACTCCCATGCCTTGTTAAGGCTATTGAAAACAATTATGGTATCGTTCCCTGCGTCGCTGAGTGGGACAGCCATGTACAGGCGGTTGTTGTGGTAGATGCCTACCGCCTTGTCGGATATGGACCGCTTAACGTTCTGAAGGATATCGTTAATAGGGGCCGACAGCGGCTCTAGGCTATTGATAAGCCGAAGGTCCAGTTGAGGCTCCAGAAGGTACACGCCGCCGTCGCTAAGGAAGAACACGAACCTGCCAGCGTTCACGATAGCCTTAGGTCCTACGGCGCCAAAGGCATTAGTAAGGGTCTGGATGAAAGACGTAGAGTCAGGCCCCTCCCCTATGGCAAACTGCTGGTTCTCAATCTTGGCCCTATAAACCCCATTGCGCTGGAAGATAAGGAACTCGTTATCAGCCCAAGGGGTAAACCCTACGATGCGGTCATAGGCGCCTTGGTTAATTGTGAACTGCCCGAAGGTCAGGTCCCACATGTTGTAATCGAGGTAGTCCGAGGCCGCAATCTTGTCCCTGTCCCGCTTAACAATCACGCGGTTACCATAGAACATCCCTACCTCGCACGGCGGGAAGTTGGCATCCACCCCTTCAATGTCTCCTTGGAGCGCTACCTGAACCGCACCGCTCCCAGACCACACCAAAGGGGATTTGCCTTTCTGCACGACGCACGTGCCGCTGTGGTTCTGCGTCGAGGCGGATGGTAGCGTATACTGGAAAGTGTTGGTGGTTACGTTGCTTACTACGTACGAGCCGTTGGCGAAAGCATGGGCAACGCCTGAAATAATGACTTCGTTTCCGTTCTGAAAGCCGTGAAGGTTAAGATTAACAGTCGCGGTAAGGCCATTGTTGGTAAGCGTGATGGTACCGCTCCTAGGCTCCGAAGGCTCTCCGCGCAGGATGAACAAATGGTCTATCGCCTGAAATACCATGCCCTTGTCAGACGCAGATACAGGACGAGGTAGTACGAAAAACTGAGTAGTTCCATTGGTGTTAGGGTCGTAGATGTATAGCCTGTTGCTGGTTACAACCGCTATCTTTTCCACGCCGCTCTTGGTGACGTACACGCAAGACATTAACGGAGAAAGCCCCAGCAGGTCCGCTGGGGTCACGTTTGCGTTCCCCTTCCTTACCGACGCATGCCCGCGCTCTAGGCGCGTGTTCTGAGAATACTGAAGGTACTGAGGCTTAAGCATGGAGGAGTTCGTGCGGCTTTCAAAACCCACGAATCCTCCGTCTACGTCCTGCTTGTACTCCGCATTAGGCATTAGTACGGCGGGTTGTTCGGGTTGTCAGCCGTGTAGAAACCGCCGCTTCCGTCTAAGAACACATAGCGGTACTGCCAACTCGTACCATCATAGAAAGAGGCACTAGCAATCGGGTCGTACCAATTGCCAGCATAAGAAGGGCCAGTGGCAGGGTAATAAGAGTTGCTGGAAGATGTGGTATATGTCGTTTGGTTCACGGAATCCCACTGGCCTAGCGTCAGGTATACAGTGTTACTTGTCCCCACATAAGCGTTCCCACTTAGGTAGACCGAGTTCCCATTCCAATCCGTAAAATCATAGTTAAACGAGGCTTGGAAAGTATTTCCAGAAACAGAATGGATTTGAGTTCCGTTCGTGTTCCAAGGCCACCAGAGGTTGGTATCAGGTCTGTATACGAGAACAAAGTTCCCAGCCATCGCGAACGGATGAGTCCAACTATTGGAAGGAGCCATCACCTTGTTGTTTATGACAGGGTACATATTTGCGTTAGCCCACGCCCACAGTGCGGTACTAGTCTGAAACGGATTACCAGTAGACGGAGTCGCAGACGCCGAGATTGCGTTAATCGCGTTCTGGCTAATCTCGTTACCAATCTCAACTACATTGACTGGGATTTGAGACGGACTTGTAATCGAGATTCCCATTAGGAGTTCGCGTAAGCGATGTGAACTTGGGTGGCGGCGGCGGAGGCAATAAGGCGTACAGTGCCGTTATAGTTTTCCTGAGTGATGCTACCAAGCGGGGGGATTCGGATTCCAACGGCGCCAGCGTCGGCGAAGATAGCCTGAACAGTGGCGGTCGCGGAAGTGTTCTGGATAACGAGAGCCACGCGGCGGGTGCCAGCAGGGGCAGTCGGGAGGAATTGGGCGGCGCTAGTGCCTACAGTGACGTCGGCATGGACGTAACCCTTGATAAACGGCCCTTGGTAATCGATTTTGCTCATGTTAGTAAGAGGAGATGAAATTGATTCGGCGAATCTGGCCCTGCTGGCGCAGTTCCTTGTCGAACTCTACTTCCAGCATAGCGCTGGCGTCCGACTCGGCCTTTCCAGCGTCTTCGTACTGCTGTTCGGAGCGCAGGAAATCGGCGTACACGCCGCGGCTAAGGTAGGTTCCGAAGATGTAAGGTACCTCTACCTTTTCCCAGTAGGCATTGTTGGTAGGGGAAATGGAAGAGCCTACGTCCTGCTTAGCCTTAAAGAAGTTGCCGTAGTGAGGCTTACCCTCAATCGGCATGTAAGTGCCAGTTTCGGAGCCAGTGTCGTAGTAAACGTAGGCGCCAGACTTGTAGGCCATGGTCTTGTACAGTTCACCTTGAATATCAGGGCGCTTGAAGCGGTACTCTACCCAATAGGCCGTGGCGTCCGTAGTCTGGACAACAATCTTATCTGCGCCGCTGATGGTAGTAAGGGCGTAGGAAACGTAAGTGGCCTGAGTGGTAGCCAAAGGGTTCTGGCTGTATACCCCTACAATTTCCCCAGCGTCCGCGGGGACGCTCATGCTGGTGACGTTGTTAGCGTCCTTGGTGATGCTCAACTGCGAGTAAACAGTGAGGCTATGCCAAGGGTACATCTCCCACGCCATGCGGAGGCGCTGGTTGCAAAACTGGCGAATAGTTCGGAAGTTCTGGTCGGAGATGTTGGCTACGTCGTAGCCGCACAGGTTGATTGCGTCCAGAAGGACAGTGCTAAAATCTACAGTTCTCAAGAAAGTGAACGACCAAACTGGTCAAGAAGTCCGCTAGGCTTATTGCCTTGAACGACTACTTGGGTCTTGGTCGTGGTTTTGACAAAGAGTTCGGGGTTATGCTTTCGCATATAGTTGAGGAAGCCTTTGTCGCTCCAGCAACCGCGCCCCAGTTTCATTTCCCAGAAGTGCCACACGTCGGGAGGGACCCGCATCATTAACTGACCGAGTCCCTCCACAGTGCCAGCCTTTCCGCTTTGGTTAAAAGCGGCCCGACGACGGACCGCGGCTTCGTTCTGTACCTTACGGATGTTCCAACCATGGATAAGTTCCTGATGCAACTCCGCGAGGAGCGCATCAGGAATACCCTTGGTCAGTTCAAGCGAAAGGCCCACTGCTGTTTAGGCAGAGAAGTCGAACTTACCGAACAGGAGCGGGTTGTGGATGCAAAGACCCAGAACCATCTCGATGGCGTTGCGGGGACCGCCGCCATTGTCCGTCAGTTCGATGACCTCGGCGATGTTGCCGCCGTAGCGCACTTCGACATGCTCGAACGGAATCACGAAGCCCTTATTCAGGTTCGGCGTGAAATTGCCGTAGGTACCAGAAGCAGGGTTGGTGTCCAGTTCGCCGAGCCAGTTGCTGACGTGCAGGTTATACTGGCCGAAGTCGCCTTGGAAGACGTCGATGTAATGGCTGTAGGTCGTGTCTTCGCGATTCGACAGGGTGCGAATCGGGCTGGACGACTGGGCCACGCCATTCGGGGTCGTGTAGACGAGGTTCGAGAACGCGCGCTTCAGGTTGACCGCGACGAGGGAGTCGTAGGTCTTGTTCTGACCGCTCTGCTTGTACTGGGCCGTCAGGAGGTCCTGAACGTGGGACTCGTTAAGAGCCGCGGCGGAAGCACAGACGTTGGCGTTAGCGACAGTACGGCTGGTGCCGCTGATGGTCTTCGTCGCGGAAGCGGCGATGATGTTATCGGCGGGGACGCAGTAGTCGTCAGGAACAGGAAGGGTAGCATCCTTTTCCCACTTGGTCTTGGTCCAAGAATCCAGAGCGCGGGTGCGGTAGCCAACGGAGCCGTTGTCAGCCTGAGCGGTCTGGTTCGAGGTGAGGGCGACTTCGACGTCGCGCTTCATCGCGAGCATGGCCTTGGCCATCTGGCGGGAGCGCTCGGAAGCGACGCCAGCGACCTTGACCATGTTGGATTCCGTCAGTTTCGACACACCGAACTTGCGGCGGAAAATCTGCGGATAGGCCGCGAGGGTAGCGCGGTAGCCAATGGTGTACTGGTCCATCTTGGCGCCACCAGCGGTGTCACCAGTCAGCGACTCGTCCGTGCCGTCGATGACAGGCATGACGCGCGGGTCGGGGTTCTTGTCGACCTGCCACTGGAACAGGGTGTTGGAGGGTTCGGCACCTTTACGTGCCATGGTGGTGAAGGGGGTATCCTTCGCGTCCACCATCGTAATCATATCAGCGATATCTTCGCGGCGACCGACGCGATTTTCCGCATTAGCGGCATTGTAGTTTCCAAGGTCACGTTCAAATAAGCGTCCCATAGTAGTATTTTGTTTGGAGGTTTAACCGACGAACTAACGACCGAGTTTCAACTCGATGAGCGACGCCAAATCATCCTTTGAACCAGTCTTAAGGAACCGACCTTCCACTTCCGAAACATTCTTAGTGTTTGAATGCGTACTCGGGCTAATGGAGGGGCGACTGGGCTGAATGGGAGCACGACGAGGCTGGGACGCGGAACTAACTACCTTTTTCGCCTGACGCGCTTGCATGCCGTAGACAAAGTCTCCGATAACAAGTTTGTAGTCAGGGAACTCAGTGAGTTCTGGGAAGTTCTTCAGGAGTGCAACTGCCGTTTGGTACTCCTTAGTATCCTTTTTCTTCCACCACGGATATTCATTCTCCGCGACTGGGTCGAAGCGCCTACGAGCGTTGAGGAAATTGACCTGCTCGGGAATGTTGGTTTCAAGGTCTTTCATGGCCTGAACCTTCATCCGACGAACTTCCGATTCCTCGACATGCACAGTAGAGCCGTCAGCCTTTCCAACCTCACCGCCGTACGGATTCTCTTCGCACCAATCGCGCACCTGACGAGCCTGTTCGATGGCCTTTTGAAGGGCGGCGTCGTCGGTCAGCGACCTGAACGGATTTTTCGTACGCGGAGAAGCGGGGATGGCTTCTTGCTTATTTCGCGCTTCCTCAAGTTCCTTGCGAAGTTTCTCGGCTTCCGCTTCGGCCTCACGGCGCTTGGCGGTAATCTTGTCGATTCGCTTTTGGATATGCTTGGGGATACCTTCTTCCTGTTCCGAATCGCCCTCGCGGCTACCTGCCACGTTCTCGGACGAATCATTGTCAATGCCACGGCCCAGAATGGACGCCTCGGCTAGAGGGTCGTCGATTTGGTATCCTTGGTCTTCCGCCGTCTTGTTCTCGGACTCGGCGGCGTCCGTCTGTGGCGAACTGGACAGCACAGAGGAGTCTAGTAGAGAGGCAAGCCCCTCCACGTCCAGAGCGCCAGTTTCGCTCTGGTTGATTTGAGGGCTTTCACCCTTGGTATCGTTTTCGGTAGTCATGCGGTTTAATGTCCAGCAAGCGGACGGACAGGGTTTAACGCTCCCAGAAGCGAGAGGACTTTTTTGCGAAAATTACCGCCGCGTCAACAGGGGGTACCCTGTTTGGCTAGTTCGGGCATGATTAGGCAAAGTTTACTCAACGTCAGGAATGTTGAACTCTTTTCGCGCCTGAGCGCGCATTTCGAGCAAGTGATTCTTGATATCAACCATAGCGTCGGCTCGACCGCATGCGTGAGCGCGTTCGGCGTCGCTTTGGTTCGCGCGGATAGCATTAGCCACTTCCAACTCGATGAAAGTGTCCATAATGCGCATGGTAGCGGTCCAAGCCTTGTTTTCTCCTTTGAAGGCTAGGCTTTCTAGGGTGTCGCGAGTAGCGGTGTAGTTTGGCTTTTCCATAGGTCAGATTACATCGGTTGGGGCATGGGGGGAGCCTCGGCGCCCTCGGGAGGCATTTGCTCGGGCGGCTGACCGCCTCCCTGCATTTGCTGTTGGACCATGGCGATGGCCTGTTCCTGCGGGACGCCTTGGGAGACAAGTTCCTGAACCATGGCCTCCATCTGCATGCGCATATCGCCTCCAGCGACCTGTTGCTGTTGCGCCTGAGCCATCTGCTCCTGCTGAGCCATGCCCTCGGCGCCGAAGTCGGCCTGAGCCTGAGACTTGCCTTCTCCTCGGGCCTTCTGGGCCTCCTTGGCCTGTTCGATGAACCCTTTGACCTGCTCGGCGAGCGAAGTGCCTTGGGGAGCCACGCCAGTGCGGCCAGTCTGCTTGTTCTGCTCCTGCTGTACCGACATGGTGAGGTTCTGGACGTAGGTCTGGAACAACTGCTGGAACAACTGGTCGCCCTGAAGCGCCTGTTGAGCCTTGGGATTCTGCTGGAGAATCTGCTGAGCCAACTGAATCTTGGACTGCGCGGAGGGGTCGGCTTCGACAAGTTGCGGGGCGTTGCCGAGCAACATGAGGCCAATGTCGGTCTGGACGTCGCGGAACATCTTCTGGGACGCCTGTTCGGAGTCGGTGATGAGGTCCTTGCCTAGGTCAGGGCTGATGGCCTCAATGACCTTCTTAAGCAACTTGGTTCGGTCAATTACGCCACCAGAGTCGAGCGGAACGGCGAACTTGGTAATGGCGTCCAACTTTTCCATGACGAGGTTCGTGTCGACCTCGCGGACGTCGAACTTGATAAAGAAGTCAAAACCGCCGTGAATCTCACTCGCGTTAGACGGAAGGTCGACTCCGCAGATTCGCACCTTCTCTTCAGGCGTCAGGTACTGAAGCGCCAGAGCGAATACCTGCTGGTAGATTTCGGTCCAACAGGAGAGCCAAGAGTTGACCAGCGTCTGCTGGAGCAACTGGGAGCGGACGTCCTCGACGTACTTAGACGTCAGTCCGTAATAAGCCGCATGCTGGGCCTCGACGCGCTCAATCATGCTGAAAGCGACCTGAGGATTGCCAGCGGGAGGTTCGAGGAACGTGTAGTCATCCTTTGACGTCACAGGCAACTGCACGGCAGGGCCAAGGCGGTTAAGTGCGCCGATGCGCTTGCTGACACGAAGCGGAGGCAAGGTTTCAATGGCGGTTCGGTCGCGCAGTGAGTCGTGTTGAGCCTTGATTTCGTCTTGGTCGGTGCGGCTGACCTCAGGAATGCCTCGGGACTCCATGATGGCTCGGCGAATCCATTCACGGCGGAAACCAACAAACGGATACTTGCCGTGGTAATAGTCCAGAATCTCATGCTTTCCACAAGCATTGTTGCCCACCTGAGGAGAAAACACTGTGTAGTAGATGGCTGGGATGCCGTCCTCATTAATCTGGCGAGCGTAGGCATACACGATTTCAATCATGTTGCGGCCACGCCAGACGTTAGTCGTAAGAACGTTGGTAACAGGCGTTAGGCTAGGGTCATTGTACATCGACGCTTTGCCGATGCTGGCACAAGCCTGTTCAATGAAATCGCTAGACCATCCGTCCGTATGTTCCATAGCCCTGACTTCAACCTCGGTCAGGAACGTGCGGCGGAAGATTACGCGCGCGCGATTTAGGTCAGTAGTCTCCTGAGGGAAGGTAATTTCGTCGTAAGGCTTAAGAGCGGTAACGCAGGGGGCGTTACTGAAAACGTAAGGCTCTTCAATCTCAGCCGCGCCGTCTTCTCGGAGTTGGCGGACCATCTTCTTGCAGTCGCTGACCTTTGCGTTGTTCATTACGGCGGAAAGCATCTGGGCAAGGTAATCGTCGTTTTCCGCGTCCATGATGAGTTCTGGCAGTTTGCTTAGGACGCCTTCAGGGTCCTGTTCGGCCTGAAGTTCGGAAATGGCCTTGAGGTCGTCCATGGTCACCTTCTGTCGGCGGAGCGCCGTCTGCTGGTCCCAAGTGACGTGGAAAACAGTCCAGCCGTACTGAAGAGCATACTGGGCGGCAAGGTAAGCCTCCTGATACATCTCGCGGCTCTGGCGGCTTTCAAGGAGCCAGCGCATAAGGTTGCCAGCCGAAGAAGCGTTTGCGGCATCTTCCGAGGTCACGCCGCTGACGCGCAGGACACTGCGCTGGAAAGCGGTGATGAGAAGGGACGTCAGGTCATTGATGGTTCGGTCGACAAGGCGTACGCGGACGTCGGAGGCGCCTTCCCACGGCATGGCAGGGTTGCCGTTGCCTCGCGGGTCGCTGTGCTTCTTGCCGTCATCGGTCTGGCCAGACCAACGGCAGAAACGGATATCGTCCATGGCCGCGAGGCGGTCCAGCGACGAGCCGTTGTACAGGCTGTCGTTAAACTCGCGGATAAGGTTATCGACGTCAGGCTTCTTGGAAGCCTGAGCGGTGGCGTCAACTGTGCGACTGCCCTTGGGGTATAGAGGTTTCATTTAGTTTGATATGTTGAATAAGTTCGTCTCGGTAAAATCGGTGATGGCCACCCTTGGTGACATACGTACGGAGGGTGCCGTCCTTGCGAAGCCTGTCGAGGTATCTTACGGACAGGCCAGTGAGTTGGGACGCGGCTTTGCGCGATAGGAGGGGGGGTGTCATGCTAGTAGGAAAATGGGTCCGTGCCTTTGTAGGTTCGCTCGTCTTCGTATTCTGGATTCATGACCGCTAGATAGCGCAAGCAGTCGATAGGGTCCTTCGAGCACCCCTTTTGGCCGTCGCGGCCAGTCCACTCGCGGAGGCAGTAAATCAGGTTCTGGCACTTGTCAGAGATGTACACGCGCGGCTGGTTCACACTGCTAATCGGCTCATTGGGGTCGTAGGCCAGCCAGTCGTTAATCATGCCTACGCCCTCCTCAATCACGATGCCGCTGGCTGGAACGAGGAACATAGGGTCGTCCCCGCTGGCAAACAGGTCGATGACGCTGGTGCCATGGTCCATTCCTGCCGCCTGTGCCGCCCCCGCGCGCGGGTCGACGTAGCGCTCGATGATTGTCTCCTTACCCTCGAGGGAGCGTATCAAGTGTTTATAGTCTGTCAGCCCTCGGCCAGAGTTCATGGTCTGGGCGGGTCCCATCTTGCCGTCAGGCTTCTCGGAGGCCAAAGCCCACTCTCCGACGCTCATGTCTGGCCATTCCCTGTAAACGTAGCGCGTTCCGTCCTCGGTTATGCGCATCCACAGCATAAACCAGTTTCTTGCGCCAGCAGGGTCGCAAGCGAAGTAGTTGACGCCTTCCGATGGGACTTTGTCGCTCGGGATGACGTGTATATCGTTGAAACGCGGGAATTGGTTGCCTTGGAGCGATTCGGCCCACCCATAGGCTCGAATCTTCACCTCATACTGGGTTCTGCCGCTCAGGCTCTTCGCCAGTTGGTCAAAAGGGTTGTAGGGGTTGAACTCGGAGAAGAACCACATGGCTATCGCACCTTTGCGGACGCATTTTGCGATATACGGCATCTGGCCGCTCGGGCAGTTAGTGACGTTGCGCGAATTGTCTAAAAGTCGCGCGGGCTTCGACTCAATGATGCGAGAACCAGCCAAATAGTCCTTAACGACGTTGGTGTAGCCTGTAATCGGCGTAAAAGTGACGAGCAACTTACCTTTTCGCGTGATATTACGGAAACGAAGCGTTTCTACCCAGTCCAGAGGCACAAGTTCGTCGCACCAGATGAAATCCGTCTCGCCGCCTTCGATAACAGTGCGGTCCTGAGCATAATTCATGAAAAAACACTGACTTCCGTTGGGCAAAACGAAGGAGTTCTCCGAAAATCCGTTCTTTTGCGTGTACGAGATGTTCGTAACGCGCGTTTTCTTCACCTGCTTCAGTTCCGCGGGCAAATATTTCCAGACGATGCTCTGTTGCATCTGAATGGACGACTGGGAAGTCGTGTGAAGGCACCAAACACGGCTGTTCGGCTTGTTTACGAGCGTGTAGACGACGCGCTTGGCCGCGTATTCGGTCTTTCCTGCGCGGTTACCTCCGCTCAGGAGCATTTCGTCGTTTTCGTTGAGCAGTTTGTCGGCGTCTTTCCAGTAAAACGGCTCGTACCCATGGCGGTATGGGTCTGATTTCTCCGCCTGAATCTTGTCCTCCCGCAGTTGGAGGAGGTCGAGAACATACGCCTCACCATGCTTAGCCACCAGTTCGCGGATTTTATCCGTACTGGGAGCCGCTAAAACAGGATGAGGCGTAAGGTTAAGCACCCTTGGACCTTCGGTACTTGCGGCTGTAGTTCCGATGGTACTCCTTGTTGCTCGGCAAGGAAGCAGACGACTTCAAGGTCGGGGTCTTCTTACGCATCTGGAACTTAATCGCAGAGTCGTAGTAGGACTTAACCTTGGCGTAGCGCCGAGTGGCGTTTCGACTGGAGTTCCGTGCCTCGAACATTATTCCTTCTTATCCTTTTTGACGTCGTCGTACCACTTCGTCATGTAGTTCTTGTACTCGTCAGCCTTGTCAAAGGCGCGGATAGCCTTCGACTTGTTGTTACGAGCCACAAGGAACATGCCGACGGCGCCGACGGCGATGCCAGCGAGGAAGGAAATGACGATGGTTAGCATCGCTTACCTCCTCGGACAGGCTTGTTCATCTTGGCCTTCTTCTTACCTTTGGTGTTTTTACTCATTGGGGGGAAATGGTTTCTTGCGCTTGGAGTTCTCGACTAGGGCGAACGAGCCTCCCCTACGCATAGCATGGAAATCGTTCATGTCGACAGGCAGGTTCATTTGTTCGGCCTTGTCTTCGGATTCGACGACCAATGCGTACCGAAGGCTATACTTCTCAATCAGGTGGTCGTGCCGACCGCCGCACGAAGCCGTGAGGGCTAGGTTCACTGGGATACTCTCAAGCCGTGCTACCCAGAACGGAAGAGACTTGGTGAACGCCCAGAACTGGACGTTCGGTCGTCGAGCCACGACGTCGAGCCAAGCGTCGAAGTAGATTTGGCTAAAGAAGTCACCGCCGCCGTGGATGCGCACGTGCGTCGCCTTCTGAGGAAGCGCTTCGAGCAACATTCGGACCATATCGCCATGGTTTGCATGCTTTAGCGCCTCGAAGTTATCCCAGACCTGCTTGCGCACAGCGGGGTAGCGCTCGACTGTAGCGGAGTAACAGCGAAAGGTCTGTTCCTTGCCGTTCACAATCTTGCCAGTCTCGCGGTCGGCAAAGGCTAGGCAATTCTTAGCGTGAGGGCATGACCAGCCGCTCGGCAGGTTGAAAGACCACGTACCCTTGGGCAGGTAGGAGTTACCTTTTGTGAACTTAATCATCAGAACCTCCCCTTGTAGCGCGGGTTGCGCATGGGAATCCACCACTTGGTGTACGAGCCGCCTGAGCGCGCTTCACACTTCATACCCTTAATCCATTTGGTAGAATCCTTCACCCTCATAATCACCTTCTCGCCCCCTTCGGCAACGGCCTCGACGAGGTACGGATTACGAGGCATTACCCGAATGACAGTGAGGGTGCGAATCTCGGCGCCGTTAGGCGCCGACGGATTTTTTTTTGGGGCTACCTCTTCGGCTTTTAGGCCAAGATGAACAGAAATCTTGTTTATCCCAGAGGGTCGGAGCCACACAATCCGCATGGATTCGGGCTTTTTCCCCTCCTCGCGAAAATAATCATCCGCATTTAGCAGGTTATTCCGCAAGTCGGACAGCGCCTTGCGTTGCATCCCCAGTTGTCGGGCGACGTCAGCCTCACGTACAGGGGCCTCGGGTAGTTCCATGGACCCAACTAAATGGGGCTAGTATGACACACTGCAAGCCTCCTTTTGCCAAATTATTTCTTCTGGTTGAATGCGTAGGGGTAACCGCGGGCGATTGCTCATCAGACCCCCCCCACCCCCTATGACACTCTATGACAGTGGTGGCTATGACACGTGGGTATGACACTGGGCTATGACAGGCTATGACACTGCATGGCTGGCAGGGCTATGACAGTGGTATGACAGTTCGTAACTGCGTAACCCTATGACACTGGCATGGTTCGGGCGCAGGTGGCTGGCTGACCCTAGGAGGCTGGCTGGGCTTGGGGCAAGGCACTGAGCCGTGCATGCTATGACAATGGCCTAGGAGGGGCTACAGCGCTATTCTTTTGGGGCATTGCCACTGTGGTCTGGGGCATCCGAAGGATGGGTGGCCAAAGGGTACTGGGGCTAGGGGCTAGGCGGGCTAGCGCAAGGGGCTGAGTGCAGACCGGGATCCC
>Ga0102915_1000266_pt1 | contig 15799 bp, 8 predicted proteins | sample Colrivmet1561A02_FD_78199 | JGI IMG/M metagenome (GOLD analysis project Ga0102915, IMG submission 78199) | Estuarine microbial communities from the Columbia River estuary - metaG 1561A-02 | ecosystem: Environmental > Aquatic > Marine > Intertidal zone > Estuary | place: USA: Columbia River...
ACGTTGAGCTTGAGGGTGTCTTCCATCGAGGGCTTCACCATGCCGGGCTTGTCGCCCTTCTTGCCGCCTTTGCCTTTCTTGCCTTTGCCCTCGCTGGGTGGCGGGCCTGCTTCGTTCGCGGCTTCGCTGGTGACTTCTAGGTCCGTCGGCACGATCGCGCCGCCGTCACCGGGTGGAGGTCGCTTACCTTTCTCGCCCTTACCCTTACCCTTTTCGCCGGCTTTGCCTTTGCCGCCGCCAGCCCCGCGTTCGCCTGGCGTGTAGGTCTCGGTGGCCGTGGAGCCATCGGGGTTGGAGTAGATGAAGGTCCAAGTCTTATCCGTGTTGAGGGTGTACTTCACGCTGAGCGGCTTGCCGTTGAGCGTATAGTTAAGGGCGTATTGGTTGCCATCGACGGTGAAGCCCTTGATCAGCGCGCCGCGGAGCGGGCTCTGCGTGTAGCTGGAGCCGGTGCGGCGCACATGGCTGGCGGAGGGCTGCGGGTCGACCTGGCCATCGACTTCCTTCACCTCGCCGTGGAAGCCGCCGTTGATGTACGGATACTTCTTCTGGGCGTGGTAGTGGTAGCCGAGCGACTTGGTCTCGTGGCCGCCGAACGCGTCGAGTTTACCGACCGTGGAGCCATCGGGCTCGTTGTAGCCGTAGATCGCGTAGCCATCGAGGGCGACCGCGATGGGCTTGCCCTTGCCGAGTTCCTTCTCGAGGAAGACCGGCGCGTCGTGATAGTGGTAGTCGTCGGCTTTGCCGCAGTGGCCGCCGAAGTCGTCGAGCTCGCCCGCAGCCTTGGCGTCGTCGCCGCGGTTGTTGAGCGCGTTGAAGATCGGTACGCCGTTGGCGGCGAGCGCAATGGCACCGCGCATGAAGTGCGTCTTGGCAGACATCGGCTCCTTCGCCGGCACAGGCTTGAGCGGGATGCGCCAAGCGGTGGCGCCGGCATAGGTCTGCGGGATGGGCACCTGCTGTTGCCAAGACCTGATGCCGATCATCAGCGGGTGGTCAGGTAGGCCCTTGGCCTCGACATAAAGGTAGGTGTCGTCCCAGCGGACGTTGACGTTCTTGGTGAAAGTCTGGAAGGGCGTGGCAATCAGCGGCGCGCTCCCGGGGGCGGCGGCGAGGTAAGTGCCCGTCATCACATATTTGACCGTGGGCTGGACGATTACAGGGGCTTCGGTGGGCGGGCGGAACTGGTTGTCGACCGGAGGGATGTGCGCGTGCGCAGCGGCGGCGTGGAAGCCCAGCGTGGCGAGGAGGAGGACGGTGGACTGGGGGCGCATGGTTTTGGGTTAGGCGACTATGATACCCGAAGCGACCTTAAGGGCAGGTTAAGTGCCAGCTATCGGCGGAAATCAGCCCCGGAGACGCAGCAACTCATCAATCCGTGCGACGTCGTCCGGCTTGATGTGGAGCTTGCCTCCAGAGACGGTCTCCATGATCTGGCCGGGCTTGCGGGCGCCGACGATCGCGGCGGTCACGCGCGGCTGACGCAGCACCCAGGCGATGGCGAGCTCGGCGGAATTGCGGCCGTAGCGATGGGCAATCTCGGCGAGGCCTTTCGCCAGCGCGATATTCTTGGAGAGCAGTGGTTCGTTGAACTGCGGGTCGGCCCGACGATGGTCGTCGGTCGGGAGGGCGTCAGCCCATTCCTTCGTGACCTTGCCGCTGAGCAGACCCTTCTGCATGGGGCTGTAAGAGACGATGCCGATATCGTTGGCTTCGCAGTAGGGCAGCAGCGCGGCTTCGATGCTGCGGTTGAGCATGCTATACGGCGGCTGGAGGAAGGTGACGCGGTGGATGGGCTGGATGCGTTCGAGTTGGGCGACGCTGAAATTACTGACGCCGGCGAAGCGGACTTTGCCTTCCTTCACGAGCTCAGCGACGGCGGACCAGCCTTCTTCGATATCTTCGTCCGGCTGCGGCCAGTGAATCTGGTACATGTCGATGACGTCGATCTGCAGGCGGCGCAGGCTGTCCTCGCATTCCTGCTTCACGCTCGCGCGCTTGAGGCGCGGCACGATTGTGCCGTCGGGGTCCCAGCATCGCTCGCACTTCGTGGAGACGATTGGCTTCTCCTTCATCTCCTTCAGCGCGCGACCGACGACTTCTTCCGATCGGCCCAGTCCGTAGACTGCCGCGGTATCAATCCAGTTGATGCCGACGGCCATCGCTTCGTGGATGGTACGAATCGAAAGAGCGTCGTCCTGCGCGCCCCAGCCGAATTTCCAATCCCCGCCGCCGATGGCCCAAGTACCCAGGCCGACGGGCGTGAGATGGAGCGGAGAATTACCGAGCTTACGGGTCTTCATGGCGATGAGGGTATTTCGGGGGAGGGGAGGGAGGATGTCGAGACTGGGTCGGTGACGGGTGGTAGCGGTAAGCGGTTAGCGGTAGGCGGTTAGGGTAAACTCAAGGGGAAACCGGAGATCGGATGATTAGCTGGGGTCCTTAATAATGGCCGCAGCGAACTTCCCGGTTCCCGGTCTCCCTCTGAGAGTCGTGGATCTTCCAGCCGCTATCCGCTAATCGCCAATCGCTGAAACCTTCGGTTCCCGCTCACTTCACCTGCTTGGCCTTCTTCGCCCCGTTCTGGCTGCGCATCGGCCAATTAGGATCGGCGACATGCGCGTCCTTGAAGATCGCGAGTGCCTTCTCGACGAGTTCCGGCCGCGTGGCGGCGAGATTGTTCTTTTCCGCAAAGTCATTCTTCAGGTCGAAGATCTCGACCTTGGCCTGCGGGCCGTTGCGGACGGCCTTCCAGTCGCCCCAGCGGGCGGCCTGCAGGGATTGGCCTTCATGGAGTTCCCAATAGAAGTAATCACGCTTCGGGGCTGGGCCGCCTTGGAGGAAGGAGACGAGCGAGAGGCCGTCGGTCTTCAGTTCAGTTGGAGCCTTGGCGCCGGCGAGTTCCACTGCCGTCGGCAGAAAATCCCAGAAGGCCCAAGGCTCATCGCTCACGCGGCCGGCGGGGACCTTGCCCGGCCAGCGGGCGAGCGCCGCCTGACGCAGCGCGCCTTCGTAGAGCCCGCGTTTGAATCCCCTCAGGCCGTTGGAGGCCTGGTCGAAGAGTTTGCCCACCTCGGAGTCGGGCGCGAACGACGACCCGTTGTCGCCGGCGGTCATGACCAAAGTGTTTTCGTCAATTCCGAGTTCCTTGAGTAGTGCGAAGAGTCGGCCGACGTCGGCGTCCAGGCGCGAGACCTGAGCGGCGTAGGCTTTCTGAGTAGGCGTCCAGGGCTTGTCCTTATATGCGCCGAGGTCGTCGATCTCATGGGTGCCGTGCGGCAGGGTGATCGCGTAATATAGGAAGAAGGGTTTATCCTTCTGCGTTCGCACCCACTTTTCGACGTCCTGCTGGATGAGCTCCTGGGCGTAGGTCTTGCCGACGCCTTTGCCGGTGTTACCCGGCAGGTCGAAGCGTTGGTCGTCGCGGTAGAGGTAGGTCGGGAAGTAGCTGTGCGCGTGGCGCTGGCAATTGTAGCCGAAGAAGTGGTCGAAGCCGTTCTTGAGCGGGCTCCCTGTGGTGTCGAACATGCCCATCCCCCACTTGCCCATGGCGGCGGTGGCGTAGCCGTTCTCTTTGAGGATCTTGGCCACGGTGACGGTGCCGGCGGGCAGCGGGAGTTGGCCCTCGGGCTTAATCTCCCGGTTAGCACGCACGGGGCTGTGGCCGGTGTGTTGGCCGACCATGAGTGAGGTGCGGCTCGGCGCGCAGACCGTCGTGCCGCAGTAACCTTGGGTGAAGCGCGTGCCTTCCTTGGCCATGCGATCCAGGTTGGGCGTCTGGATGAGCTTTTGTCCGTAGCAGCCGATATCGCCCTGGGCGAGATCGTCGCTGAGGATGAAGATGATGTTGGGTTTACGAATTTCCGCGCCGCCGGCGAAGGCCGCGAGAAGCAGGAGGGCGAGCGAGGGAAGCTTCATGGGGTGAGGGTATCGGGAGAGGGATGGCTGAGTCGATGGCGGATGGCAGAGGGCAGATTTCCTGAACCCGAACCTGAACCTGGGCACCCGTACCCGGCTGCTGATGGCTGAGACCCGAGACCTGAAAATGGGTACCCCAGCCAGTCATCCGGTTTACGGTCTCACTTTGCTGTTACCCTCAGCATGCCTCGGGTAGGGCTGACCACCCTTGGTCAGCCGCGGTTGAGCGAGGTCGCTCAACCCTACCCAAACAAAAAAGGGGCCTGGCGGCCCCTTCATTATTTCGACTGTCCCTGGCCCTAGCCCTGTCCCTGTGAAGTCAGCGAGCTTAAGCTCGTCCGGCTTCACTTCACATCCTTCAGGAACTGCTGATACTGGACTTCGGTCTGAGCGGCGGTGAGCTTGCCGGAATGGATCAGGATGCGGAAGCGGAAGGTCTCGGACTGGCCGGCCTTGAGCGTGAAGTTGAGTGTGGTCTTGCCCTTGGTGAATTCCTTGGCGCCGAACGGATTGGCGGCGAAGAGGCCGTAGCCGCGGTTATGCCAGTAAGTCGGATAGGTGACGTTCTTCGGGTGGTCGAAGATGCCGACGCAGACGTCTTCACCGCGGACGTTGCCGGAGAGGGTCATCCACTTGGCGCGCGTGCTCCACGATTCTTTTTCGCCGACCTTACCTTCGCTGCTGAGGTAGACGCCGTTCACGCCGGTGTTGTCGAGCTTGGCGACGGTGGTGGGCAGGCCGGCGGCATCGGTGAAGATTTCGGCCTTGGTGGAAGGCTCTTCGAGGGCGCGGGTCATGCGGATGGCGATGGCGCCTTCCTTGGAGTCATGGAAGACGGCGTCCTTCTCCTGGGCGGTGAGGGTGATGATGCGGTCGATGATGCGCAGGTCCTTGGAAGCGCGGAAGACGAGCTGCTCGTCCTGCTGCAGGACCTTGGAGCCGTCGGCCATGATCCAGTCGGAGGAGACCTCGAGGGTCGCCGAGCCGTTGCCGCCGTTGATCGACTTGATGCTCTTATGCTTCACCGAGCCGTAAGGCATCTTGCCCTTATGGGTGTAGCCCTCGGGCGGGGAGTTCCAGAAATCGGTACCGTTGACGTCGCCGTAGTTGAACCACGAGGAGATGTGGTGCGGGTGGTCGGTGCGTTCACCGGCGATCTTCTCGAGCGGGAAGCCGCGGGTGAAGATCGTGCCCTGCGAGGTGCGGAGCGGGGAGAGCAGGGGCTTCTTCTGGTTGGACCAGTAGACGTAAGAGGTGAACGGCTGGCCGTCGACGAGGACATCGATCTGCTGCTTGTCCTTCTGTTCGACGAGCTTCACTTCGGCAGCGACGGCGGCTTGGCCAAACGCGGCAAGGAGGGCGAGGAGGGCGAGGGGGTGTTTCATGGGTATCTCATTGGACATACCCCCGCCCCCAAGGTTGCCAATCTGAAAGGGGCAACTTACCCAAGGAACGGCGTTTGCGTATCAGGATTTCGGCTTCCTTAACTCGGCTCCCGCCCTAATCGTGTTGGCACCCCGCCATGCGATTCCTCGCGCTCTTCCTTGTTTCGGCCTGCGTCCCCGCTCCGGCCCTGCCTCCCGGCCCGGTTGAACGCGTCCAGCCGGGTGCTTATAAGAGTGGGCAGACCGCCGCCCAGGCGATGAAGACGATGTCATTGCCAAAAGGCTTCCAGGTCTCGCTCGTCGCGGCCGAACCTAAGGTCGTCCAGCCAATCGCGATGTGCTTCGACGAACGCGGCCGCCTCTGGGTCGTGGAAGGCATGTCCTACCCGAAAAAGCGCCCCGATGGTACCGGCCCCGATCGCATCTTGATTTTGGAAGACGTGCAGAAGGACGGCTCCTACGCCAAGGTCACGGTCTTTAAGGATGGCCTCAATCTCGTCTCGGGCATCGAAGTCGGCCACGGCGGCGTGTGGGTCGGCGCGGCTCCGGAATTTCTCTTCATCCCGAAGGATGCTAATGACAAGGCCGGCCAGCCCGTCGTGCTGCTCGATGGCTGGGGTTTTCAGGACACGCACGAGACGCTCAATAGCTTCGTCTGGGGTCCGGACGGCTGGCTCTATGGTAACCACGGCGTCTTCACCCATTCGGTCGTGGGCAAGCCGGGCGCTCCCGATACGAAGCGCGTGAAGATCAATGCCGGTGTCTGGCGCTTTCACCCGACGAGCCATGTCTTCGAGATCTTCGCCGAGGGCACGAGCAATCCGTGGGGCCTCGATTACGATGCGCGCGGCGAGTTCTTCAACACGGCCTGCGTGATCCCGCATCTCTACCACATCCTGCCCGGCGCCCGCTACCAGCGCCAGGCTGGCCAGCACTTCAATCCCTACACCTACGACGACATCAAGACAATCGCTGACCACGCGCACTACGCGGGCGGCCGGATCCATAAGCCGGACCCGCTGAAGATTCCTGAGACGACCGACGCGGTCGGCGGCGGCCACGCCCACTCGGGCCTCGCCATCTATAATGGTGATAATTTCCCCGAGGCCTACCGCGGGATGCTCATCTTCGGTAATCTGCACGGGCATCGTCTGGTCTCCGATCAGATCGAGCCCGCAGGCAGCGGTTTCGTCGGCCACCACGGCAACGACTTCCTCCGCAGCAATGACGCCACGTTCATCCCGGTGTCGCAGCGCGTGGGCCCCGATGGCGCCCTTTACCTAAGCGATTGGTCTGACGTCCAAGTCTGCCATAACAACACCCAGGAGATTTGGGACCGCACCAACGGTCGTATCTATCGCGTGAGTTTCGGTAATCCCGTCTCCCGGGCCCGCGATCTGGGGGCACTTGCTGACGCCGAACTCGTCGAGGTCGCCCTGACCGATGCCAACGAATACTTCGTCCGCCAGGCCCGTAAGGTCCTCGCGGAGCGCGGCTTGGCTGGCGTCAAGATTTCCGGCGATTCGCGCGAGAAATTACGAAGCGTGCTGACCTCGGATGCGGATCCTCTCCGCCGCCTCCGTGCGCTCTGGATCCTACAGTCGGCGAACCTCCTCGACGACGCGCTCCTCGCGGCTTCGCTCAAGGATGCTGATCCCGCTGTGCGCGGTTGGGCTGTCCGCTTGATTGCTCAGCAGTGGACTGTCAGTGTGCCCGCCCTTGCGGCACTGGCCAAGACCGAATCCTCTGCGCAGGTCCGCCGCGAACTCGCTTCGTCTCTTTCTTATCTTCCGCTTGCTCAGCGCGCTGCGATTGCTGAGCCGCTCCTTGCGCGCGCCGAGGATGCCAAGGATCATAATATCCCGTTGCTGCTCTGGTATGGCATCGAGCCGTTGGTCGGTGCCGACGCCGCTCGCGGCCTCGCGCTCGCCGCTATCAGCCGTCACCCGCAGACGACCGACTTCATCTACCGTCGCATCGCCAGCGATGCCCGCGCGCGCTCGCAGGTTCTGTCGCTCGCCCTACGCGAGCAGGATGCCGCCCGTCGCTCGTCGCTGGTGAGCCGCGTGGTCGAAGGGGTTCGTCAGTCCGGTTCGTTCTCCGCCCCTGAAGGTTGGGCCGCACTGGTTGCCGGCCTGCGCCAAGGCGCTTCGCCGGATCTCCTGGCGAACCTCAACGAACTCGACGCCCTCACTGGTGACGAAGCCAGTCGCGCCTATTATCGCGGTCACCTCGCCGACGAGAAAGCGCCGCTCCCAGCCCGTCAACGTGCCCTCGCCGTGCTCGTCGCCTCGCGCGATCGCGCCGCCGCGCCGGTGATCCATCAGGTCTTCGCTGAGAAGATCACGCCATCTTTCCGCCGGGCGCTCATTCAGGCTCTCGCCACCGTCGGCGACGCCGCTTCGCCGGCCGTACTCATCGGCCGTTTCGCCGTCTTCACGCCCGAGCAGTTGGGCGACGCCGTCGCCGCGCTCGCCGGTAATGCCGTGGGCGGAAAGGCCCTCCTCGCTGCTGTGGCTGCGGGCAAGGCCGACAAGGCTCTGCTCTCGCCGCTCGTGGTGCGTCAGTTGAAGTCGCTCGGAGACCAGGAGCTCGATGCGCAGCTCACCGCCATCGTCGGCGTGGTCAATGCGACCAAGGCCGACTTCGCCAAGAACAAGGCCAAGTATGAGGCCATGCTTAATTCGGTGGCCGTACGTAAGGGCGACATCGCGGCCGGCCGTCAGCTCTTCACCTCGGCCTGCGGTATCTGCCATACTTTCGGTACCGTCGGCAACCTGGTCGGGCCTGGCCTCGCTGGCTCCAACATCGGCAAGCTCGATTACTTCCTCGAGAACGTGCTCAACCCCAACGGCGTCATCGGTAAGGATTACCAGCTCAACGTTTTCAAACTTAAGAGCGGTGCGACGATGAGCGGTATCGTCCAGTTCGAGGATGCGCAGTCCTTCCGCTTAGTCATGCCCGGCGGTGTGAAGTTCACCGTCGCCAAGGGCGAGGTCGCCCAGCGCGAGACCCTGCCGATGTCGCTCATGCCCGAAGGCCTGCTCGATGCGCTTACCAAGGAGCAGGTCATTAATCTCGTCGCTTACCTGCAGAATCCAGATGGCTTCCCGGCGTCTGCGCCTGGTGTCTGGCGTCTCGAAGGCGCCGTCGAAGGCGAGACCCTCAAGGTTCTCTCCGTCACCGGTGGCAAGACCAGCGGGCAGAAGATGGGCGGATTCAAGGCCAGCCGCTGGAGTGGCAATGATCACCTCTGGTGGACCGGCGGTAAGGTCGGTGACACGCTCACGCTCGCGCTGCCGGTCTCCGCCAAGGGTACCTACGAAGTGAAATTCGTCGGCACCAAGGCCCACGACTACGGCGCGTTCGAACTGCGCCTCGACGGAAAACTCCTCGGCGAAGAGGGTTACGATTTCTACAATCCTGCCGCAGTCGTCACCACCGGCGAACTCAACGGTGGTCGATATGAACTCGACGTCGGCGAACACCGCCTAGAGATCAAAATTCTTGCCCCGAATCCCGCGGCGACGCCGCGGAATATGTTTGGGTTGGATTATGTTAAGTTGGAGAGGAAGTGAAATAGGGCTAGGGCTAGGGCCAGGGCCAGTGAGATAGGGCTAGGGCTGGGGCTAGGCTAGGGATAACGATTCAGGGAAAAGACACCCTCTCATCAGGGTTGTGATGGTGTTCTGCGTACATTGCTCTAAGTCATGGAAGCTCGCGGACTCGATCAATTTATCGCCTGGCAGAAGTCGGTCGCGATGGCTGCTGATATTATCCGTTTCAGCCAACGTTCCGAGTTGTCCAGGCATCCGTGGTTCTGCGATCAGATTCGGAGAGCTGCGTTGTCCGTTCCGAGCAATATCGCGGAAGGTTACGAAAGGAGAGGGGAGAAGGACACTCCGCGGTTTTACCTGATTGCTATGGGGTCGTGCGCTGAGGCGAAGACGCAGCTACGTGTGGCCGTCCATGCTCAGCTTATAGGCGCAAGTGAGGCAGCACCTCTCTGCAACTCTTGCGATGAAGTTATGCGATTACTGAGCGGTGTCATCAGGGCTCGGAGGATGGCTTCTGGAAACCAGCCCAAGCCCTAGCTCTAGCCCTCCGCGCGCGCTAGCGCGCGGTCAGAAACCCGCGCCTTTGACCTTCGTCTTCACGCGCAGGAGTCGGTCCTTGGACGTGATGTAAAGGGTATGGCCGTCGTCGCCCCAGGCGAGGTTCGCGGTGGGCTGACCGCACAGGATCGAGCCGAGGTGTTTGCCTTCGGGGGAGAGGATGAGCACGCCGCCGGGTCCGGTGGTCCAGATGTTGCCGTTGACGTCGAGTTTCAGGCCGTCGCAGGAACCGGCGCGCTCCTTGCTCTTCAAAGGAGCGGCGAGGAAGACGTCGCGTAGGCCGGAGCCATCGAGGTTGCAGACCGCGACGCGCGGGTTCTTACCGTCCGAGATCGCGAGGTAGAGGGACTTCTGGTCGAGGCTGAGGGCGATGCCGTTGGGCCACTGGATTTCCTTTGTCACGAGCGAGACCTTACCGTCGGTCGCGAGCTTGTAGACACCGTGGTATTGGGTTTCAGACTTTTCGCCCTTGGGTAGGCCGTAGGGCGGGTCGGTGAAGTACACGGAGCCATCCTTGGCCACGGAGAGGTCGTTGGGGCTGTTGAAGCGGACGCCTTCGTGGTTCTTGGTCGCGAGCGGCTCGAACTTGCCGTCGCCACCCAGGCGCGCGACGCGTCGGGAGCCATGCTGGCAGAGGAGCATGCGGCCCTGGGCGTCGACGGAGAGGCCGTTGGAGCCCTGGTTCGCGGAAGGCGCGTCGGTGCCGCTGGGCTTCAGGAAGACGGAGGCCATCGCGTCTCCTTCGATCCACTGGTAGGCGACGTTGTTCGGCACATCGGAGAAGACGATGCGTCCCTTATACCATACGGGGCCTTCGGACCAAGAGTAGCCGCCATTCGAGATCGTCTCGATCTTGGCGTCGCCCGCGATCAACGCATCGAGCGCTGGGTCGAGTCTCTCGATGGATTGCTTCGGACCGTCGGCGGCGACGGCGGTGAGGACGGAAAGGAAGAAGGCGGGGAGGAACTTCATGGGTGAATCGGTAGGGTCTGTTTAGACGGAGGCAAACTAAAGGGTGGTGATAGCGGTTGGCGGTAAGCGGTTAGCGGTTGGGAATACTAGCAAGCAAGGGGAGGCCGGAAACCGGATGATTGGCTGGGGTCTGAGGTAGGGGCGCGACGGCGTCGCGTCCGTGGGTGGACTTATGAGACACCGATGGCTGAATCGATGACAGAGGGCTGAATCGATGGGAAAACCGAGAGTCATTTCAGGTGGCAGGTGGCAGCCCCGGGTGGCAGGTGGCAGGACATTACCTTTCTGTCCTCCGTCATCTGCCATCGATGCAGCCATCTAGCCCGTCCCAGGTGGCGGGTGGCGGGAAATCTGCCCTCTGTCATCGACTCAGCCATCCGTCATCTGTCATCAACGCTGCCCTCCCAAGTCTTGCCCTCTCTCCAAAACCCTCCTTCCTCACCTCTGTGAAAGCCCTGCTCCTTACCGAATATAAGAAGATGTCCTATGTGGACGTGGCCGATCCGGTCTGCGGCCCCGAAGACGTCCTGATCCAGGTTCGCGCCTGCGGGATCTGCGGTTCCGACATCCATGGCTATGACGGCTCCACGGGCCGTCGCATCCCTCCGTTGGTCATGGGCCACGAGGCCGCGGGCGTCATCACCGGCATCGGCGCCCAGGTGAAGGGTTTCGCCACGGGCGATCGCGTGACCTTTGATTCCACGGTCTTCTGCGGCGAGTGCGTCCACTGTCATCGTGGCGACGTGAACCTTTGCGATAACCGCCAGGTCCTCGGCGTCTCCTGCGGCGACTATCGCCGCCACGGCGCCTTCGCTGAATTCGTCACCGTCCCCGCCCGTATTCTCCATAAACTTCCCGCCGAACTCGGTTTCGCCGAAGCCGCGATGATCGAGGCCGTCTCGGTCGGCGTGCACGCCGTCCGCCTTACTCCGGTCGCTCCGGGCGACACCGCCGTCGTCGTGGGTACCGGCATGATCGGCCTCCTCACGCTTCAGGCCGCCAAGATCGCGGGTTTCGCGCAGGTCATCGCCGTCGATACCGAAGATTCGCGCCTCGCCGTCGCGATGGAACTCGGCGCCACGCATAGCTTCAATCCCAAGACCGGTGGCGACCTCACCGAGTTCGTCAAATCGCACACCAAAGGGCAGGGCGCCGACGCTGCGTTCGAGTGCGTCGGCCTCAACGCCACCGTGCTCTCCGCGATCCACGCCGTGCGCAAGGGCGGTACGGTGACGCTCGTCGGTAATCTTACGCCGAAGACCGAACTCCCGCTTCAGATTGTCGTCACCCGCCAGCTTCGCCTTCAGGGCTCCTGCGCCTCCGCCGGCGAGATCCCGCGCTGCATCGAGCTGCTCGCTACCAAGCAGATCAAGGTCGACAAGATCATCTCTGCGGTCGCGCCGCTGGCGCAGGGTGCCGACTGGTTTGCGAAGCTCTACGCCGGCGCTCCGGGCGTGATGAAAGTCATCCTCGCACCTCAAGTCTGACCAATAGAATCAATGGCTTTCTTCGATCTCACCGGCAAGGTCGCCTTCATCACCGGCACTAGCCGCGGCCTCGGCCAATACTTCGCCCGCGCGCTCGCGCAGGCCGGCGCCGACATCGCGATGTCGAGTCGCGACGCCTCCAAACTCGCCCCGTTTCGCAAGGAGATCGAAGCCCTCGGCCGCCGCACCTGCGGCGTGGACCTCGACGTCCGTGATCACGCCAGCATCCAGGCCGCCGTGGCTTCGGTGGAGAAGCAGATGGGACGCATTGACATCCTCGTGAACAATGCTGGCTGCAATGCGCGCAAGCCCGCCCTCGAGGTCACGTGGGAGGATTGGAACATGGTCCTCGATACGAATCTCCGCGGTACGTTCTTCACCTCACAGGCCGTCGCGCCGGGCATGATTGCCCGCGGCTATGGACGCATCGTGAACATCGGCTCCGTCACCTGCGTTGCTGGTTACGCGGGTCTCGCGCCCTATGGCGCCAGCCGCGGCGGCGTGAAGCAGCTCACCATGAGCCTCGCCGACGACTGGGGTCGCCACGGCGTCACCGTCAATTGCCTCGCCCCGGGTTGGTTCAAGACCGCCCAGAACGCCGTCCTCTACGAGAATCGCGAGTGGGTCGAATACCTCTGCGACCGCATTCCGCTCAAGCGCCCTGGCGCGCCCGACGACCTTGCTGGTCCAGTGGTTTTCCTGTCCTCGGAAGAAAGCCGCTACGTGACTGGACAAACCTTGTTGGTTGACGGGGGCATTAGCACGGGTGCTACTCGTGCCACGGTTACCCCGCCGAAATCCTGATCTTCCTGCGCCATGCTTTACGCCCTCCTCGCCATCGCCGTCCTGGTCCTGTTGGTGACCTGGCTGAAGCTTAATCCGTTCATCGCGCTGCTGATCAGCTCGCTGACGCTCGGGGCGATGGTCGTGGCCACGCAGGGCACGCTCACCATGACGGAGGTCCTCAAGGCCTTCCAGACGGGCTTCGGCAACACCTTAGCGGGGACTGGCGCGATCATCGTGCTGGGCGTCGTCTTTGGTAAACTCCTCGCCGAATCGGGCGGGGCAGGGGTGCTCGCCAAGCAGTTCATCCGCACGCTCGGGCCTTCGCGGATCGGCCTCTGCATCATCCTCCTCGCGCTCTGTGTGGGCATGACGACTTGGTTCGCCGTCGGCCTGCTCCTCATCCTGCCGATCGTCATCACCCTCGCCAAGGAAACCGGTAAACCCTTTCTGCTGTTGGTGCTGCCGTTGCTCTCGTTCCTGTCCGTCATGCACGGACTGATGCCACCGCACCCTGGGCCCGTTATCGCCATCGAGGCCCTGCATGCGGACATGGGTAAGGTCATCCTTTGGGCGCTCGTGCTGGGGATTCCCGTCGCCGCCATCGCCGGTCCGATCTTCGCGAAGATCGCCGTCAAGCGGGTCGAAGTCGCCACCCCCGAGTTCACGCCGTCGGTCTCCGCGAACCAGACCTTGCCGACGTTTGGTCTGACCATCTTTACCGTGCTATTGCCGGTGATACTTCTCTTGGGGGGCACGCTGGTCGAGCTCCTGCACGCCAAGGAAGCCCTCTGGGGCAAGGTCTGCCTCTTTGTCGGTCACCCCGTGATCGCCCTGCTTTTATCGGTGCTTTTCGCCATGTGGGCCTTTGGTAAGCGCTGCGGTCGCTCCCCCGTTGAGCTCCTGAAATTCTCCGAACAAAGCGTCTCCGGTATCGGCATGACGCTCATCCTCGTGGGCGCCGGCGGCGGCTTTGCGCTCGTCATGCGCACGGCCGGCGTGGACAAGGAACTTGCCGAATTGGCGGCCTCGGCGGGTCTGCCGTTATTGGTCTACGGTTGGCTTGTCTCGGCGTTCATTCGCGTCGCCACCGGCTCCGCGACCGTCGCGATCACCGTTGCCGCAGGCTTCATCGCACCGGTCCTGGCGGCGCATCCGGGCACCAGTCCCGAGCTCATGGTCATCTCCATCGGCTGCGGTTCGCTCTTCCTTTCGCACCTCAACGACAGCGGCTTCTGGATGGTCAAGGAATGCCTCGGACTCACCGTCGGTCAGACCCTGCGCACATGGACGATCACCGAGACCCTCATTGGTTTTTCTGGGCTAGGGATGGCATTATTGGCCGAGCAGGTGTTGAAGTTTTTCGGGTAGGATCGATCGCTGAGTCGATGACAGATGACAGAGGGCTGAATGGAGGACTGCATAGAGGACTGCATTGAGGGCTGAATGGAAAAGTCCCGCCACCTGACACCTGGGGCTGCCACCCGCCACCCGAAATGAATTCATAACACTCAAGGGGAGACCGGAGACCGGTATGGATGCTTCGGATATTAATGCACCCCAGCCAGTCATCCGGTTTCCGGTCTCCCTTTGAGCGTTGGTCCTCTGTCTCGGGTCGCCGGTCTTTTTCCATGCAGCCCTCCATTCAGTCCTCTATTCAGCCCTCTACTTTTCCCATCAATTCAGCCCTCGGTGCCTCCACCGTCCGTCCGCCCACGGACGCGACGCCGTCGCGCCCCTACCACCACGTTGTTGATCAGTTTCCTAACTTGTCGATTAAAGGGCATGTGAATAACTTTAAATGAGGCCTAATGAGGATTAAGTGACTGATTTACGGTTTTTTACGCAATTAAATGCGTAATTTAACACAATTTTAACAAATAAACTACAACCCCCATACCAAACGCTGTTTAACCCCTAGGGCAGCCTAAAAATCCCCAAATACGATTGTGCGGCTGGGGTCATTACCCCAATATTTTCGATACCCCCCATTGATGTCACTTCCCCGTGACCTCCCCAAATTTATTAAAATGAAAAGTTCGAAGCCCCGTCCCCTTTTTCCCCGCGCGTCCTTGATGGTCGCCGCAGCGCTCCTCGCCATGGGGACGCCTAAGGCCGCACGCGCCGCCAACTTCGCCTGGAACCAGACGAACCAGGACACCTATTCGTGGATTACCCCAGCCAACTGGACGGCCAACTCCGGTAATCCTGACGCCATCGGTGATGTCGCGAATCTCAACAACAACATCCTCGGGGATAACACGATTCTGCTGAACTCCAACGTCACTTTGTCGACGTTGAACATCGGCGATTCCGTGGGGGCGAACGTGTTCATCATCCAGGGTGGCATCATTGCGAATCCGAGCATCCTGTCGCTCTCGACGAATCAGTCGCTCACCACCGGCGTGGGGGCGATCGTACTCGATAACCTCGGTTCGGCGGCCGTTGCGATCAACAAGGCGGGGGCAGGTCAGGACGACATTCAGGCCCTAGTGTATTTCAACGACGCGCTGACGATTACATCGGCCACCGCCGCGGGTAGGATCACGCTTTCCGGCGGCCTCCGTTCCAACCAGTCGAACATCATCTTCGACGGCGCGGGCACGATCGAAATCAAGACCGGCTCGCTGATCACGGGCGGAACAGTCACGAAGAACGGCACGGGCACGCTCTTGTTCTCGATCGCGAACACCTACGGCGGTGCCACGATTATCAACGCCGGCACGCTCAAGGCGCAGGCTGGTAACGTGCTGCCGAACCGCTCGCCGTTAACGGTCGCCGCAGGTGCCACGTTCGACATCAACAACGCTGGTCAAGTCATCGGCTCGCTCTCTGGTTCTGGTTTTGTGCTGAACTCCACTGGCACCGCCGTCTCGACGCTCACCGTCGGTCGCGACGACACCAGCACCACCTTCGGCGGCAGGTTCTCCGCCACGGTCGACGCCCGCTGGCTCGCCATCACGAAGAACGGTGCCGGCACGTTCACGCTGAATCCTGCCGTCGCCAGCACGTACACTGGCACGACGCTCGTCACGGGCGGTTCGATCGTCCTCGACTTCGTCAACAGCGGCGCGCTGACCTCACTGCTGGGCGTCACTCCGTTGACGATCGCGGGCGGCGATTTCACGCTCAAGGGTCG
>Ga0102915_1000272_pt1 | contig 15699 bp, 16 predicted proteins | sample Colrivmet1561A02_FD_78199 | JGI IMG/M metagenome (GOLD analysis project Ga0102915, IMG submission 78199) | Estuarine microbial communities from the Columbia River estuary - metaG 1561A-02 | ecosystem: Environmental > Aquatic > Marine > Intertidal zone > Estuary | place: USA: Columbia River...
AAAGAGGCAACGTTGCAATCGTTGCGCAATGTTGTGGAAATTGTGGGCAAGCACCGAGCCGAAGGCGCCGAACATCACCCACTCAATCGACTGGGCGCAGAACGACTATTGCGTCACCGCATCGTGTCTAGCCCCCAACTTGTAGGGCTTACCACTGCATACACAATCGAACCGCCGGTGAAGCGAATGAACGTTAAAGATGCAGTGCCATGCGTTGCGGTTGGAAAGAATGATTTGGGTGACGAAGTTGTTGTGGTGTGCACCGCATCCGTGGATGTTGACGTGGTGGCATTTGCTGCCGACGCCCGATTGCGTATTTCACCCAAAGCCAAATTGTTGATCGCTACTCATGTCAACAACGTGGTCCCGGCATTGCAGAAATTGGCAGATTCGCTAGTAGAACCAGCGGCATTTACCGAAGTCGCGCCTGTTCGTCGATAGAAACGCCGTAGCCTAAACACCGTGTTAGATCGCTTACTGGAAATTGAGGCCGAGTACCAGGCGCTGGAAGAAAGCCTTGGCAGCCAAGAAGTACTGAGCGATCAGGCCAAGTTGCGTGACGCCTCCCGCCGATACAAGCAGCAGACGCCCTTGGTCACGTGCATTCGCGAATATCAAGATGTTTCGGGAAACGCGGAGGCAGCACGTGAATTGATGGCCGACGCCAAAGGCGCGGAGCGTGAGCAATTGCAAGCCGAGTTGGAAACCGCCCAGTCGCGCATGGCCGAGTTGGAAGAGCGCCTGAAAATCTTGCTCCTTCCAACCGACCCGAACGATGGCAAAAACTTGATCGTTGAAATTCGCGGCGCTGAAGGCGGCGAAGAGGCAAACCTTTTTGCTCACGACTTGTTTGATATGTACAGCGCATGGGCGGTTCGAAACGGTTGGTCGATAGAGGTGCTGTCACTAGACAAGTCGCCAATGGGCGGCATCAATCAAGTGACCATGCTGGTCAAGGGCGACACCGCGTGGACTCGCTTGCGTTTTGAAGGCGGGCCGCATCGCGTGCAACGTGTTCCGGTTACGGAAGCTCAAGGCCGAATACATACGTCGTCTGCAACCGTGATGGTGATGCCAGAAGCCGAAGAAGTTGAAGTTGAAATAGACGAAAAGGATTTGAACATTGACGTGTATCGCGCCAGCGGCCCAGGTGGTCAGGGCGTAAACACCACCGACTCTGCCGTTCGCATCACGCACATTCCTAGCGGTTTGGTTGTTGCAATGCAGGACGAGCGCAGTCAGTTGCAAAACCGGTTGCGTGCAATGACCGTATTGCGTTCTCGCTTGCTGAAACTTCGCGAAGATGAGCAAGCCGAAAAAATGTCGGCCGAGCGCAAGGCGCAAGTTGGCAAGGGTGGGCGTGGCGAAAAGATTCGCACCTACAACTTCAAAGAAAACCGCGTCACCGATCACCGGATCGGATTTACTCTGTATCAACTGCAAGACGTGTTGGCCGGCAACGTCGACCCTGTGGTTGATGCACTTACGGCCCAATTTGAAATCGAGCAGTTGGCTGGCGCCAAGAACGATTAAGTACGACAATGTCTGAACTGGATGTTGTGACGTGGCGAGAAATGCTCGCTCAAACTATTGAATCGGTTGGAAATGTTCAGGAAGCGCGATGGTTGTGCGAGCACGCAGCTGGCGTTGACGGGCCGGATTTTTTGGCCGCCCAAGACGAGCATGTAACGGTGTCAATGGCCAATTCGCTGCACGACATGGTGAGGCGCCGGCTGTTGGGCGAACCGCTGCAATATGTGATGAAGCGATGGGCGTTTAGGCATCTTGATGTTTTCGTCGATCAGCGCGTGCTCATTCCTCGCCCCGAGACAGAGACAGTTGTAGACATTGCGCTTTCCCTGGCAACTAAACGACTGCAAGAGTCGTCGCCAATTTGTGTAGTCGACTTGGGCACGGGAAGCGGCGTCATTGGCCTTTCTATGGCGTACGAGTTGCCTCGCGAAAGTGCTCAGGTGTGGTTAACCGACGCATCCTCCGATGCGCTTGATGTAGCGCGCGCGAACCTTGTTGGCGTTGGCCGCAAAGGCGAATGCGTTCTTGTTGCAGAAGGAAATTGGTGGAACGCACTACCAACTAGGTTGCGCGGACATGTTGATATAGCGGTGTGTAACCCGCCGTACATTGCCGAACACGACAACGAAGTGGCAGATGACGTAAGAAAATGGGAGCCACACTCGGCGTTGTTCGCGCCGAACAATGGCATGGCAGATATTGAAACTGTTGCCCGCGATGCGTCCGAATGGCTTTCGGTGGGTGGGTGGTTGGTTCTCGAGATTGGATATCAACAAGGTGACGCCGTACGCGAAGTGCTCGGTGCGGCGCATCTGGTTGATATTGAAATCAGAAAAGATTTAGCGGGACGCGACCGCATTGCCCTTGCGCGCAAAAGTTAGGCGTTAAGCGAACGCTGTAGAAATTGAAGTTGGTGCAGCAAAAGGTTTTCTGCAACTACCTCTTGGGGCGTCATGTGTGTAACGCCCGCCAGTGGCAAAAACTCGTGCGGCTTCCCTGCGTGCAAGAGTGCGGTACTGAACTGCAACGAATGTGCTGCAAGCACGTTGTCGTCGGCAAGACCATGAATGATGAGCATCGGGCGCTCGAGGCGAACAGCATCATGGAGTAGTGACGAAACGTTGTATGGCTTCGAATCCTGATTTGGGTTACCTAAATAACGTTCGGTATAAAAGGTGTCGTACAGGGCCCAGTCGGTAACTGGTGCACCAGCAATTGCGCAGTGAAATTGTTTTGGCGCGCGAAGCACTGCCAGGGCCGCCAAGTATCCACCAAAACTCCAACCCCTGATTGCAACGCGCGAAGTGTCTGCGCATGGTGCAATTTCGGGAAGGTGCCGAAGCACGGTCAGTTGATCTGCAAGCACGGAGGAAGCCAGATCGCGATGAACTTCGCGCTCCCAAGTGCTTCCGCGCCCAGGCGTGCCACTGCCGTCGGCAATGACAACACAAAACCCTTGGTTAGCAAACCATTGTGATGCGAGATATGCGCCGCTGGCACTCAGAACGCGTTGTGCATGCGGGCCGCCATATGGATCAAACAACACAGGAAGCATGGAACCGTCGTGATTTTCGGGCAAAACTACAGCGGTTGCAATGCCTCGCGGCCCAACACTATGAAGCGAAACGTTGGTTCCAATGAGCGGCTCTTCAGCATGATTGGCCAGTTGGTGGTGATTGTTTACGAGTGTTCGCGAACGGCGTGTTTCCAACGTGGCAGATCGAAGGACGGTGGTTTCTCCGCCAACAGTCGCCGAATGAATACCGATGCCGTCCGACAGCTGCGTTACTTCGCCACCAGATATTTGCACCGAGAACACGTGCAACTCTTGTGGGCGCTGAACATTGTTTGCCGAAAAAATGATGTTGTCGTGTGAGGCGCGAACGATGGAGCGCACCTGCAGATGGGACGGAGTAATGAAGTCGTTGTTCACCACGATCGCGCGCACGCCGTTGCGTTCGCCACACCACATCAACAGGTCTTTCTCAAGCAAACTTGGCCCGCCAACAACGAGTTCGACCCAACACTCGTCGTGTTCCGTGTGCAGCGAATTGGTTTGGCCGCTCGAGATATCAACAGCTCTGATGTCGAGGAAGCGTTGATCTCGTGACATCACTGAGATGACCAGGCCATGCGCATTCCACTGCACGGAAGTGAGATATTCGAACGCGGTGGAATCCCAATTCACTTCGGTGCGATTTCCGTTGATGGCAACAAGATGGAGCGAAACGAGGGCATTGGCGGTGCCGGCAAATGGGTAACGCCGCGAGCTTGGTTTCGAAGTTGGCTGTGCTGGGTCGGCAATTAGAATGCTTTGAATAGGCGAATGATCTGCGCGCTCCACGGCTAGCGCACTGCTGTCTGGCGCCCACCAAAAGCCTCGCTGACGGTTCATTTCTTCTGCAGCCACAAACTCGGCAATTCCCCAAGTGACATCGGGCGATTCTTCCGACGCTACGCAGCGTTCGACGCCTTGCAAGTCGCACGTGTACAGAGATCGATCACGCACATATGCAACGTGCTGGCCATCGGGGCTGATGCGCGCGTCATAGATCGTTCCACTTGCCGGGCTTTTAATGACGATTTCATTTGCGTGCTGCATGTCGCACACGAACAGGTGTCCTGCTACTGCAAATGCAACATGTTGCACTTCGGCATCGCACGAATATTGCACGATTCCGCCAGCACCTTCGCGTGCTCTTTCGCGGCGCGCTTGTTCTTCGGCAGATTCGGTATGCCCCTCGCTGGCTGCAAGCAGTTCGCGCACGTCCGCGATGCACACTTCTGTGTTTCGCTCGACATGCAGCAACCACAATGACTGAACAGTGTCGGTGCCATTTGTCGATCGAAGAAACAACACACGCTTGCCGTCGGGGCTAACGGTGATGGTTCGCGGTTCGCCCAACGTGAGGCGCTGAGTGCGTGCGTACTGGCGCGGAAATGTGTCGGTCATGCGCGAAGTTGGCCTGCGGCATCTATGGCAACGGGTTTGCCAACCCATTCGGTTGTGCACATCTCGGCACCAAGGTTCGTGTCATTCGAAACACACCATGCACGACTTCCGTTTGCAAGCAGCACGGCAGCACGAATGGTTTCGGGTTTGCCCGAACGATCGTGCATCACGCTGTATGCCTCGATCGTTGCCGGCCCCGCTGCATCTGCAGTGGGCGTGACTTCGCGTTTTGGAAGCGCATCCACTTGATCTTGCGGCGAATCGTGTTTGAAGCCATTAGGCGGGGGAGTTGCGCCGTACACGCCGAACGAATGCTTGGTGGCGTATCCGCCGTTGGCCCAAACAAAACCTTTCTCTTGGGGTTGGCTTCTAACCTTTTCCATGGTCGTCGCAATTGCATGCATGACGTAGTTGTTAAATGGGCCGCCTGCAAACGGCAAGCCGCCAGTGATCGTAAGTTGACGCTGCAGCGAAAGACCCAAAGAGTGTGCGCCAAGTTGCACAGCAGATGGGAAACATGAATACAGATCGACAAACGAGATGTCGTCGAGGGTGGTGTCGGCCAGTTGCAGTACACGTTGCCCGCCAAGCCGAATAGCCGGTGTATCGGTAAACGAGTGACGATGTGAAACGAAGTTGTGCTCGTGGCAGTCGGTACCTGCATGCGGAAACACCCACTTGTCTCGGGGAACGCCAAGCGCTTGGGCCTTTTCTGCCGAACACATGATGAGGGCAGCCGCCATGTCTACGTCGTTGTTCGAGTTCATCAATTTTGTGTATGGAAAACCAATCATTCGGTTGCTTGCAGAGGGTGTCCGTATTTCTTCTGCGCTGTATTCGTTTCGCAGCCAGGCGTGTGGGTTGGATTTCGCAACCGAGCTAAATCGAGACCACAGTTCGCTGATTTCCTGCTGATGTTCGGAAATCGTGCGCTGTTTTGAAAACCGAATTGCGGTTTCGAACATGGGATAAATCTCTATGGGAAGCATGATCTTGAGGCCCAACTCAATTTCATGGTTCATCACTAATTCTTCGCCGTCGATTTCCGGTGCGTCGTCACCTTCGGATTGCGCAGATGCCGACATCCACGCCAGGTTCTGTTCGGCATTTCGCGCCCGCCGCCGCGACCGTGTTGCTTCGCCGCCCGTGAGAATGATCAGGTCTGCATCGCCGCGTTGAATTTCGAGAGCAGATGTATTGACAAGTGTTTGTGGCAAGTTGCCGCCATGTGGGGTGTATGCATATCGGTTCGCCGAAATGCCAAGCGCTCGTGCAATGCTTCGCGCAGGATTCTGCTCGCGCGTGGAAAGCGAGCGAATGACGCGAATGACACTTGCATTGCCAAGTTTGGCTATTCCTGCATCGACCGCGGCTTCTGAAACTGCCTGCGCCATCAGTTCGATTGGGCCCCTGGCGTTGGCAATCGTTTCCTCGTGTTGAGCCACCTGCGCTTGGCCCACCAAGACAGGAGTGCGAGGGTCGATCGTCACATTGCCCACTCTAGTTTTGGCTATTTCGCGACAAACTATCGGCATGAATGGTCGTGACCTATGCTCGTTCGCGGTGTCAACTTCACAGAAACAAACCATTGCGATCGGTTCCGATCATGCAGGCTTCGAACTGAAGCAACATCTCATCGGCGTGCTCGAACAGGCGGGTCATGTGGTTACCGACTTCGGTACTCACTCCACCGAAAGCGTTGACTATCCACCTATTTGCGCCGCAGTGGCGAGGGCAGTGCGCGACGGCAAGGCCCAATTTGGCATCGTGATGGGCGGAAGCGGTCAAGGCGAGCAGATTGCTGCGAACAAAGTGAACGGCGTGCGCGCTGCTTTGTGCAACGACTTGTACCTTGCCGAAATGGCACGCTCTCACAACAATGCCAATGTCTTATCAATGGGTGGCCGCGTTGTCACCTTTGATCAAGCGGAGAAAATTCTCGAAGTATTTATGACTACCGAATATGAGGGCGGTCGTCACGAGCGGCGAGTTGCACAACTTGCCGAAATTGAACAACAAGAAGGAGCTCGATAATGCCTTGGCCATCAGAAAAATCACGTGACAACGAAGTTTTTGGTCTGATCGACAAGGAACGCGAACGGCAAGTAACCGGCCTGCAATTGATTGCGAGCGAAAACTTCACTTCGCCAGACGTCATGGAAGCAACTGGTTCGGTACTTACCAATAAATATGCCGAGGGCTATCCGCAAAAGCGTTATTACGGCGGCAACGCTGTAGTCGACGAAATCGAAGCCTTGGCGATTGAGCGCGTGAAGAAACTGTTTGGCGCCGATCACGCCAACGTTCAACCTCACTCCGGTGCAAGCGCAAACATGGCGGTTTACCTTGGGCTCATTAAGCCTGGCGACACGGTGTTGGGTCTAAGCCTCGATCACGGTGGTCACCTCACCCATGGTTCGCCGGTGAACGCAAGTGGAATCCTGTACAACTTTCAATCGTTTCGTGTGAACGACACCGACGAGCGAATTGATTTCGATCAAGTTCGAGAATTGGCAATCAAGCACAAACCGAAGTTGATTGTTGCCGGAACAACGTCGTACCCGCGTCGGCTAGAGCCACAGCCATTTAGAGCGATTGCCGACGAAGTTGGCGCGCTCATGATGTTTGATATTGCACACATTGCAGGTTTGGTTGCTGGTGGCGTGCACCCGAACCCTGTTCCGTACGCAGACGTCGTTACATTCACAACGCACAAAACATTGCGCGGCCCACGCGGTGGATGCATCCTTACGACGGCAGCACATGCAGCAGCCATTGACAAGGCTGTGTTTCCAGGAAGCCAAGGCGGGCCACTCGAGCACGCAGTGGCAGCGAAGGCCGTGGCTTTTCATGAAGCACTGCAGCCAGAGTTTGCACTGTATGCACAGCAAATAATTAAGAATGCGTCGGCGTTGGCCGAGGCCTTGTCCAAGCAGGGTTTCCGTTTGGTCTCCGGCGGCACCGACACGCACATGATGGTGGTGGACTTGAGGCCGTTCGACGCCGAATTGACTGGCAAAGAAGCACAGTTGGTGTTGGACGAAGCGGGAATCACGTTGAATAAAAACAACATTCCAAACGACCCACGAAGCCCTTTCGTTACAAGTGGCGTGCGCATTGGCGTTCCATCGGTAACTACCCAAGGCATGCGCGAAGCCGAAATGCCGTTGATTGCTGAATACATTGCAACAACTCTGCGCAATCGCAACGACTCCGCCGCGGTTGCCGAAGTACGCGGCAAAGTTGCTGCGTTGTGCGCCAAGTTCCCTGTGTATCCAAAGCGTGCGTGATTGATCTCACTGGCTATCTGATTGTCGGCGCAAGTGCCGCTGTGGCGACCGCTGGCGCCACAAAGGGCGTCGAGATTTTGGCGCATAAAAAGGGTTGGCTGGCCGAGCCCGATGAACGGCGACTACATCCCGTTCCAACGCCAAATGTTGGTGGCCTTGCATTTCTTGTTGGGCTCATCGCTGCGTTGCTGCTTGCTTCGCGAATGGATCGCTTCTCGTCGGTCATCTCTGGCAACTCTGAACTGATTGGCGTTTTGATCGCAGCAGTAGTAATCACGGTGCTTGGTTTCGTAGACGACATTCGCGAGTTGTCTCCACCCATGAAAGTGACTGGCGTCGTTGCCGTCGGCATCGTGTTGGTTTGGTTTGGCGTCACCATGTTTTATTTTCGGCTTCCGTTCCTCGACGTATTTGTTTTGTCGAACGACTGGATTCCACTGTTCACCGTTGTGTGGTTACTTGGTATGACACAGGCGATCAACTTGATCGACGGCCTAGATGGTTTGGCAACAGGCATCGTGGCAATTGCAGCTGGTTCATTTTTTGTTTACAGCAAACACCTCGGAGACTTAGGCCTTCTCGCCGAGCCAAACATCGGCCCACTGATTTCCATCATCACTTTGGGAATCTGCATCGGGTTCTTGCCGTTCAATTTCAATCCGGCAAAAATCTTCATGGGCGACTGTGGCGCACTGATGCTTGGCCTGTTGATGGCAATTGCTACAAGCGTGGTCGGTGGGCGAGCAGACCCGCAATCACAAAACTTCAGCGGCCAAACTTATTTCTTCATTGCACCATTGTTTATTCCGCTGCTCATCTTGGGCGTGCCGCTCTTCGACGTGGTGTTCGCAATTTTCCGACGCACGATTAATCGTCAGGGTTTTGCCACTGCCGATCGTGGCCATTTGCATCACCGCTTGATCGCTCTTGGGCACGGCCCACGACGTGCGGTCGTAATCTTGTGGTCTTGGACTGCGTTGTTGTCGGCGGTGGCCTTGTATCCCGCGCTCAGTAGTTCGTCTCCCAACTTCCTGCCATTGATTGCGGCGGCAGTGATTCTGGCTCTCTTCACCGTGCTGCATCCACGGTGGCGTCGGGCCAACGAAACCACCGAAATCAACGACTGAGGCTGCACAAACGCACGAGCGGTTTGGTCGGTTTGGGGCTTCGCGTCTAGTTTGTACTTAGTTTCACAAGCGTCTGGATGCACCCAAAAGCATGAAGTCCCTCACCAAAAAACTCGTCCCGAAAAAGAAGGTGGCGCTGACTGGTTCGAGCGATTCTCTAGGTCGCGGCCCAGAGATGGCAATCAGCGTGTTGGTGTTTACGGTGATCGGTTTGATCATTGATTCTGCAATAGGAACGATGCCGCTCTTCACTATTGGCTTGGTGATTTTCTCGGTTGTCGGCAATTTTGCGCGGCTGTACTACACCTACGGAACGCACATTGAGGCTCTGGCCAAGCAGCGTTTGCAAGGCACCACAAGTCATCAGCGGGAAACGAAAGACGCATGAAGAACGACGACCCGCAATTCGTTTCGGTTCTCGCAATGAGCGACAGCGGCCCGGCGCCAGAAGCCGCGATCGTTCGCGACTTGATCAAGCGCGGAGTGTTCGTGGCCCCAGTGCTTATTGGCGCACCGGCGTTTATTTGGGGAGCAAATGGCGCGTGGTCGGCTGCCTACGGGCTGGCGATTGTGCTGGGTAACTTTGCCGTCGCGGCATGGATGGTGTCGTACACCGCCAAAATCTCGTACGCCCTGATGATGGGGGCCACCTTGTTTGGCTACATCGTGCGGTTGGCGGTTATCGCAGCCGCCGTATATCTCGTGCGTAACGAGGCATGGGTCGAGCTCGTGCCCTTGTGCTTGACCATTGTCATAGCCCACGTTGGGTTGCTCTTCTGGGAATTGCGCTATGTTTCTTTGTCGCTCGCGTTCCCCGGCCTCAAGCCGAAACAGACTTCACAGCAAGACCAAGTTTCACCACAGTCAATAAACAACTAGTCGATACAACAGGATGACAACAGTGTTCTCAACGCAACTCGCAATACAAGTAGTCGAAAAGCTTGTTCCAGCAGCTGGAGAAGGTCGCGGTTTTAGCTTTCCACCAATCAACACCATCCTTCGTTGGAAAGATGTTGTTCCTGGCATCAACAAAGTCGTCATCATCGCAATTTTGTCTGCACTTATCGGAACGGTGTTGTTTCTAGTTGCATCGATGAAAGATGCGCGCAAAGCACCTAAGGGTGCGCGCAACTTGGCCGAGATCATCGTCGAATTCATCGAGAAAAACATCATCATGGAAACAATGGGCAAGAGCGGCATGGGTTGGACGCCATTCCTGCTCACCATGTTCGTGTTCATTTATTTGTGCAACTTGCCAGGAATCATTCCGTTCATTCAGATGCCAGCAACTGCACGCATGGGTATTCCTGCGTTCATGGCGCTTTTGGTGTGGGTGGTGTTCAACGCAACCGGCATCAAGCACCAAGGTTTGTTTGGCTATTTCAAGAACGTGTTGTTTCCACCGGGAGTGCCAAAGGCGCTGTACATCTTGGTTACACCGATCGAACTGATCTCCACACTTGTGGTTCGTCCGTTCTCGCTCGCCGTTCGTCTTTTCGCCAACATGCTCGCTGGTCACTTGTTGCTCGTGATCTTCGCACTGCTCTCGCAGTCGCTGATCCAAGCCGAGACCATGCGCGTGTTCCTCATTCCAATTGGCGTATTGCCATTCGGCCTGCTCATTTTCTTGACGGCCTTCGAGATCTTGGTTGCGTTCCTCCAGGCGTACATCTTCACGGTGCTTACCGCGGTGTACATCGGTGGGGCAACGCACCCAGAGCACTAAGCAAAGTTCGAATACCAAATAGTTACCCACAAATAACAAAACAAAACAGGAGATAGAAACATGGAAGCGTTAACACGAATCGCACACGTCAGTGCACGCGTGGCTGCAGAGCTCACGCCTGCAGAACTTAAGGCGAACTCGGCTGCACAGATGGCCGGTCTTGCTTACGGCCTCGCCGCGATTGGACCAGGCATCGGAATCGGAATGATTTTCGGTAAGGCCATCGAAGCAATGGCACGCCAGCCAGAGTCCGCAGGCATGGTTCGTACCACCATGTTCCTCGGTGTTGCATTTACCGAAGCCCTTGCACTTATCGGCTTCGTTGCCTTCATCTTGCTGAAGTTCGCCTGATCCAATGCGAGTTCATGTAACGACATTGCAGGGCGACCTGGTCGAGGTTCGTGTTTCCTCCGAAGAGGGAACCACCTCGGGCGAGGCAACGACCGCGGCTGAAACAACAGGGCCGAACCCAATCTCTCCAGAGGGCAAAGAGCTCATCTGGGGTGCTGGTTCGTTCTTGGTGTTCCTGGTCATCATGCGCGTGTTCCTCTTCCCAAAATTGAAAAAGGGAATGGACGCTCGTTACAACGGAATTCGTGAGGACTTCGAACAAGCCGACGCAACGCGTACGGCTGCCAAGACAGACGTGTCAAAGTACGAAGCAGCACTTGCCGAGGTTCGCGCCGAAGCAGCAGCACGCGTCGACAAGGCACGCCAAACGTTGGATCAAGAACGCAGCGCCAAGATTGCTGAAGCAAATGCACGGATCGCATCCAAGCGAGCCGCCGCAGACGCCGAAATCAGCGCTGCACGATTGGCGGTACGCGACCAAGTGGCCGCGGCCGTCGCATCGGTTACTGAACGCACTACGCAGCTTGCAGTGGGCAAGTCTCCTGACGCTGGTGTAGTTCAGAAAGCCGTGCAACAAGTTATGCAAACAGGAGCGCGTTCATGATCCAGTACGTCAATGCATTGTTGGCTAGCGAAGATCCAACCGTCACTCACCACTGGTTGCTGCCTGAGACCGCCGAAATTATTTACGGCGGCCTTGCATCAGTCATCGTGGTTGGCGCGTTGATCAAGTTTGCCGGCCCTGCAATCAAGAAGAGCTTTAGCGCTCGCACCGAGAAAATCCAGAAGGAACTCGATGACGCAGCAGCCGCAAAGGTCAATGCCGATTCGGATGCGAAGAATATTCGTGCAGCACTTGGCGATATCGCAGGCGAGCGTTCACGCATGTTGGCTGAAGCCGACGCGCAGGCAGCAGCAGTGTTGACCGAAGGTCGCACCCGCATCATTGCCGAAGTTGCCGAACTTGAAGCCAAGGCCGAAACCGATTTGAGCGCTGCCCGTGGTCGTAGCTCGGACGAACTTCGTGCCGAGATTTCGATGCTGGCTGCACTGGCAACACCAGTTGTTGTTGAAGCCACACTGACCGACCAAACCAAGAACGACCTCATCGAGGCGTTCATCACCAGCGTGGGAGCTGCACGATGAGCAGTGTCAAAGTAGAGGCATACGCACGCGCGTTGTTCGAAATTGCGCAGGCCGAGGGAACACTCGACCGCGTCGAAGACGAACTCTTTCGCGTGGCTCGTGCATTCGAATCCAACGAGCAGTTGCGTGCAACACTCACCGACAACACCATTCCAACCGAGCGTCGTCAACTTGTTGCCGAGCAGTTGTTGGGTGGCAAAGCATCCGACACCACAACGCAGTTGGTTTCGCTTGTCGTCAACAGCGGCCAAGTTCGTGAGTTGCCAGCGATCATCGATTCGTTGGTTAAGCGCGCATCAAGCGAAAAGCAGCAAGAAGTTGCCGAGATCCGCAGCGCCATTGCGCTCAGCGCCGATCAGCAAACACGCCTTGCTGCAGCGTTAGCAAAAGTGACGGGCAAGCCCGTCAACTTGAAAGTTGTTGTTGACCCAAGTGTTCTTGGTGGTCTCGTTGCTGTTGTTGGCGACGAAGTCATTGATGACACCGTTCGCACCCGCCTCGACCAATTGAAGACACGGATCTGATTTTTTGTTCTGAAAGGACACATTTATGGCTGAATTAACACTTTCCGCAAGCGACATTGCGGCGGCGATTACCAAGGGTCTTGATGGCTACAAGCCATCGACCGAGGCTCGCACCGTTGGTCGCGTCACCGAAGTAGGTGACGGTATTGCTCGCGTCAGCGGTTTGCCCGACTGCGCAGTAAACGAATTGCTCGAGTTCGAAGGTGGCGTTGTAGGTCTGGCGCTCAACTTGGACGAAGATTCGATCGGCGCCGTAGTTCTTGGCGAGGCATTCAGCATTGAAGAAGGCCAGCCAGTAAAAGCAACCGGACGCATTTTGTCGGTGCCAGTAGGCGATGCAATGTTGGGTCGCGTTGTCAACTCGTTGGGAACCCCAATCGACGGCAAAGGCGACATCGTTGGTTCCATCTCACGACGTGTAGAAGTTCAGGCGCCAGGCATCATGGGCCGCAAGCCAGTGCACGAGCCGCTGCAAACCGGTATCAAAGCAATTGACGCCATGACCCCAATCGGTCGTGGACAGCGCGAATTGATCATTGGAGACCGCAAGACCGGTAAGACCACGGTCGCGATCGACACCATCATCAACCAGCGCGGCTTAGGTGTGAAGTGCATCTACGTCGCTATTGGTCAGAAGGGTTCCACCATTGCTCAAACGGTAGAAGTGCTCCGTCAATACGGCGCACTTGAGTACACCGTTGTCGTGGCTGCTCCTGCATCCGATCCAGCACCGTTTAAATACCTCGCTCCTTACGCAGGTTGCGCAATGGGTCAGCACTGGATGGAAAACGGCGAGCATGCACTCGTGGTGTACGACGACTTGTCGAAGCAGGCAGAGGCTTATCGCCAGATGTCATTGCTCTTGCGCCGCCCACCAGGCCGTGAGGCTTACCCAGGCGACGTGTTTTACCTACACAGCCGCTTGCTCGAGCGTGCAGCAAAATTGAGCGATGCAAACGGTGCGGGTTCACTCACTGCTTTGCCAGTGATCGAAACCAAAGCTGGCGACGTGTCTGCGTACATTCCAACCAACGTGATCTCGATCACCGATGGTCAGGTGTACTTGCAAGACAACTTGTTCAAGTCGGGTGTTCGTCCAGCCGTCGACGTAGGTATCTCGGTATCTCGCGTGGGTGGTGCTGCACAGATCAAAGCAATGAAGAGCGTTTCGGGAACTCTGAAGCTCGACCTTGCACAGTTCCGTGAGTTGGAAGCATTCGCCACGTTCGGTTCCGAACTCGACCCAATCTCTAAGGCACAGTTGGAGCGCGGTTACCGCTTGGTGGAATTGCTCAAGCAGCCACTGAACAGCCCAATGCCAATTGAGGAGCAAGTTGTTTCGATATTCGCCGGAACGAAGGGTTACCTCGACTCCATTCCAGTTGGTGATGTTCGTCGATTTGAAAACGAATTGCTCGATCACATGCGCACACGTCATGCATCAGTGATTGCAGGAATCCGCCAAGACCCGAAGGCCGATGTGCCGAAGGATCTTCCGCAGATCGTGACTGCATTCAAAGAAGCATTCAAGGTCACATCCACAACGGCTAGCGCCGATCCAACTCGCACCGATGCCGGTGAAGTTGGCGAAGCCGCTAGCGCCAAGACACTCGCAACGGAGTAATCCATGGCTGGCGGTCAAGAGCGCATTCTGCGCGGACGAATTCGGTCCGTGCAAGCGACAAAGAAAATTACACGCGCAATGGAATTGATCGCTGCTTCGCGCATCGTCAAAGCCCAGCAACGTGTGATTGCCGCCGTTCCATATTCCGAGCGCATTACCGAAGTAGTGAAGGACTTGGCCGCTAGTGGTGCCGGAAACGATTCGCCTTTCCTGAAGTCGCGCGACCAGATTCGTACTACGTGCTACGTCTCGATCACTGCCGATCGTGGTTTGTGCGGCGGTTACAACTCGGGCGTCATGCGTGCCGTTGAAGGCGAGATCAAAGCCGATGTTCTTGCAAGCAAGGACTATTTGGTTGTTCCTATCGGCCGCAAGTCGGAAGGCTATTTCCGCTTCCGCGGTTACAAGATGGGCCAAGGATTCTCTGGTTTTTCCGACACTCCTGCATACGCAGATGCAAAGCGCATCGGCGAATACGTCGTCGATTTGTACACGAGCGGAAAAGTTGATCGGGTAGAGCTGGTGTACACCCGCTTTATTTCGGCTGGTTCGCAAGAAGTTGTGCGCCGCCCATTGGTTCCACTCGAGCGCGATGTAGTTGCTGGCGGCGATGGCAAACCAGAAAATGGTGGAGGCGGCTACGAATTTGAGCCAGATCCATCCGTCATTTTGGAAACATTGCTGCCGCGTTATGTCGAGGCCCGCGTGTATGCCGCGCTGCTCAATGCAGCAGCAAGCGAGCACGCGTTTCGTCAGCGCGCAATGAAATCGGCAACAGACAACGCCGAGGAAATCATCAAGAACCTCTCGCGCATTATGAACCGTGCACGTCAAGACTCAATCACCACAGAAATCATGGAAATCGTTGGCGGTGCCGAGGCCCTCGGCTCTGGCAAGTCCGCGTAACAGTTGTAGAAAATAGGAGCACATTATGAGCACAGCAACAGCAACCACAGGTTTGAAAGAAGGACGCGTAGTCGCGATTGCCGGTCCGGTAATCGACGTGGAGTTTCCACGTGGCGCCCTTCCAGAGTTGAACCAAGCACTTGAGTTCACCGTGATGGTGGACGGCAAGCCAAACAACGTGTTGGCCGAAGTGGCACAGCAGCTTGGCCACAGCCGAGTGCGTGCAGTGTGCTTGAAGCCAACCGACGGTTTGCGCCGCGGTACTCCAGTGCGCAACACCGGCCACGGCATCACCGTGCCAGTAGGCGACAAGACTCTTGGCCACGTATGGAACGTGTGGGGCGATTGCCTCGACGGCAACAACGATGACTTCAAAGATGCCGAGCGCTGGGAAATCCACCGCCCAGCACCAGACTTCGCAGCACTCGAGCCAAGCCGCCGCATGTTTGAAACAGGCATCAAGGTCATCGACTTGCTCACGCCATATCTCGCCGGTGGAAAGATCGGCTTGTTCGGCGG
>Ga0102915_1000293_pt1 | contig 15154 bp, 10 predicted proteins | sample Colrivmet1561A02_FD_78199 | JGI IMG/M metagenome (GOLD analysis project Ga0102915, IMG submission 78199) | Estuarine microbial communities from the Columbia River estuary - metaG 1561A-02 | ecosystem: Environmental > Aquatic > Marine > Intertidal zone > Estuary | place: USA: Columbia River...
TCTCCAACAAAAACAAAGTCTCCTGTAAAGAACATGACAGGTTCTGCGCTTGCTGGTGTATCCGTCAACAAAAAGCTGATGCTTTCCGGTGTATGTCCGGGCGTGTGCAGGGTTTCCATTTTCAGGTTCCCTACCATAAAGGTTGTACCATCCTTCAAGCCGACATGATCGAATTCATATTCCCAGCCTGGACCACCTTCATCCGATAGATAGAGCTTGGCACCGGTGAGGGCGGCAAGTTCGCGTGCACCAGAAAGGAAGTCTGCATGAATATGGGTTTCCAACACATGGGTGATGGTCATGTTGTTTTGCTTTGCGATGTCAAGGTAAGTATCCACATCGCGTTTTGGATCGATGACGGCGGCAACACCCGCTTTTTGACATCCGATGAAATAACTGGCTTGGGCAAGGGTTTTGTCGTAAACGTGTTGAAAAAACATGGATTGATTTTTAATATTTTTAAATCGTATGCTGTTGTCCTCTTAACGCACTTGCGTTAAAAGATGGGGAGTTGATTTTATTTGAAAAAAAGTTCTTTTAAAATTATGTAAATACCCATTACCAAAACGAACCAGCCAAATCCTTTTTTGAGGAGTTCAGCTGATACTTTTTTGCTCATCGCATTGCCGATAAAAGTACCGACAATGGCCAACGCAGTGACAGAAATTAAAAGGGTCCAGTCCATGGATTGTTTTCCCAGGTCGCCGGTGAAGCCCATGAGTGATTTGGCAGCGATGATCATCAGGGATGTGCCGATGGCCTGTTTCATGGGGAGTTTGCTGAACAACACCAGTGCCGGTATGATCAGGAATCCGCCACCGGCGCCAACAAGTCCGGTTAACATGCCCACTATTGCGCCTTCCAGCAGGATCATGGGGTAATTGAAAACCTGAGGACCTTGTTCTTCCATTGTTTTATCCTGGCTGCGGATCATGGATACGGAGGCAAAGACCATGAGGATGGCAAAAATCATCATCATCATCAATGCCTTGGTCACAACCAAGGAACCGATAGTGAACAATTCAGCAGGGATGGCAGGAACGATGAATGCGCGGGTGGCATATACGGCAATGATGGATGGTATTCCAAAGATGATGGCGGTCTTAAAATTGATCTCTCCATTTTTGTATTTTGGAAAAACGCCAACCAGGCTTGTTGATCCAACGATGAACAAGGAATAGGCGGTTGCCATCACCGGGTCAACATCAAAAAGATAAACCAGTACAGGGACGGTCAGGATGGACCCGCCGCCGCCAATAAGCCCGAGCGAGATGCCAATAACCAGTGATGCGAAGTAGCCCAATATTTCCATGTGTAAATTTTCTTAAAGCAAAGTTGAATCATGCCGACAACATAGCGTGTGACTGATGTCACGCAGGTTGTTTTTTGTAACAGTGATTTAAATCACTGTTTGTAATGGGCATAAAGGTCAACTTTGAATTTGATATCATTGTACAATTTTAAAAAAATAATACATCCCTCAATGAAAGCGGAAAATTCGCCCTATCAGACCATCTGTCTCCGACCACAATGTTGTAATTTGTGCAAAAGACAATATGAAAAAAGGACTAATGGCATTGCTTTTGAGCATGATAGTGTTGGCTGGATTTGCGCAAGAAAAAAAGTTGAGTGTGGTATGGGATCTATCCAGCGCCGATACTGCGGTTCAGGCTGCTGTATTTCGCCAGGTCAACAATGCCAAGGCCTTGGTGCCAGACCTTCAGGTAGAAGTGGTTTTTCATGGGCAGGCCATATTGGCCTTGATGAACGATTCTACGCAGTTTGCGGCAAGGGTTAAGGTAGCCAAAGAGAAAGGGGTTACGCTTGCTGTTTGCAACAATTCGCTCAAGCGCCTGAAAATAGATCCTTCCAAGCTGATGGCTGAAACCACGGTTGTGCCCAGCGCTGTAGTGGAACTGATCAAAAAACAGGCCGAGGGATGGAGTTACCTCAAGGCAAGCCATTGATCGACTACTATATTTTGTGCAATTGTCTACCCTCTCTATTTATTGTGCTTTTTTAATCTTTGGGTCGATGAATTCCCAATCCAAAATATGGGGATGAATATGCTCCCTTTGTGCAACCTCCATCATTTCCCTGATCAGTTCCGGATGTGCAGCAGCCACATTGTTTTTTTCATACCGGTCTGTCTCCATATTGAAAAGCTCCCAGGCGCCTGAAGGATCTTTTCTCACATTTCTTTTGATCCCTTTCCAATTACCTATCCTCACCGCCAGTTGGCCGCCATTTTCAGGATATTCGAAGTAAAAGAAGGGATGATTTTTTTGTGCAGCAGGCTGACCCATCAACGTGGGCAACAAGGAAATGCCATCTAAGTTGGGCACTGGTTTTCCTGTCAATGCGGCAAGGGTGGGCATGATATCATATTGCACAGAGGCATGGCCTGAAACGGTATTGGGCGCAATTTTCCCCGGCCATCTTGCAATAAAAGGTACACTGATCCCGCCTTCGTAAAGATCCATTTTCAGCCCCCTGAGTCCGGCTACACTGTTAAAGAATTTTGAATCAACGCCAGCAGAAAAAGTGGCCCCATTGTCGCTGGAGAACATGATGATGGTATTTTGGTCAAGCCCCAACTTTTTTATTTTTTCCATGATGATGCCTACTTGATCGTCCAGGAAGCTGATCATGGCGGCATACGTAGAACGGGGATATTTTGTGGCAGCATATCCTTTTTGTCCGTAATAGGGCTGCTCCTCAAATAAGCCGATGTATTTTTTCACGTACTCATCAGGTGCCTGTAAGGAAAGATGGGGCAAGGTATAAGGCAGGTAAAGGTAAAAAGGCTTGTTCTTGTTTTTGTCGATAAAGCCCAGCGCTTTTTCTGTCATTTTTGCCGGTGCATAATCATTGCCCTTGTAGTAATTGAAGTCTGCATCGGTGGCGTGCACAGTATCTTTGATGGGTTGGTGAACATTGATGAAATGGTTGTTCAGGGAATCCCATTTGTCGTTTTCCCAAAGATGGGTGGGATAAAAATTATGTGCCTGTTTTTGGTCGAGGTAACCATAGTAATAATCAAATCCATGGTTCAAAGGACTGCCCGTTGTTCCGGTGACACCCATCCCCCATTTTCCAACCAGTGCAGTATTGTATCCCCTTTCCTTCAGCATTTTTGCAACAGTATAGGCACCTTCGTGCAAGGGCATTTGTCCGCCTTCCTTGTCGTCATCAAATCCACCCATTTCATAGTTGCCGCGGATATAGGAATGGCCGGGATGTTTTCCTGTCATCAACATGCAGCGTGATGGTGCGCATACAGGAGCACTGCTGTAATGTTGTGTGAACCGCATTCCCTCTTTTGCCATGCGATCAAGGTTGGGGGTCTTGATTTTTGTTTGCCCGTAGCTGCCCAGCTCCCCATACCCAAGGTCGTCAGCATAAATATAGATGATGTTGGGTTTGGATTGCTGTGCGGATGATGTGGCGAGGCAGAGGGCAAATAGCGCTGCGAGAAAAATTTTTGGCATATTGTTTTTTTGAATGGCTTGATTCAAGCTGTAAAATAGAAAAAAACGCCTTCAATTTGAAGGCGTTTTAAAAAGATTTACCAGCCAGGATTTTGCCCCAAGGCGGGATTGAGTGTTTTCTCTTTTTGAGGGATGGGCCAGAGATAATGTTTTGAAGCATCAAAGGTCTTGATAACGCTAGGAACCAGGACAGTAACCGGAGTTGTACCTGAGTAATAAGTGATGCCCTTAACCGGACCAGTCATTACCTGTTGGGCTGTTTTCCATCTTCTGATGTCAAAAAGATGAATGCCCTCAAAGGCAAGCTCAAGAACCCGCTCTCTTCTTACTGCAGCGCGAAGTTCAGCTTGTGTCATTCCGGTAACAAGTGCAGGAAGTCCGACATCAGATCGGGTCCTGACCTTGTTGATGGCATCATACACGGTAGCATCTATTTGATTCTGTTCAATTTTGGCCTCAGCATATGTTAGTAGCACTTCTGCGTAGCGCATCAGGATGAAGTTCAGGCCACTTGCACCTGGATTGGCAAAGTCTTCAGCAGAAACGTATTTTTTCAAGGAGAACCCAGTCGTGGTATTGTACTGTGTTTTTCCAATCTCATCACCGCCGCCCATACCGGGAACAGGTTTGAAAGGAATGCCGCTGGGCAAAGGATCGCCATCAACATACATGGTAAACCGCATTCTTGGATCACGGTTGGTATAAGGGGTTTTAGGATCAAACCCTGATGTGGCATCCGTGATGGCTTTCCCATTCTTCATGGTATACAGGTCTGCCAGGTCTTTTGTCGGAACAAAAGTGCTGCCACTGGATTTTTGGCTGTAAGGTCCCATAAAAGTAAAGGCATTATGGGTGTTGGTGCCAGCAAGGAACTGCTTGTCAAAAACAACCTCTACGCTGTTTTCATTCGCATAGGTAAACAGTTTTCCGTATTCTGCAATGAGGTTGTACACGTTCAGGTCCATCACAGATTTTGCTGCAGCGGAGGCTGTGGCAAAATCACCAGACCACAATGCAGCCCTTGCTTTCAGGGCCAGTGCTGTACCTTTTGTTACTCTCCCTCTGTCTGCACCAGAAAAGCTGTTGGGTAGCAATGCTGATGCTTCGGTGAGCTCCTTGTCAATGAAGGACCAAACCTCTGCAACCTTTGATCTTGTTGCAGACAGACCATCTGTAGTGGGGATGGTATTTTTGATCAGCGGCACATCACCATAGAGCCCTGCCAGCTTCATGTAGGCATAGGCACGAAGCACACGGGCCTCGCTTTTGAATTGGTTGATCAGGGCAGTATTGGTTGTTTTGATTTTATCGATGTTTTCCAAAACGTAATTGGCGAGGAATATGCTTCTGTAAGCAGTTTGCCACTCTGTTTGAATCCTGGAGTGCGAAGCATCGTAGGTGCCGTTTTCAATATTGTATTCAACGGTGAATACTGTATTGGTATGTCCGATCTCTGTAATACCATCCAATACAAAAAGGTTGGTGGCATCAAGGTTGGCATATATGGAGTTTACTGCATAGCGTGCATCAGCCTCTGTTTTCCAATAAATCTCAGATGATACGCGGTCATTGGGAATTGTTTCGAGCACATTTTTTTTACAAGATTGGAAAACAGTTCCAACGATGGCCAAAAAGCATCCAAGGTATTTGATATTTCTTTTCATTGTGTTCTGTTTAGTCAATTAAAAATTGATGTTGAGTCCATAGGTATACAAGGAGGTCTGGGGATAGTAGGTAGCCCTTCCAGAATCGGCCTCAGGATCCAATCCCCATTCATTCAATTTTGAAATGGTAAAGAGGTTGGTTCCGGATACATATACCCTTGCAGCGCTGATTCCAATCTTTTTACAGATGGATGCAGGGATGGAGTACATCAGCTGAACGTTTTTGAGTCTTAGATAGGAGCCATCAATGATCAGCCTGTCTGAGGTACCGACATTTCTGAAATCACTTTTTCTTGGTAACGGAAATTTGGCATTTGGTCTTTCAGGCGTCCAGTAGTTGTTGGCAACCATCTTGTGTGTGAACGCCTCAGCGATTCCAATTTCTGTGATACCGCCAGACAACCTTGTATCAACCTGGGCTGCCCCCTGCAAAAGGAAGTTGAGGCTGAAGTTTTTGTAAGAGAAGTCTGAACTGAGTCCGAAGGTATATTTCGGAAAGGGGTTTCCAATCATTGCCCAGTCATCAGCTGTAATCTTTCCGTCTTTGTTGAGGTCAACAAATTTGACATCACCTGGTTTTGTGCCTGGTGCAATGGAGGGATAGCTGGCAACGTCAGCCGCATTTTGGAAATAGCCATCTGTCTTGTACCCCCAATGGGCATTGAAAGGCAGGCCAACTTTTACAATATAACGGGGGTCCAACTCATAAGAGTTGTTGATGAAAGGTCCGGCACCCTTGAGGTCGATCACCATGTTGTTGTTGATGGCCAGGTTACCATTAATGGCGTATTGAAACTTGTGTTGGTTGTTTTTAAAACCAAGCGTGAATTCCCAGCCCTTGTTATCAATTATACCTGCATTCTGTGTTGAAGAAGTAAATCCTGTAACCACAGGGAGTGGCAATGCGAGCAAAATTCCAGAAGTTCTCTTCTTGTAATAATCAACCGAAAAGGAAAGCTTGTTGTCCAGCAATTGGGCTTCAAGTCCAAGATCGGTTTGGTCATTGGTTTCCCAGGTAATGGTCGGATCAGCCAGACCGGTTTGTGAAAATGACTGTGCAGCCGTACCCCCGAAGGAATAAGAACCTTGGGACAGCGATGCAAAATAGCTGTACAATGGAACCGTTTGGTTTCCTGTCTGGCCCCAGGATCCCCTGACTTTAAGGTCAGAAACAGGGAGGTTCAGGTCATCAAAGAACTTCTCCTTTGATATCCTCCAAGCGCCGGAGAAAGAGGGGAAAAAGCTGAACTGGTTGTCGCCTGTGAAGCGCGAAGAGCCATCATAGCGGGCATTCCCTTCCAAAAGGTATTTTCCATCAAAGCTGTAGTTGATTCTTGTGAAACCAGAACGGAGACCGTATTTGTATTCTGAACCCGAGTTGTTTTTGGTGGCATCGTTTGCACCCTGACCGATGGATTGAATATCATTGTTGTAGAATCTTTCACGGTATGCAGACAGTCCTGTACCCTGGTTGTACAGTTCAGAATACCCAAGAAGCCCACGCAATTCGTGTTTGTTCAGCTTTTTGGAATAGTTCAAGAGATAGTTGGTCGTCAATTCCGTGTTGCGGTCCCTTCCCTCAGTCAGCGTATTGTTCGCAACGGTGAATGTTCTTGCATTGATGGCATCATAGTTGATATATGCATTTTGGAATGCCTTTGTTTCCGCATAGTTGATGACCGCTGAAACTTGTGCCGAGAAAACCAGGTCAGGCAGGATTTCATAATCCAGCTTTCCAGATCCGTAGAGGTAGTGGGTCGCGATTTTATTATAACCGGACTTTTCAGCCAACATCAGGGGGTTGGATGTTTGTTGGCTCAGGCCATATGTACCATCTGCATATTTAGGATAAGCGAAAAGTGTACCATGGATGAAACGGTTGAATACATCTCCGCTGAAGGGTGTTTTTGACAGGTTGTACCTGTAGTTGATGTCTGTACTCAACTTGAGCTTGGGGCTCAATTGCATATCATTGTTCATCCTCAATTCACGGATATTTGCACCATAATTGGCTGCAATGCCATCCTGGTCCATGTACCGGAAACTTACCCTTGTTCTTGAAAAGTCATTTCCACCGCTAAAGGAAAAATTATGGCTCTGCTGAGGGGCAGCCTTTAAAACTGTTTGGAACCAGGTGTTGGGAAGTGGATATTTTTCCCTGTCAGTGGCGGTAATCCATGATTGGATGCTTGATTCTGTGTAACGGGATGGAATGGCAAGTCCTTGATTGGTATGTGCAAGCACCTGATACCGCATATAATCTTCAAGGCCCATCATTTCCGGGCTGTTGACAGATTGTTGAATGGCATAATATCCATTGTAAGAGGCTTGAATTTTGCCAGACTTGCCTCGCTTGGTGGTAACCAACACAACGCCATTGGCTGCCCTTGAACCATAGATTGCTGTTGAGGATGCATCTTTCAAAATTGAAATGGATTCAACATCTTCAGGGTTTAGTGTAAAAAGGGTTTGTTCAACACCATCTACAATGATAAGTGGGGAACTGTTCCCAGAGCTGTTTCCACTAAAAGTGGTGATACCCCTGATGCGCATTGTAGCTGCGGAGCGTCCAGGTTCTCCACCCCTGTCTAGAACAGTCAGTCCTGGTGCCTGACCCTGGAGGGCCTGCTGAAGATTGGACACCGGGCGCCTGACAAGGTCTGCACCCTTTATTTGTGAAACCGAGCTGGTCAGGCTTACCTTTTTCTGGGTTCCATATCCAACTACCACTACATCCTCCAAATCATTTTTGGCCATTGCAAGAGAAATGGTCAAGGAAGAGGCTGCGTTTTTGATGATGATGACCTGGCTTGAATAACCAATTGAACTGATTGTAATCTGGTCCCCCGTTTTACCTGCAAGAACGAATTCACCATTTGCATTGGTTTGCGTTCCCTTTACAGAGCCTTTGGTGGTAACTGTAGCACCTTCAACGGGTTTGTTGTCTGAGGCGGAAATGACAACTCCCTTGATTGTTGTTTGTGCATACAGTTGGGTGCAGAAAAGACCGATTGATAACCATACCGTCAAAAGCAGCTTTTTGTGTTTGCTGATCATATTTTTTGTTTTAATATAGACAATAATATTGATATACAGATGCGCAAACGATTGCGCACCAATCAAATCGGATTACCGAATGTGATTTGTGTTTTGGATTACCAGCGTTGCAGGAACTTTTTCATGATAGAAAAGATCTTTTATATGTTCTTCTTTCATCGCGCGGATCATTGTTTCCATGGCCTGTTCGCCTTGTCCGTAAGGGTATTGTTCAACAGACAAAAGGGGCGGATAGGCCGTATAGTCCGTAATCGACAGGTTTGAATAGCTTACAAAAGCAATGTCTGCATTGATCTTGACACCCTGCAAATGCGCAAATTGTGTAGCATCCATGTGCACGTAGTCGTTGAAGGATATGATGGCTGTTGGCCTGGTTTTTAGTGAAAGGAGTTTTTTGATGGCGTTGGTCGTTCCTTCTTTGGTGAGGTCAGTGCTTTCAAAATAGCGCATATCGATTTTCATCTTCTTTTGCGAAAGCGCTTGCTTGTATCCTTCCATTCTTTCCTTGCTGGCTGTGAGATTGGCGGGGCCATTGATCATGGCGATCTTTCTGTATCCGCGGCTGTACAACCAGTTCACCATATCGATGGTGCTTTTGAAGATGTCGCAGTACACTTTGTGAACATCCGGCTGGTCGGGAACCCTGTCAAAAAAAACCACTGGAATCCCAGCATTTTCAATCTCCTTGAGGTAACTGATCTTGTTGGTGTTTTTTGAAAGCGAGATGATGATACCATCTACCCTTTGTCGTTTCATTGTTTCAACAACCCGCTTTTCTATGGCAGGATCATCATGGCTTTGTCCGAACAGGATGGTATAGTCGTACTGGATAGCTGCGGCTTCTATTCCGCTGATGGCCTGTGAAAAAAATTCTTCTTTGATGGAGGGCAACACCACGCCAATGACAGCAGTTTTTTGTTGCTTGAAAAAAATGGCCTGGGCATTGGGCTCGTATTTCATTTTGCGTGCGAGTTCTTTCACGCGTTCTTTTGTTTTGGGTCCAATCCTTGGATGGTCATGCAACGCCCTCGATACCGTGGATATCGATACGTTCAGCCTCAGGGCTATTTCCTTGATGGTAGGATGGTTGGCACTCATGTTCGTTGGAGATGAAGTTACTGAAAAACATCAGCCATGTGTGCAATCCCAGAGAGTTTTTTAGCGGCTTCTTGAAGGGTTTCATCACGCTTGGCAAAACAAAACCGCAATACCTGGTCATCGTTTCCATCTGCATAAAAAGCAGCAACGGGTATCGTGGCTACACCAATTGTTTTGGTCAGTTGAATGGCAAGTTCCATGGCGGGCATCTCGCCTAATTTTTCATACGTGGCACAAACAAAATAACTCCCCGATGAATTGAGCATGGTAAAGGGCGAGGCCTTCATTTCATGAAGAAAAAGGTCCCTTTTTTGTTGCATGAAAGAGGATAGGCCCAAATACCGTTCTTCCTTCTGGAGATGAGCCGCCAGTGCAACCTGTGTGGGTGTAAAACAACAGAAGGCATCAAACTGGTGGATCTTCCTGAACTCCGCTGTCAGGGCCGATGGCGCAACGCAGTATCCCAGCTTCCATCCGGTGCAGTTGTACACCTTCCCAAAGGAAAAACAAACAAAACTCCTTGAAAACAATTCAGGATATTTCAGGATGCTGTTGTGCCTCAATCCATCGAATACCAAATGTTCATAGACCTCATCACTGATCAGGAAAATGGAGGTATCGCGCAGCAAATCCTGGAGGATCAACATGTCTTCGTGTGCCAACACACTTCCCGTAGGATTGTGCGGTGAGTTGATGATGATGGCTTTGGTTTTGCTGGTGATGGCATTTTTTACTTTTTCCCAATTGATCTTGTAGCTGGGAAACTCAAGGGGTATGCGAACCGGAATGCCACCATTGACGACGATGTTGGGGATATAACTGTCATAGGCGGGCTCAAAAACGATTACTTCATCTCCCGGCTGGAGAATGGTAGTGAAGGCTGTGTAGATGGCATAGCTGCCGCCTGGTGTGATGGTAATGTTTTCTGAAGGGGAAAAATTGTTGCCATAGCATCGTTGGATTTTTGCAGCGATGGCTTCCCGAAGGGGCATGTATCCCGCCATGGGAGCATACTGGTTATGGCCATCGGCGATGGCCTTGGCTGCCAATGCCGCCAATTCCTCATCCATTGGAAAATCCGGAAAACCCTGCCCAAGGTTGATGGCACCATGTTCTGCAGCGAGGGCGCTCATCACCGTGAAAATGCTGGTGCCGGTATTGGGAAGTTTGGAGTTGATGGAGTGCATTATTTTTTACAAATACTTATCTCCCTTGTTGCGTTTGATTTCTGCAACGTACTGTTTGATCTCTTGCTCTTTTTCTTTTTTGCAGATCATCAGCACATCTTCGGTATCAACGATGATATAGTCGTTCAATCCCTGGAGCAGCACAAGTTTCTTGTTGGGAACGTGCACCATGTTGTGTGTTGCATCAATCACTATCACCTCAGAACCAGAAACAGCATTGCCCAGGTAATCCTTTTCCATGTTTTCATGGGCAGAGTTCCATGTTCCAAGATCACTCCAGCCAAATGAAGAAGGGATAATATAGACATTGTCTGCTTTTTCCATCACTGCATAGTCGATGGACACATTCGTGCAAAGCGGATAGATTTTTTCGATGGCCGCTTTTTCTTTCTCGGTATTGAACAGGCTTTTTTCAGCCTCAAATATTTCTGCCAGTTCAGGAAGGTGCTTTTCAAATGCAGCAACGATATTGTTCACCTGCCATACAAAGATGCCCGCATTCCAAAGAAATTCACCGCTGGAAACAAAGGTCTTTGCAAGGTCTGCATTCGGTTTTTCTGTAAAGGTTTTTACCTTGTATACATTGTCGCTCGCAGGTTGTTGTTCAAACTGGATATAGCCATAACCCGTGTTGGGGTGGCTGGGCTTGATGCCCAGGGTAATCAATGCTTTGTGGGCTTTGACAAAACCCGTGGCCTCCAGGCAAACCTTCGTGAATGCTGTATCATCGAGGATGATATGGTCTGCAGGTGCACAAATCAATATTCCTTTTTCATTCAATTGCTGCAACTTGTAGGAGATATAGGCAATGCAGGGCGCTGTGTTCTTTCTGGAAGGCTCCGCTACAATGTTTTTGACCGGAATTTCAGGAAGCTGGTCTCTTACAATTTCAACGTATTCCTCTGAGGTGACAATATAAATATTCTCTAAAGGAATGAATTTTTTGAAACGGTCATGGGTGGCTTGTATGAGCGTCCTGCCCGTGTTGAGGATATCAAGGAATTGTTTGGGATAAGAAGTGCGGCTTATGGGCCAAAACCTGCTTCCGATTCCACCAGCCATGATGGCTACATAATGGTTGTTGTTCATCATAATGTTGCTTAAATGATACCTTCCCGTATCAGGTCATGTAAATGTATGACACCTGCATAGTGTTTATCTTCTGTAACGATCAGTTGCGTGATATTGTTTTTTCTCATCCTGTCCAGCGCATCAACTGCAAGGGCATCGCCCTCAATTGTTTTTGGATCAATGCCCATGATGTCCTTTGCAGTTGTGTTGAGGATGTCGTTCCCTTTCTCCAACATTCTCCTCAGGTCACCATCTGTGATGACACCCTTCAGGGTATCGTTTTCATCCAGCACGGCGGTAAGGCCCAGCCTTTTTTGGGTAATTTCAACAATTACATCCTTGATTGAACTGTTTTGGTTTACGGCAGGGCGCTCATTCAACTTGCTCAGGTCACTGACTCGGAGGTATAATTTTTTGCCCAGGCTTCCGCCGGGATGAAATTTTGCGAAATCGGAAGAGGAAAAGCCTTTTGCTTCCATCAGACAAACAGCGAGGGCATCGCCCATGGCCAGTTGTGCGGTGGTGCTGGAAGTGGGGGCAAGGTTGTTGGGGCAGGCCTCCTGGCTGACGGTGGTATTGAGCAGCAGGTCTGCACCCAGGGCCAGTGAGGAGTTCATATTTCCTACCATGGCAATCAGTTTGTTGCCAAGGTTCTTGATCAGGGTAACCAAGACCTTGATCTCAGGGCTCTCTCCACTTTTTGAGATGATCATTACAATATCGTCTTGCTGAACCATGCCCAGGTCTCCGTGGATGGCATCAGCAGCGTGCATGAAAATGGATGGCGTTCCGGTACTGTTGAGGGTGGCAACGATTTTTTGGCCGATGATGGCACTTTTCCCAATTCCGCTGACCACAAGCCGGCCTTTCATGTTGTCGAGGAGGTGCACAACCTCAACAAATGATTCGTCAATGAATTCCCTCAATTCCATGATTGAGGCGGCCTCGATGGAAAGGGTTTGTTTGGCAATTTCCTTTATGGAGATATTCTGCATTTGCAATGGTTACGAAGCCCCGTGGCGTGGTTGAAGTGTAAAAGTACCATAATTTAAAGATGTTTGAAAACCTGTTCTCTGAGGAATTCTGCCCTATTATCGGTAAATTTGTATGAAACTGGTATAATAAGAAAGCCTGAGTGGAACCAATTGCTTAAATTATGGTTCTCGAATCACACATTATATCAACCAATACCAGCATCAACCTCTAATGTCTTCATCCAAGAATAAAAAAACAGCAAAAAATCCAATAAAACATTCTGGAGTGGAGCATGATTTGTTTTCTCCACTAAGACTATACTTTGGTTTTGATGCCTTCAGGGGAAACCAGGAAGCCATTATCAACGATGTACTCAATGGCAATGACACCTTTGTCATCAAGCCCACCGGAGGGGGTAAAAGCCTCTGTTATCAACTCCCTGCCATGATCAGTGAGGGTTGCGCCATTGTGGTTTCCCCCCTTATCGCCCTCATGAAAAACCAGGTAGACCTTGTCAGGGGCTATAGCAGCAATGACAATGTGGCCCATTTTCTGAACTCAACCCTTTCAAAAAAAGAGATCAAAGAGGTGCATGATGACTTGAATGCCGGCACCACAAAAATGCTTTACGTTGCTCCCGAGACACTTACCCGGCAGGAAAACCTCGATTTTTTCAGCGGTCTGAAAATTTCTTTTTTTGCTGTGGATGAGGTCCATTGCATTTCAGAATGGGGGCATGATTTCAGGCCTGAGTACCGCCGTTTGCGGGAAATGATGGACCAGATTGATGCAAAAGTGCCTGTCGTTGCTTTAACCGCCACCGCAACCCCCAAGGTCCAGGGAGATATCGTACACAACTTAGGGTTAAGGAACCCGCATATTTATCTTTCTTCCTTCAACAGGCCCAACCTGGAATATGAGGTCAGGCCCAAGGTGAGAAAAGACCAGACCATCAAGGGAATGGTCAAGTTCATTCATGAGAACAAGGGCAAGAGCGGGATCATTTATACCTTGAACAGGAAGACAACGGAAGAGCTGGCAGAACTCTTGAATGTCAACGGTATCAAAGCAGGTGCTTACCATGCTGGCCTCGACAGCAAGTTGCGTGCTGAGCGACAAGACAAGTTTTTGAATGAAGACATGCAGGTGATTGTGGCAACCATTGCGTTTGGCATGGGCATCGATAAGCCTGACATTCGATTTGTTATTCATTACAATATTCCGAAGAGCCTGGAGAACTATTACCAGGAAACCGGCAGGGCAGGCAGGGATGGCATGGAAGGCAAGTGCATCCTGTATTATTCGCACAAAGATGTTTCCAAGTTGGAACATTTTCTGCGCGACAAGCAATTGAGCGAAAGAGAGCTCGGTGGCCAGCTGATTGATGAGATGGTTGCCTTTGCCGAAACTGGACAGTGCAGGAGAAAAGTGCTGATGAACTATTTTGGTGAAAAGTACATGGCCGATAACTGTGGCGCTTGTGACAATTGCCTCCACCCCAAAGAACAGATTGAGGCAAAGGCCAATACAGTTAAACTGCTCAAAGTAATCAAGGCCCTGGACGAAAGATTCGCGGTTGATTATGTTGTCAACATCACCATTGGCAGGTTGATCCCGCAAATAAAAATGTACAGGCATGATGAGCTTGCGGTTTTTGCAACGGGTGATGATGAGCCAGAACTCTACTGGACCTCATTGATCCGCCAGATGTTGCTGGAAGGACTTTTGCAGAAAGACATTACCGAACAAGGCATATTGAAGATCAGCAAAGAGGGTACGCAGTTCCTTAAAAAACCGGTATCTTTTTCAATGACCATGGGAAATTTCTATGAAGACGCCTATGAGGATGATGATGAAGCGGTGGCAGATGGCGGGGGACCTGCTACAACGGATCCACAGTTGTTTGAGATGCTCAAACAACTCAGAATGCAGTTTGCCAAAGAGAAAAAGCTTCCTCCTTTTGTGATCTTTCTTGAAACTTCACTGGAAGCCATGGCCACCCAATATCCAACAACGCTTGTTGAGCTTGAAAAAATCAGTGGTGTCAGCAAGGGCAAAGCCATCCGGTATGGGCAAACCTTTGTGGACCTGATAGCAAAATATGTGGTTGAAAATGACATCACCAAGCCAGATGATTTTGTGATGCGAAGTGTAGTCAACAAAAATGGAGACAAGGTTTTTATCATACAACAGGTAGATAAAAAAGTAGGGCTCGATACCATTGCGAAGAACCGCGACATGAAAATCGAGCAATTGCTTGAGGTGATGGAAACCATTGTTGCCGGCGGCACAAAGCTCAACCTGGATTATGCCATTGACCAGATGGTAGACCAAGACGATCAGGAAGACATCCTGGAATACTTCAAGAGCTGTGAAACCAGCAGCCTTGATGTAGCCAAAGAAGAACTTTCAGATCTTGATCTGGAGTGGGAGCAGTTGAAAATCATGCGGATCAAGTTCCTCAGTGTTTATGGGATGTAACATGCGCACAAAACCACTTAGTCTACTTAATTTGTGCACTAATAAATTAAGCCTATCTTTATACCATAATTTTCGTTGATGTACAGGGCAACAAAAACACTGGTCATGATTGCATTTTTGATGGGTATCA
>Ga0102915_1000296_pt1 | contig 15107 bp, 8 predicted proteins | sample Colrivmet1561A02_FD_78199 | JGI IMG/M metagenome (GOLD analysis project Ga0102915, IMG submission 78199) | Estuarine microbial communities from the Columbia River estuary - metaG 1561A-02 | ecosystem: Environmental > Aquatic > Marine > Intertidal zone > Estuary | place: USA: Columbia River...
AAATGACAATGCGAAGGCGTATTTTTGCACCCTCATTGGAGAGATGGCAGAGCGGTCGAATGCGGCGGTCTTGAAAACCGTTGACTGTTACAGGTCCGGGGGTTCGAATCCCTCTCTCTCCGCCCGATTCAATTTCACATTGTTTCAATACCTTCGAAACCGTTGTCCTGCAACGGTTTCTTTGTTTTATAGAACCACCTTGACTACCTTATGCAAAGACAGTTGGTCTGACGCAGTTCCGATCCAAACATCGTACAGTCCAGCCTCCAGCAGGGGCTTGCCAGCTTCATCGAAATACGACAAATCCTTGGCGCCCATCGTGAAAGTAACGGGTTGTTTTGCTGCTGAGAGATTGTTCGTTGTGAATTTGTTCGCGGCAACAGCCCACGCAATCTTCTGGAAGCCTTTCAACTCCTTTAACGGTCTGGTGAATGTTGCGCTGCGCTGATGCGTATAAAGCTGAATTATTTCCGAATGGGCCATCCCAGAAATATTTTCAGCGGAAATAACAAACTGCACCTGGGCATTCGCTTGGGTTGCATCTAAGGTTAATGTATCGTTGTTTTGACTGCCATCACCCCAGCCCAACCCCGTTGTTCCGTAGCTCAATCCATGTCCGAAAGCAAATAATGGAGAATTAGAGATGTCCAAATACTTCGAGGTATACTTTTGCTTTTCGTCGTACGGACGGCCCGTGTTTTTTGCATTATAATAGATAGGAACTTGTCCAACTGACCGCGGAAACGTCATCGTCAATTTTCCACTGGGCGATGTTTCACCAAACAGCACGTCGCGCACAGCCATGCCCGCTTGGGTACCGGGGAACCATGTCAACAAGATGGATGTAGCCAAACCCACTTCCTCACTCAAATCCAAGGGGCGACCGGTCATGACCAACAGCACGATGGGTTTGCCGGTGGCGGCCAGCGCGCGCAACAGGGCTTTCTGGTTTTCGGGCAGTTTGATGTTGCTTCTGCTGGCAGCTTCACCGCTCATGCCGAAGGTTTCACCGAGGTATACCACCGCCACATCGGATTTTTGTGCCAGCGCCACGGCTTCTTGAATTAAGGTTTCGGGCGATTTTTCTGATTTTTCAATCATTCCACCGTGTTCATTCAATCGAGCGATTAAAGCAGGTTCTTCGAGCATGTTGCATCCTATAGCATATTGATTATCGTTTTCGCCAGCCAAATTTCGGTTATCGATGCTTATTTTGGGTAGATCATCGAGCTGACGTACATCGCTCTGTATGGGTTGACCGTCCCATTTTGCGCCCTTGTGTAAAGCTTCCCACAAACTGATGGCTTTTTGATGATCGCCCGCGCCGCTCCAGTTGCCGATGAGGTTGCGTTTGTCTTTGATGAAAGGGCCAATCCATGCGATTTTCGCGCCTTGGTTCAAGGGCAAAAGTTTTGCGGATCCTTTAGTTTCGAAAGCCGCGCCATCAGACGGTTTGGTGAGTGCTCCTTGGCCGTTCTGAAGCAACACAAATGACTCCACTGCCGCTTGATACGCGACATCACGGTGTGCGTTGGATAGGTGATATTGCGCTGGGCCTTTGTCGTTGAGATTGCGGTATGGGTCTTGGAACAAACCCAAGCGATATTTCGTTTCCAAAATTCTTCGACAGGCCAAATCTACGGTGGATTTGCTCACCTGTCCGCTCTTCACTAATTCGGGCAGTTTGTTGAGGAACAATTCAGAGACCATGTCCATGTCGGATCCGGCGTACAGCGACCTAGCAGCCACCGTAACTTCATCGCCCATGCCGTGATTGATGAGTTCAGCGATGCCTGTATAATCCGTGCTCACCATTCCGTTAAAGCCCCATTCTTTGCGCAACACATCGGTCAAAAGCCAGCGATTGCAGGTGGCGGGGGTGCCGTTGATGTCGTTGAACGATGCCATCGCTGAGCCCACGCCGGCGTCTATGCAAGCCTTATACGGCGGAAAATAGTCGTTGTACATTTTGTAGGTGCTCATGTCCACAGTGTTGTAATCGCGACCCGCTTCGGCGGCGCCATACAATCCGAAATGTTTCACACAGGCCAAGATGTTATTGGGCTGATTGAGTTGGAATTGTTGTTGTCCTTGGTAGCCTTTTACCATGGCTGCACCCACGGCTGAACCCAAATAGGGGTCTTCACCGGCGCCTTCACTCACCCGTCCCCAACGCGGATCCCGGGCGATGTCTACCATCGGAGAAAAAGTCCAATTGAGTCCGTCTGCAGTGGCTTCCACAGCGGCTACTTTGGCGGTTTGTTCCACCAAATTTATGTTCCAGGTACAGCTCAATCCCAAGGGAATGGGGAATATGGTGCGATGTCCGTGTATCACATCAAACCCAAACAACAGCGGTATGCCTAGGCGGGTTTCTTTGATGGCTTTTTGCTGCAGTTTGCGCACGGCTACTGGTGTGAAGGTGTTGAATACACCACCAACCATGCCTTTTTGGATTTTGCCTTCCACGTCTTTCGACAGCACCGGTCCGGTTACATCAAAACCCACCGTGGGTAGGTTCAACTGCCCGATTTTTTCCTCCAAGGTCATTTTGGCCATGAGGTCCGATACGTACTTATGCATACCGATGGTATCTGGAAAGTTCAACCGATTGACGGTCTGAGACGAGGCTGTATTGGCGGTGCTGGCGGTTTTTGCAGGTTTGGTTTTGGTAGACTGCGCTACCGCGAAGGAGGCTGCGCTGAGGGCGATTAGGGATGTGATTATGCGTGACATGTACTGTGTAGCTGAGGGGTTAAGGTTTGATATGGGGCGATGTAAAATCTAGGGTTTTGAGTCCATGTTGGATCTCGGGAATGCTCATAAATAGGTTCCAAAGCAGGCCAGAGCGATAGTTTTCGATCATGACAACGATCGGACCTTGGTCGATGGCGAGGTAGCTGTTGGCGACCCAGTTTTCTTTGGCGCAGAAGGCGTCGCGGAAGCCGTAGGGTCCCCAAATTGGATTTTCATTTGGCTGAGTATTAACGTATCGGTTGGCGCTGCCGCTGACATTGTTCAGGGAGGATACACGGGTTGTGTCACCAGGGGGGAAGAGCGATCGCATCGAATCCACATCAAAGAAATTTCGCAGGGCAGAGAGGCTTTGTTCAGGTAAATAGGGCATGGCGGACAGGGCTGCGGTGGGAGAAATAACCCCTAAATCTTCGGTTGGCGAATGCGCTGCATAGCCCAAATGGTTGTCCGAGGCGGTTAATCCCCAGCATCCAGGGCCGTATCCTTTGAATTTTAGAGTATTTTCTTGACAGTGTTTGTAATTGATGAGGGTATGGGCCACATTTTGCTCGAAATAATTGGCGTATCGGTCTTTGAGTCCGATGGGATTCAAACCCAAAAAGCTATAGTGTGAGAAGAAGAGCGGTCCACCGTAATCGAAGCCCAGCGGGAGAGTGACATCGAGGTAGGTTTTGCCATTTTTGAAGTGGTTGCCGGCGGTCCATCCTTTGTGATAGACTTTGGGGGAGATGGCGAAACGCGGGTGGGATGCAGCCATGACGTAGGCGATGAGGCATTCATTCCAACCTTGAATTTTGTGCTTCATGCTCCAGCCGTTGTTGGGACTCCAATGCCAATAGAGGGTGTTTTGGTTTTGGGTATACCAGTTCCATTCGCAGTCACTCCAGAGCCACGTAATGCGATTGCGGAGTTCTGTTTCTTGGGCTGATGTTTGATTGAAATAAGCCCGTGCGCAGAGTAATCCTTGGAAGAGGTAGGCTGATTCTACTAAATCCCCGCCATCGTCTTTACGGGAAAAGGGAATAGTATTTCCGGTTTCGCCGTTGAGCCAGTGTGGGAAGATGCCGTGGTAGTGGTCGGCTTTAGCTAAGAATTTCAAGGATTTGAGTAGGTGGGCGACCACTTCTTCGCGCTTTAGCCATCCGCGTTCTACACCCACGATGAGCGCCATAAAGCCCATGCCGGATCCGCCGGTAGTGACTACTTCGTTGCCATAATCGTAGGCGACGTTGCTGCGTTCGCGGGCCAATCCAGAGGTGGGGTGGGCAAATTGCCAGAAGTATTGAATGGTTTGTTTTTGGACAGAATCCATGAGGATGCTATCTTGGATGGGGTTGGGCGGTGTGGTTGAAAACGCTTGAATTTGGCAACAGCTTCCGAACAGCAAAAGGGCTGAGGCGATGGCCCGGAATAATTTGGGTGTAGTCCGCGCCAACGGTTGTTTGGGGGAACCTGGGTGGTTTATTTGTTTATAACGAGTTTGGGCCATGGTGAAATTACAGGTAGGGGGCCGTGAATTGGAGTTTTTTGAGTCCGGCTTTCACTTCAGTGTCTGATGTAAATGTCTTCCAAAGCAGTTGAGAGCGGTGGTTTTCGATCATCACCACAATCGGACCTTGGTCGATGGCCAAGAAGGAGGTGGCGAACCAGCCCACATTGAGATTGAAGGCATCGGTGAAGCCTTGGGTTCTCCATATTTTATCGCCCAGTTTGTAATAGAAAAAGCGGGCGGCTTTCATGGATTCGGTGGGGGTATATGGCATGGAGCTGAGTGCCGCTGTGGGCGATATTACGCCGAGATCGTTGCTGGGAGAATGCGCGCTGTAACCCGAATTGTTGTCGGACGCGGTGAGTCCCCAACACTGATCAGAATAGCCATAATGCTGTCGCGGATTGGCTTTGCAGTAGGCGTGGTTGATTTTACTGTGGTTGGTGGTTTGGGTTTCGTAGTTGGCATAGGCGTCGCTGAGTCCACGAGGGTCTAATCCAAGGAAACTATAGTGTGAGAAGAATAGCGGTCCGCCGAGGTTTTCGCCCAGGGGCAATTGAAATCCATAGAAGCTGCTACCGTTTTTCATGCTACCGTTGTTGGCCCATCCTTTTTGATAGGTGGATAGGTTGATGGGGTGGGTGGGACTGCTTGCTGCGAGTACGTAAGTGATGAGGCATTCGTTCCATCCGCGGATGGTCATGTTCATTTTCCAACCGAGCGATGGGCTCCAGTGCCAGTAGAGCGAACCGCTATTGCTTTTGGTGTACCAATCCCATTCTACGTTTTCCCAAATGGCAGTGATATTGCTGCGAAGTTGGGTTTCATCGGTACTGGATTGATCGAAATAGGCCCTTGCGGTGAGTAGCCCTTGGATGAGGTAGGAGGTTTCTACGAGGTCGCCCCCGTTGTCATCGCTAGAGAAGGGGATGACTTTGCCGTTGTTTCCATCGAGCCAATGGGGGTAGGCGCCGTGGAAGGTTTGGGCGGTGTTTTGGAGGAAGTTGGTCGTTTTTTGGATGCGGGCGAGGCCTTGGGCGCGTGTGATGAATCCGCGGTTGATGCCGGCGATGATGGCCATAATGCCCATACCAGAGCCCCCAGAAGTAACGAGGTCGCCTGAGGTATTTCTTTCACGGGCGAGGCCGCTGTTGGGGTGGGCATAATTCCAGAAGTATTGGAAGGTATTGTATTGGATGCTATCGAGCAGGGCTTCGTCGGAGATGCGGGGAAATTTGTCGGTGGTATCCATCATTGTCCCCACAGAGATGCCCACATAGTAGGCAGGGTTTGTGCCCACTTTGGATTTGAGGGCTGTGTTGATGGCGACTACATATCCGGTGCCGGTTTTTAGGGTGGTTTTGGGGATGAGTTTTACCGCGCTATCGCCTTTGAAGAACTTGTAATTTAGGGCGATGGGGTCGTAGCCTTTTTCTTTCACAGCGATGTGCTCTTTGGCCGAGAGGGTATCGAGGGCGTTGGAGAAGTAGAGGGTAAAGGTTGAGTTGAGGGGGATGCCGTTGGATTTTCCGCTGGTGGGGGCATCGTTGATGTGAAACACGGTGAGCATGATGCCGTTGGGTTTGGCCGCTGGTGGTGGGGTTTCCTTCTCGCAGGAAGCCGTGAATATTGCCATAGATAATGCGAAAAGAAGGGGAGCGAAGCGACGGAAAAATACCATGATGTTTGAAGATTCTAAATTACGAAAACTCCCTTGTTTTATGGCATTCCGGGGCAAATTTTTTCCAAAAAAAAGCGGGCCCATTCAAGGAATGAATGGGCCCGCAAAGCAAAAGGGTTGAGGTATGATTATTTTCCGGCTTTTTCCAAGTCGTACAAGGCTTTTACATCGGCATCGGCCAATGCTTTGCTGTAGATACGGAATTCATCCAAGCCACCATCGTAGTTCTTCATCCAACTATCTGGAGCACCACCTGGCAAGTTTTGTTTGTAGCAGCCAAAAACGAATTTGGTGGCATTCTTGAACGCCAAGTTGCCCAATGGAGCGCCACCTTTGGTGGGGTCGTCTTGGTATTTGTCGGTTACGTTGGCAGGCAAATTGCGCTTGGCGCCATCCACGTAAACAGCCAACTTTGAGGTAGCTGCATCGTAAGAGCAAACCACATGGTGCCATTCATCGTTGCCAATTTTGATGCGGTTTTCACCACCCAATTCGGTCCATTGTTCCTTCCATGCAGTTGCGTTCCAACTATTCATAGTAAATTTGATGCGTATAGAATCACTGCCAGCGGCACCGTTCTCCTGTAAAATGAATAAGTTGCCGATCCAGTTAGAATCGTTCAACAATTGGAACCAAGATTCAGCACCATCGTTATGGGCAGAGGTTTTCACCCAAGAAGAGATGGTTACAGATTGCAAGCCACTGATGGCAGAGCTTACACCGGTATACAACACGTAGCCGTTGGTATTGCCTTTCCAGGCTTGGCCTTTGGCACCGGCGATGAAGCTAGTTCCAGATGATGTACCGCCAGTGATGTTGCCTTTGGTATCATCTACGTTGTTTTCGAATGAAAACTTGGCAACCAAGTTGGTAGAGGCCACTTCGTCAGAGGCTTTGTAGCCGCTGGCATTGTTGTCTTCGTCGTCGTTGTCTTCGTCGCAAGAGGTAAAGGTAAATGTGAGGGCAGAGGCTGCTAACAGCACTGCCAATGGGAATAATTTCATTTTTTTCATTTTGATACAATATTAGGGTTTGTTTTTTTAATATCCGGGGTTTTGCGTCATTTTACCACCACTGAGGTCGATTTGTCGCTGAGGAATGGGATACAAATCATGTACCCCGTCAATGTAGTTTTTACCATGGGTTCTCATCACAGAACCGGCTCTACCTTGTCGGCGCAGATCAAACACGCGATCGTGTTCCATGGCAAACTCTACAAATCGTTCTTTGTAGATGGCCTCGCGAACTTCGGCCTGCGAGGTGGCGGTGGTATTGGGAAGGCCTGCACGGGTGCGCACTAAATTGAGTGATTTAATGGCGTCGGCGGTTTTACCATTTTCGTTGGCGACTTCGGCGTGAATCAATAGCACATCGGCATAGCGTAAAACGCGTAAATTCTTGTTGGCGAGCCAATCGTTGTTTCCCCAACTTTCCATGGTTTGGGATACATAGCTTTTGTAGTTGTAGTATGCATTGGGTGCTGCATTGTTGCAAACATATCCATCCCAAAGCACATCGCCCCGAGAGAAGAAAGTAGACGTTTTCCTTACATCGCCCGTTTCAAATGCCGCAATGAGCGTGGCTGTTGGCGTATTGAATCCCCACCCTAAACCCCCTGTTCCACGGGGTGCTTGAACCACGAAGTAGCCTTCGATGGCCTTGGCGGGTGCTGTGCTTTTGCAATTAATTTCCCAGATGGATTCGCTGCAAAATTCACCCACTTCGCGGAAGAGTTTGCTGTAATCGGCATACAATGAGTAGGTATTTGAAGCGATGATTTCGGCGCAGAGTGATTCTGCCTTGCCATAGCGTTTGCGGTACAGCGACGATTTTGCCAACAGGGCTTTTGCCGCACCGGATGTAACTCGTCCGGTTTGAGCAGATAGCTGTGACGCAGGCAGTGTTGCCGCGGCAAATTCTAGGTCGGCATCAATGAAATCGTAAATTTGGTCCGCAGTAGCCCTATAATTGAGTGCTTCGATTTCTGCTGCGGTCTTTGGCACTTTGGGGATTAGTGGTACCCCGCCGAAACTTCTTACGAGGTTCCAGTAGAAATAGGCTCGCAAAAGGCGAGATTCACCAATGAGTTGATCTCTTTGGGCGGCACCAATGTCGATCGTTGGTAGTAAATCAATGGCTTTGTTTGCCCTGGCGATACCTTCGAAATTGGATTCCCACACTTCGCCAAAGCTGATGGCGGTGGGCGACCAACTGAGGTTGTCCATTTGGTCTTTGTCTGATCCAGTATCACCCGGATCGCTGCCTTTTTCCCCTTCATCTGAGGCGATGGATGTAATGCCTATCCACGAAAATCCGTGTTGCTGCCAATCGTACAGTTTGGAGTAGATGGCGGTAACCAATTCTTGTGCCGCGTTGGTATTGGAATTAAAGTAGTCGTCTGGGGTTTGTACCCTGGGGGTTTCATTGAGGAAGTCTTTCCTGCATCCCATCATGGTCATGCTGAGGGTGCAGATGGCCATTGCGCCCAAGGTGAAGGTTTTCGCCGTGTTGAAATGTTTTTTCATACTTTGTGATTGCTTGGGTTAGAATTGGATAGACAAACCGGTGAGGAAGGTGGATGATGTTGGATAAATATCGAGTTCGATACCTGCATCGGCGGGATTGCCGGGCAGTTCTGCGCTGAATCCGCTGAATTTTTTCCAAGTGAATGCGTTCTGTGCGGTGACAAAGAACCTATAGCCTTGTACTTTGGATTTTTTGGCGATTTTGGCAGGTAGGTTGTACCCTATAGTTAGGTTGTTGAGTCGCACGAAGCTTCCGCTTTCCACGAAATAATCTGTAGGTTTGGGCACGCCGTTGAAGGCGCGGGGTGCGGTGTTGGTTCCGTTAGTGGGGGTCCAACGGGCATCGGCCACGGCTTTTTCGATGTTGTAATTGCCTCCGTATCTCACGGTTTTTTTGCCGTTGAAGACTTTGTTTCCAAAGTTCCCCAACAGGTCGATATTTAGATCCCAATTGGAATATTTGAAACTGCCGTTCATTCCCATGAAGCACTTGGGTTGGTAAGATCCTAAGTAAATCCTGTCTAAATCATTGATTTTGCCATCTTTGTTTTGGTCGATGACTTTGAAATCGCCGGGTTGAGTTCCCAAGAAATGCGGCACTGCGTCTACTTCTGCTTGGGTTTGGAAAACGCCTTGGGTTTCGTAGACCCAGAAACTTCCGATGGCTTGTCCGGTGGCCACGCGTGTTGCAAATTCTCCGTTTCGCAAGCTGCCAAAATTTGTGGGCAAACCATTGCCGAGTCCCAATACTTCGTTGTGGTTGAAGGTGGCATTCACACCCAAGCTGTAATTAATTTGCCTTTGCTGTTCTTGTTGTATCGAAGCGAAACTTCAAGACCTCGGTTCAGGATATCGGCGGCATTGGTGAGCATGGAGTTGTTGTTATCGCCCAATCCACCGGGCAGTGGGATGTTGAACAATGCGCCAATGGTTTTTTTGTTGTAAATATCAATTACGCCTGCAATGTGTCCGTTCATCGCCTCGAAATCAATACCCAAATCGATCTCTTCGGTGGTTTCCCATTTGAGGTTGGGGTCTTTGATTTCGGCGATAGTAGATCCAAAAACCACTTGATCGCCAAAAACTGCGCTGAGGCCTGTGCTCAACAACGTTACAAATTCGGAAGGATTGATGCGGTCATTGCCCACTCTGCCCCAACTGCCCCTTACTTTGAGAGAGGTGATGGTGCGAAAATTCTTCATAAAGTTCTCGTTGCTCACCATCCATCCCAAACCCACTGATGGGAAATTGCCCCAGCGATTTTGGATCGGGAATTTGGATGATCCGTCCCTTCTAAAAGAAGCATTAAGCATGTATTTGCTTTGGTAGTTGTAGCTCACACGTCCCAAGTATGATTCTCTTCGGCCGTAGTCGGCGATGGGTCTTTGGTAATTGATGATGCCTTGGATGGGGTCTCTTCCCGTATTTAGGTATCGGTATTGTTTGCCTGAGGGCACGCCGTCTAATCGGAAAGATTGCTCAAAACCGTCATATCGCTCTGCAGTGTGACCCGCCAAAATTTGCATACCGTCTCCTTTTTTGAGGGTGGGTGAATAAGTGAGGGTATTGTCCCAGATCCATCGGTATCGCTCCGTTTCGCTCTGTGTGAGAGTGGTGGTATCGTATTTTTGGGTGGGAGAAACGCGAAATCTCTGTTGGTAGTTGGCGCCCCTACTGTTGTCGTAATCAAGCCCGTAAGAACTTCTAAATTTCAGGTTTTTCTTTAGGTGGATGTCTGTGAAGAAGTTGCCCATGAAGCGATTGCCCCAAGTTTTATCATCGGTATATTCGAGTTTTGCCAGGGGGTTGCCCACATCGCTCAGCGTGGTAAAGCCGTAGGTACCATCTTCATTTTTAGCGTTATATATGGGTGCGGCATTATAGGCGTCTGTGAATAAGCTGAAAGGTTTATTGTTTGAGTTCCAGCGTGAGAGGGAGATGTTGTTTCCGAATTTCAACCGATCGGAGATTCTGTATTCGTTGTTGGAGCGGATTGATACACGTTCGTAGTTATTGTCTTTCAGGATTCCATTTTCATTGAAATAGTTCACCGAGAACAGGTATGAGGTAGATTCTGAGCCGCCGCTCATGCTCAGGTTGTGGTTGTTCATGTTGCCAGGGCGGGTGAGGGTTTCGAACCAATCGGTTTCGCCGTTGATATCAGATTTCAAAATGGCATTGGTGCCGGCGGCTTCGTTGGAGTAATTGGAGAAAGTTCCAGGGCGGGCCATGGCGATTTTGTTGGCCATCATTTTAACGCCTGCGTAACCGTCGTAGGAGAGTTTTGGTTTGCCAGATCCGCCGCGTTTGGTGGTGATGAGGATCACACCGTTAGCTGCACGCACACCGTAAATGGCCGTGGAGGAAGCGTCTTTGAGCACATCAATGGACAAGATGTCTGCCGTATTGATGTTTCGAATGTCGTCTGTGATTACTCCATCCACAACGTAAAGGGGCTCTGCGCCACCGATTACCGAGCCGGTTCCACGAATTCTCACGTTGGGTGAAGAACCGGGTGCGCCCGAGTTGGTGATTTGTACACCGGCCATTTTGGATTGAAGTGCTTGGGTGGCTGTTAGAACGGGTTGTGCAGCGAGTTCACTGCCTTTTATTGACGACATCGCACCGGTAAGGTCTTTCTTTTTTGCTGTGGCATAGCCTATGACCACCACTTCGTCCATCGGTTTTTCGATGGAATCTGATGAGTTAGTATTCACGCTGGGGTTGTTTTGGGATTGCGCTGCGAGGGTAAATGTTGCAAAGAATCCAAACAAAAGGGATGATTTTTTCATAAGGTTGTATTTGTTGCTGGACAAAGAGTTTTTGTGCTGCCCGCAACTTAGGTAATTGTATGTTAAACAACAACTATTTTAATAAGGATTCAAGGAACCCCATTAATACACCACCACCTTCATGGTGGCTTTGGCATCGCCCTGAGTAATTACCACCGTATATATGCCCTTAGCCCAGTCTGAGGTGCTGAAGTCGGCCTGGTTGCCCTGAATCGACACCCGCTTATCCACCACCTTGCCCAACATATCCATCACAACCACACTCGCATTGTTAAGGTTCTCACCCACCAAAATGAACTGCCCGTTCGTAGGATTCGGATAGATTTGGAACTGACTCGATTTACCAAACTCTTTTACAGCCACACCACCAACAAGGGTCTGCAGTACCGCCGTATCTATACATTTATTGGCATTCGTGGCTATTACACTCACGCTCCCAAGACCGTCTCCCGCCCACTGAATGCCTACAGCATTTGTACCCTGGCCTGATACGATGCTGCCATTGCTTACCAACCATGAATAACTCTCACCTGACTTCTGAGTTACTGAATAATTATACGTTGTATTTGGTGCTATTGTTTTTGTAGGACCATACATTGTATCGATTTTAGGTAAGTCGTTCACCAGAATTTCAACAAGCAATGTATCCACGCAACCGATGGCGTTGATGCCGGTCAATTTGTAAATATTCTTACCGCTGCTTGAATAGATATCGAAAGGTACTCCATTTTTTATTCCCGCAGGATGGCGGCCGTCATCATACCAAAAATACGTTTTGGCGCCCATGCCTGTCAATGTAATCATAGCACCCTGGCACACCACACTATCAGTGGCCTTTATAGTAAGCGATCTAGCGGGGCCAAGAAGTTCCACTTTGATTGAATCTTTACAGCCAATGGCGTCTGTGCCCACCACTTTATAGTTACCCGCACTTAAATCTTTGGCAGTAGCAGTGGTTTGTTTCTTTATATCATTCCATTGATACTTATAAGGCCATGACCCACCAGAAATATCCGTTACAATACTGCCATCCGATCCCCCATAGCATTTTACAGTGTCTTTTCTTGAAACTGTGAGCAACATTTCACTGGGGCTTCCGATGTTCTGATTGAGCGTATCTGTACAGCCATAAAAATCCTTCACCACGAGCTTATAATTGCCTCGAGGGATGCCTTCAAGTTTGGTCGTGGTACTTTGTTTTGAATCGTTCCATTGATACGTATATGGCTTAAATCCATCATAGCTCGTTGTATAAATTCGACCATTTGAATCCCTGTAGCAATTCAGGTTAAACACGCTGTCCACACTGGTCCATAATGGGCCCGGATTTAAAAAATAGATTGTATCATAGGCATAGCATCCCAGCGAATCCTTCACCCGAACCCTATATTGATCTGTTGTCTTTAAATAAATCACGCTATCCTTTCTGATACTGTCTTTTTGACTATTTCCCCAACGCACTTCTCGCCATGGTTTGCCGATACTCAAGCGCAGACTATCTTTTATACAAGCAGTGAATAGTAAAGTATCCTTTTTGAAATTGAACTTTGTATTTGTAATCCTTCATGTAGTTGAGTCTTTACAAGTCATTAGGCCGTTGCTTACCGTGATTTTTACTTTTGAAACCCCCAGCGTATTTACAAGTGTGGTTTTACCCGTGTCATTGGTAGACCAGGTATATTTTAACGGATATTTGGCATTTGAGGCACTCGTGCCAGTTTCATTGGCCCGCATGACCACCGATTTACCACTACATTCAAGTGTGTCTTTGGGTGAGATTTTACCATTGATGATTGAAACAAAAATGGTATCCAAGGCCTTATCTCCGGCGCTATTGGACCCCTCTAAAATATATGAACCGGTAGATATTACTGTAATCGTTGCAGTGGTTGCACCCGTGCTCCATTTGTACTTGCTAAAGTTTATTGACGACGATAATTTTTTATCGTTTACACCGCAGGATTTGATATCGCTACCCAAAAAATTCTTAGGAATGTAGGTAATCAAATCTAATACGCCACTTCCACCAACACCAAGCACTTTAACAGGGATCGATTTGTTGGTAGTAGTATTATCCCCCAATTGACCAACGCCGTTATCACCCCAAGCGTAAACCGTGCCATCGTCAGCCATAACGGCGATAGAAGTTTCTCCTGAAGAAACGGCAACAATGGGGTTATTCTTATTATCACTCAAATACCTTGTACCATTATAATCTCCTTTTAACACTTTCACTGGCGTTGATTGACTAGTTTTAGTACTATCGCCCAATTGACCATAGCCATTATATCCCCAAGTATATAATGTTCCGTTCACGGCCATGGCGCTACTGTGATATGTCCCTCCGGATACAGAAATAATGGGATTGTTGGTATTATCGCCCAAAGAGGTTGAGCCACTGTAGTCACCTTTTAATACTATCTCTGGAGTTGATTTATCGGTTGTCGTATTATCGCCTAATTGACCATAGGGATTCCAACCCCAAGTAAATACGGTACCATTTGCAGCCAAGGCCATACTGTGATATTTCCCTACCGAAACACCGATCATTGGATTATTGCTATTGTCGCCCAAATAGGAAGTACCGCTATACGCACCATTTAATACTTGAAGTGGAATTTTTCCATCATTGGTTGTGCCATCGCCTAAATTACCCCAACCGTTATAACCCCAAGTGTAGACAGATCCATCCGCAGCCAGGGCTATGTTGTGGTAAACATTTGCACAAACAGCGACGATGGGATTATTCTTATTATCACCCAAATAAGTAGTGCCATTATAAGCCCCCGAAAGCGGTTGAATTGGAGTTGATTTATCGATATAAGTATTATCGCCCAACTCATAGTAGCCATTATAGCCCCATGTGAATACTGTTCCATCGGCAGCTACGGCCATGTTATGGAATACACTTCCGAAAATAGTGATAATGGGATTGTTCTTATTATCGCCTAAATAAGTAGTACCGCTGTAAGCGCCTTTTAATACTTGCACTGGGGTCAATGTGGCAGTTTTGGTATTATCGCCCAGTTGACCGTAGGAGTTATCACCCCAAGTAAATACAGATCCATCCGCAGCCAAGGCCATATTTGAATTTGCGCCTGAAGAAACAGCAATGATTGGATTATTCTTGTTGTCACCCAAGTACTTTGTACCACTGTAAGCACCTTTCAATACTTGCACTGGAGTTTTTCTATTCGTTTTAGTACTATCGCCCAATTGACCGTAGGTGTTACTACCGCACGAATACACCAATCCATTATCGCCTACATAAAGAGATTGATTTCCATGGGACGCTTTTGAAAAATTACTACCTGTTACAAATACCCTATCTTTTCCATAGGTTGTGCCATCTTTATTAAATGCTTTTACCCGATAATGATATACACCGCCTGGTATAAGACCTGAAATGTTGATTGATTTAAATAGTGTAACGCTACCAGAAGAGGTACCAGTTATACTAACCGAATTACCATAAGATGTAGTTGTTCCAAACTCAAAACTAATGGTAGTACTCAAACTTTTGGGATTTACTCTGGCGTTCAGCTTCGCTTCAAAATATGTTACCCTTGTTGCTGAAACTGAAGAAGCCTCTGGCGCTGCGGCATTTAGTTGGGAAAATCCTATTAAGGATATGATGGTAATACACAAATGCGAATATTTATTTACTAAGAATTGAGAATTATTCATGAGATTAATTATTTTTATTCCAAATCAAACAATAAATAACCAAATAAAAAACTTTAATCCCAATTCATGCAATTAATCCCATAAATATATAAGATGCCCTTGAAAATCAACAATTTGTGAGTATGAGTAAACCACTTTTGTTAGCTAACTGTCAACCCCTTTTAAAAAATCAATAA